>Ga0007787_10000466_pt1 | contig 12535 bp, 14 predicted proteins | sample LauGreFa1BDMLBSN_2_FD_59500 | JGI IMG/M metagenome (GOLD analysis project Ga0007787, IMG submission 59500) | Freshwater lake microbial communities from Lake Michigan, USA - Fa13.BD.MLB.SN | ecosystem: Environmental > Aquatic > Freshwater > Lake | place: Lake Michigan, USA | collected 2013-09-23 | reverse complement strand
CCTCAGCTATGGAGCTTTTTTAAAAAAATTAATAATTTTGTAGAAGGTTCTATATTTTTTAATTTTTATGGACAACTTCAATTTAATCAATATTTTTTATTTTTAAAAACATTTTTCAACACAATATTTTTTTGTTATTTTTTTATAGTACTATTTATTTTTTTTTCATTTTTATTAAAACTCAACTTTTTACTTTATATTAGAAAAATTTTTATTTTTATAAACATGTGTTTAGCGACATTAATAAGTCCTCCAGATATTTTTTCGCAACTATTCTTCTTTTTATTATTATTAATAATAAGTGAATTAATTACTTACTTTTATATCTTATTAATAAAATATGAAAAGCACAAAATACTTAAGCTGGAAAAAAATTAAAAGTAGTTATAATTAATAATGTTACTAGAGTATAAACTAACGTAACGGGTAAGAAAACTTTCCAACCTAAATTCATCAGTTGATCATATCTATATCTAGGTAACGCAGCACGCATAATAATAAATAAAAGAACAAAAATACAAATTTTTAAACTAAACCATATTTCAGTAGGTATAAAAGATAATAATCCTATAGGTAACCAACCTCCTAGAAAAAGTATACTATTTAGTGCACTCATTTGTAACATGTTTGAATACTCAGCTAAAGAGAATAAAGCAAACCCCATACCAGCGTACTCTACGTTATAACCAGAAACAAGTTCTGCTTCGGCTTCGGGTAAATCAAAAGGGTGTCTGTTTGTTTCTGCAAGCGCTGCTATAAAAAAAATTAAAAATAAAGGTAAAAAAGGTATACAAAACCATAGATTTTGTTGTGCATGAATAATAGAGTAAAAGCTAAAAGAGCCTGTACATAACGCAATTGTAATTAGACAAAAACCTAACGATAATTCATAAGAAATCATTTGTGATGTAGATCGTAATGCTCCAAGAAAAGCGTACTTAGAATTACTAGACCAACCAGATATAATAATACCGTAAACACCTAAAGAAGATATTGCAAATGTATATAAAATTGTAATATTAATTTCGGCATATACACCATATTGGCTAAAAGGTATTACTATCCAAGGTAACAGACTGATAGAAAATGCAATAACAGGTCCTAAACTAAATAAAAATTTATTTGCATTACTGGGTATAAGAGCTTCTTTAACAAACAACTTTAATCCATCGGATAAAGGTTGCAACATACCATAAGCACCTATCACGTTAGGTCCTCTTCTACGTTGTAAAACAGCCAACACTTTTCGTTCAATTAATGTAAAATATGCTACGGAAAGTAACAAAGGAACAGCTATACTTAAAACTTTTAAAAACAATATTAAGAAAAAAAAAAACATAAACTTTTATTAAATTTAAATTTTGGAAAAAATGGGATTTGAACCCATGGTACACTAGTGTACATTGGTTTAGCAAACCAGAACCTTAAACCACTCAGTCATTTTTCCTTTTTTATTTCGTAATGCGAAAATAACGACGTTTTTTTCTAATTTTTTTAGAAGCACGGCATCCGTTGAAGCATTTTTTTGGATTAAAATTAATTTTAATTGCTAAAGGTAGGTTTTTTAGTTTTAATCTTTTTAAGTGTTTTTTTATTATTTTTTTTCTAAATTTTAATATTTGTCTTAAAAGCTTTTTTTTAAATTTTTTTGCACAAATAATAGTCAAAAAAAAATTGCTAAAACGAATTTTTTTTTTTATATTTAATAAAAATTTAGATATCACTATTTTAATATTTGTTTTTAAAATTTTTTTGGAAATATGAATTTTATAAATACCTGAAGATCCTACACACAAAGTTTTATTTTGTTTTTTTAAGGTACAAAAAATATTATTTGCTTTTACTCTAATTGTTATGTGGTTATATATTTTAACTTTAGTAGCTTTTACAATTTTATTTTCTAAAGAATTTTTATAATATAATAATTTGTGTAATAATTTAAAATTATTTTGAACTTGTTTTAATTGAAACTGAATTTTTTTTACGTCTAGTTTTTGCATTTGTTTTGGTTCTTTGACCTCTAACAGGTTTTAACTGTTTATGTCTTATTCCTCTATAGTTATGTAAACTTTTATAGAAAGCTATATGTTTATTTATTATAAAAATTAATTTTTTACCTTTTAATTTTGAATTAAGTTGTTTATTAATTTGATTTATTTTTTTATCGTTTATATTAGATAAATTAAGACGATTATTTAATCCAAATTGATTAAAACATGATTGTTTTGTTTTTAATCCAACACCAAACATATTTAAAAAAATACGTTTTTTTAATAAATTGTTTTGTTTTTTATATTTCATAATTTTAAAAAATTTTTAATTAATTTAAATTTTATTAAACTAAAATCTTTTTAAAGATTAAAGCTAAATTTTATAAAGTTTTTAATAAGAAAGGTTTTTATTAAATGGAGTGTTTATTAACACACTCTTTTTTTTTAGAACTTTTTTTAATTTTTACATTTCTTTTTCAATTACTATATAATTCTTATATAGTAAAAAATATAAAATATCATTTACCTCTTTTAAATAAAGAATTAATAATACAAACCTTATATTGTTTATTAATATTGATAGTTATAGCGTTATTTTCTAATTTTGGAGTTTTTTTCATGAATTTTTTATTTTTAAATAAAGAATCAATATATTTCTTTAAAATTTTTATTTTTATATTAAGTATTATTGTTTCTATTCTAATATTTAGATCAAACGCTACTAATCTAATTAATGACATTGAATTTTTTTCATTAATTTTTTTAATAATATTATCTTCATGTTTATTAATAAGCGCTTATGATTTAATTTCTGTTTACTTAGTATTAGAAATGCAATCACTTTGTTTTTATGCTATTTCTAGTTTTAAAAGAAATTCCGCAGCATCTGTTGAATCTGGTTTAAAATATTTTATTTTAGGATCTGTAGCTTCTTGTTTTTTTTTATTAGGAGCTTCTATACTTTACGGTTGTTTTGGTACTCTAAATTTAATAGATTTAATTTATTTATTCAGTTTCAATTTAAATAATGATTTATTATATATAAATAACTTAATTTTTATTTCAGTATTAATTATTTTATTTGTCTTTTTTTTTAAAATTTCTATATTTCCATTTCATTGGTGGTCTCCTGATGTTTATGAAGGTGCACCTTTAAGTTCAACAATTATTTTATCGTTATTACCTAAAGTCATTTTTTTTGCTTTTATAATAAAATGGTGTTTTATCATTGCATCTCAATTTTTTTTAATAAAACAAATTTGTTTATTTTTTGGACTTTTAACTATTATTTTTGGATCTTTTTTTGCAATTAAACAAACCCGGTTGAAAAGATTTATTTTATTTAGTTCAATTACACAGTTTGGGTTTTTAGTTTTAATGTTAGTAAGTAATTATTTTGACGGTTATGTTTTTGTTTTCTTTTTTTTAATAGTCTATTTTCTTTCTTCAACAATTGTTTGGAGTATATTTAATATTTTATTAAATTCTAATAACAAAATAGTTATTTTTTTAAGTATTTCAAAAGTTTCAATTCTTATAGGGAGTTTAAAAAATTTAATGTTAAAAAATAAATATTGGGCTTTTATTTTTTTTATATTATTTTTTTCATTAGCTGGAATACCGCCTTTAGGAGGGTTTTTAGCAAAACTTTTAATTTTTTTAGAGCTTTTAAAAAATTTTAATTTTTTTTTTACATTTTTTTTAATAATATTAAGTTCATTTTCTGTTTATTATTATATAAAAATTGTAAAAGTTATTTTTTTTGAACCAACTTTAAAAATATCTAATGCTTTTTGTTTAGTAAACAATAAATCTTTAAGCAATTTGGAATTGTGGTTAATAAGTATTAGTATAATTACTCTTATTTTAACTTGCGTATTTCCAAATATAATTTTATTTATAGCAAATAAATTAAGTTTAGGTTTAATATAAAATTATATATTAATTAAATCCATTTCAACGTACACATTATAGCGTATAATTATAATTAAATAAAAATATGAAAAATTTAAATATTAAAAAAATTCAAAACAAATCACAATTTTTAAATTTAGAGATAAATAAAGTAATTGTTTATTCAGATTTAATCTTTAGTTTATTTTATTATAAACAACATATAGGTACCCAATGTAATTTATTATCTTGTATATCTGGCGTAGACTTTTTAGGTAAAACCTATAGGTTTTCTATAGTATATCATTTATTAAGTTTAAAATTTAATAAACGTTTAAAATTAAAAGTATTCGTGAATGAAATTACGTCTGTAGAATCTTGTACTCAAGTCTACGAAAACGCCAATTGGTGGGAACGTGAGATATGGGATATGTATGGTATCTATTTTATAAAGCACCCTGATCTAAGAAGAATTTTAACTGATTATGGATTCGAAGGTCATCCGTTAAGAAAAGATTTTCCACTTTCTGGGTTTTTAGAACTTCGGTTTGATAATATTCAAAAATCTGTAGTTATACAACCGATTGAATTATCTCAAGAATATCGATCATTTCAATATGAAATGCCATGGGTTTAATTTAATATTAAAATAATTAAAATATGTATTTAAAAAAACAAAATATAGCTACTGAAATTAAAAATTTTACGATTAACTTTGGTCCTCAACATCCAGCGGCACATGGTGTTTTACGACTAATTTTAGAATTAAAAGGTGAAGTTATAGAACGTGCAGATCCTCATATAGGTTTATTACATAGAGGAACTGAAAAATTAATTGAAAATAAATCTTATATACAAGCTTTACCCTATTTTGATCGTTTAGATTATGTATCCATGATGTCTCAAGAGCATACTTATTCTTTAGCTATTGAAAGATTAGCTAATATCACTGTCCCCGTACGTGCTAGATGTATTCGTGTTATTTTTTTAGAAATAACACGTATTTTAAATCATTTATTAGCCGTAGGGTGTCATGCTATGGATGTTGGAGCAATGACTCCTTTTTTATGGGCTTTCGAAGAACGAGAAAAGTTAATGGAGTTTTATGAGCGTGTTTCAGGTGCTAGAATGCATGCAGCTTTTATTCGTCCTGGAGGAGTTTCTGCTGATTTGCCTTTAGGGTTTTTAGATGATTTATATTTATTTATAGATCAGTTTAATTTAAGATTAGATGAGATTGATGAAGTTTTAACAGAAAATCGAATTTGGAAAGAACGTTTAGTAAACATAGGTACTGTTACTGCCAAAGACGCTATTCGTTGGGGTTTTAGTGGAGTTATGTTAAGAGGTTCAGGTATTTGTTATGATATTAGAAAATTTGAGCCTTACGAAAATTATAGTGATATTGATTTTAGTATACCTGTTGGTATACATGGTGATTGTTATGATCGTTATTTATTAAGAGTCGCTGAAATGAGAGAATCTTTAAAAATTATTGAACAAGTAATAGGATTTATTACTCCTGGTTTAATAAAAACTGAAAATATAAAGCAAACTTCTCCTAGCAGAAGTGATGTTAAAAATAGTATGGAAGGATTAATTCATCATTTTAAGCTGTTTACAGAAGGGGTAGTTGTACCTACAGGTGAGGTTTATACTGTTACAGAAGCGCCAAAAGGTGAGTTTGGTGTATATTTAATTAGTGACGGATCAAATAAACCTTATCGTTGTAAGATAAAAGCTCCCGGTTTTGCACATTTACAGGCATTAAATTTTATGTCAAAAGGACTTATGATTGCAGATATTGTTACTATTATTGGGACATTGGATATTGTTTTTGGTGAAGTTGATCGATAATTATACATTTTTAGCTTAATTGGTTAAAGCGAAAGCCTTCTAAGCTTTAGATTATGAGTTCAATTCTCATAAAATGTTTTAAAAAAAATGTTATGGTAACTAAAGTTATTGATTTTTTAATACAATTAAAAAATTCTTCTCAAATTTTCAAAACTAATTTTTATATTAAAAAACATGTAAAATTTAGTAATTTATTATATATCTTATATAAAACTGGATTTATTCAATCTTTTTCTATCACAAAAAATAATTTTTATTGTATAAAAATTAGATATTATTATAATAAACCAGTTTTATTTTATTTAAAAATTTTTTCGAAACCTTCTTTATCTATCTATATGAGCTTGCTAGAGATTTGTAAATTACCAACCAAAAAATTAATGTTTTTTTTTTCTACAGCTAAAAGTGGAGTTATTACTCAATTAGATTGCAAGAAACAAAAAACAGGTGGTAAATTATTGTTTATGTGTTAATGCTATTTATTATGAATATTTCTAAATTAAAAAATTATTCTTTATTTTTTGAAAATACAACAATATTTTTAAAAATTTTAAAATTAAAGTTTTTTTTATTAAAAAAATCTAATACTTATTTTCTTTTACCTAATTATATTTTTATAAAAAAAATAAATAACAGCGTATCTTTTATATATTCTAAATCTTTTAAAAAAAAAATGTTTTATTTTTTATTTTATTTTTTAAATTTTTTTAAAAAATTAAATTCATTAAGTAGAAAAAAAATATTTTTAACAGGTTTAGGTTTAAAAATAACTTTAATTGATCAAAATTTATTATCTTTCAAATTAGGTTTTAGTCATTTAGTTAACTTAAAAATTCCTGCTAGTATAAAAGTTTTTGTTATCAAAAATAATCTTTATTTAGAAAGTTATAATCCAGCTTTATTAGGAACTTTTTCTAACATTATAAAAAATTTAAAATTTCCAGATGATTATAAAGGTAAAGGTTTTTGGTTTAAATCAGAAAAGAAAAAATTAAAACCTGTAAAAAAATCTTAACAAAATTATTCTATGAGTAATCAAAATTTAAAATCTAAGTTATTAAAAAGTTTTATTAATTCAGAATTTTTTGTTCAACAAAAAAAATATAAAAATATAGAGTTTAATAAACAGACTTCTAATTTATATTTTTATAAAAAGGAATCTTTAACTATCTTAGATCCTTTCATTCAATTTAAATTTATTAAACAGTTTTTACGTCTTTTACAATTAACTAAAAAAAGTAATCTTCCGTTTTTATATATTTTAGTTAAAAATTTACAATTTAATTTTTTAGTATATGAATTTACTAAACATAATAAAAATTTATTTCCTATAGATGTAGAATTAGATTCTGATTTGTTAAAAGATACTAACATATCAAAATTGGTTTTATTATTAAATTGTTTTTTTTATGAAAAATCAATAACTTTTTCTAAATCTAATACTAATTATAATTTATTAGTTAAAGTTAATTCATTAAATGAGTTTCTGTATTCAAATCATTATAAAATTTTAAACGATATTGAAACACTTAAAAAATTAATTTTTTTATTAGCAATTATAAAAAAAATTTTCATTTATAAAAAAAAATAATATTATATGAGATCATTATCGAAATTTTCATCTTACCCAACTAATACTCCTACTGTAATTCCATTTAAGCTATTAAAATTTAAAAGATCAAAATGGAAAAAGGTAAAAAAAATTGTTAAAACTAAAATTACTCTTTTAAAAAAACGTAAACAATCTAAATTGTTTTATAAAAAACGCAATAAATTATTATTATTAAAAAAAACACGCTTTTATTTTTTTTATGGTCTTAAAATTCAAAGACGAACTATGCCTAATTTAAAAAGATATTACAAAGATTGTTTAATTACAAACAGAGTATTTAAACAATCTTTTAGTAATCGTTTATTAACTTTAAAAGATAGTTCTAAAGATTATAATATATTTTTTTCAACGTTTTTTATAAAACAATTTTTTAAACCAGAAATCTTATTGTCAAAATTACATTTTTTTAATTCTTCTGAAGAGGCTCTTCAAAGTATTTCAAATGGTTCTGTTTTAATTAATTTGCAAAGAAAAAAATCTAATTATGTATTAAAAGCTGGAGATATTATTAGTTTATCTACTACTAAAATTAATATATTTTCATTCCAAAAAATTATTGAAAAAAATTTTTTTTTAAAACGAAAATTTTTTTCTTTTTTAGAAATAGATTATGTTACAGGAACTATTATAATATTAAAAAATTTTTCTGATTTAAATTCTTTTGATTTAAATTTATTTCTTACTTTTTTTGTAAATATTCAACAATTGAAAAATTATCATAAAATTTAATTATTTTTAGGGAGTATAACTTAATTGGCAGAGTATGTGCTTTGCAAGCACAAGGTTAACGGTTCAAATCCGTTTGTTTCCATTAATAACGAAATAGCTTAATTGGTTAAAGTAATGGAATCATAATCCAATTATTAGGGGTTCAAGTCCCTTTTTCGTTATTTTAAATTTAATTTCCTATAAAATTTATATATTTCGGAATATAGCGCAGCTGGTAGCGTGTCTGCTTTGGGAGCAGAAAGTCATGAGTTCGAATCCCATTATTCCGATAAATTTTATAAAATATAATTATAATTATTATGTTGGGTATAACATGATATATTGTTTTATATTTGATTTTATATGCTTAATCAAAATTTAGTTGCTCCTGAAAATTTACAAGGTTTTGGGGGTAATTCTTATGCCGAGGAGAATTATTTTTTTTTTACTCGTTGGTTTTGCTCTACTAATCATAAAGACATTGGAATTTTGTATTTAATTTTTGGAGCTTTCTCAGGAGTAATAGGAACTACCATGTCTGTATTAATTAGAATGCAATTAGCTTCTCCAGGGAATTCTTTTTTATTAGGTAATTATCAACTTTATAATGTGTTAGTAACCGGTCATGCTATACTTATGATTTTTTTTATGGTTATGCCTATACTAATAGGAGGTTATGGTAACCTTTTTGTTCCTTTGATGATTGGTGCGCCAGATATGGCTTTTCCAAGAATGAATAATATTAGTTTTTGGTTATTACCACCTTCTTTATTTTTAATACTTTCTTCTGCGTTAGTTGAATCAGGTGCTGGAACAGGTTGGACAGTATATCCGCCTCTTAGTGGAGCTCAAGCTCATTCTGGTCCTTCTGTTGATTTAGCAATATTTAGTTTGCATTTATCAGGTGCTTCTTCAATACTTGGAGCTATTAATTTTATTACAACTATTAATAATATGAGATCTCCAGGTATGGCTTACGTAAGAATGCCTCTTTATGTATGGTCTGTATTAGTTACTTCATTTTTATTATTACTTTCTTTACCTGTTTTGGGAGGTGCTATTACTATGCTATTAACAGATCGTAATTTTAACACCACTTTTTTTGATCCAGCTGGTGGAGGTGATCCAATACTATTTCAACATTTATTTTGGTTTTTTGGACACCCAGAAGTTTATATTTTAATTCTTCCAGGTTTTGGTATAATTAGTCAAATTGTTTCGAAATATAGTAATAAGCCAATTTTTGGTATGACTGGTATGATTTACGCTATGATATCTATTGGTTTATTAGGTTTTGTTGTTTGGGCTCATCATATGTATGTTGTTGGTTTAGATGTAGATACTCGTGCATATTTTACTGCTGCAACTATGATTATCGCTGTACCAACTGGTATTAAAGTTTTTAGTTGGCTTGCAACTTTATGGGGCGGTTCGTTTAAATTAGAAACTCCGTTATTATTTGCGTTAGGATTTATCTTTTTGTTTACTATAGGAGGGTTAACGGGTATTATTTTATCTAACGCAGGTATAAATGCTGTTATGCATGATACTTATTACGTTGTAGCTCATTTTCATTATGTTTTATCTATGGGTGCTGTTTTTTCTATTTTTGCAGGGTTTTATTATTGGATTAATAAGATTACTGGTAATATGTATTCCGAATTATTAGGTCAAGTCCACTTTTGGTTATTTTTTATTGGTGTGAATTTAACTTTTTTTCCTATGCATTTTTTAGGGTTAGCTGGAATGCCTAGAAGAATACCAGATTATGCAGATGCATATTCTTCTTTTAATATTATAGCTTCTTTTGGGTCTCTTATTTCTGTTGTATCAGCTTTATTATTTTTTTATATAGCTTATCAAGCTTTAGCTGGATCTAATTTTAGAGCATCTTCTTGGATAAATTCTGATAGATAAATAACATTTTTTTAGTAAATGTTTAGTTATATTAATGAAATTAAAAATTGTTTTTAAAACAATTGTACGAAATTTTATTGTGATTAGTATGTTAGTATTTATAAGTTTAATTGAATTTCTTTTGGTGTCTGGTGTTATACTTGTAACTTTTTTTGCGGAAGTAATAAATCCTATTAAAGTAACACGAGTTATTAGTAATTTAAGTCTGTTTTTTATTATTTATGCATTAAATTTTTGTGAATTTACTTATATAAGCCCCTTATCCTTTTTATTCATTGCTTTAACATGTTTTCTATTGTCTGAGTGTGCTTTATCTATCAACGAAAATAGTCTTTTTTTAAAGCCTTTATGTGTAAGTTTATTACTTATTGGAATTTTTTTAATAGGTTGTTTTATTGTTGAAGATTTATTATTATTTTATATCTTTTTTGAAGCAATATTAATTCCAATGTATATTTTAGTAGGTCTTTGGGGTTCTCGAGAACGAAAAATTAGGGCTGTATATTTATTATTTTTTTATACTTTAGTAAGTTCTTTATTTTTTTTGATGGGTATTCTATATTTGTTTTATGTATTTAATACTACCAATATTGAGTGGTTAACTTATTTTTGTAATATATATTTAACCAATACTGAACAATACGCTTTATGGCTTTTTTTCTTTTTTTCCTTTGCATCTAAAATACCTGTGTTTCCTTTACATATTTGGTTACCAGAAGCTCACGTTGAAGCACCTACTATAGGTTCCGTATTACTAGCGGGTATACTTTTAAAACTAGGGGTTTATGGTTTTATGAGATTTAGTTTAGCATTGTTTGAATCAGCATCTATATTTTTTTCACCTCTAATATATACCTTATGTATTTTTGGTATAATATACGCTTCTTTTTCAGCTATCAGACAAACTGATATTAAAAGAATAATAGCTTATTCTTCTGTTGCCCATATGAATTTAGTTGTTATTGGTATTTTTAGTTTTACTGTTGTAGGTATTGAAGGTGCAGTTTTTCAAAGCTTAAGTCATGGGTTTGTAGCTGGATCTCTTTTCTTTTTAATAGGGTTTTTATATAACCGTTATCATTCAAGGTTTTTATCTTATTATGGTGGTTTAGTACATTTTATGCCTATCTACGCAATATTTTTCTTATTTTTTACTTTATCCAATATAGCATTACCTGGTACAAGCAGCTTTGTAGGTGAGTTTTTATTATTATTTGGTATTTTCAAATTTAATTCTTTTATTGCAATTCTTTCAACATTAGGAGTTATACTTTGCGGGGCTTATTCTCTTTGGCTTTATAATAAAATTATTTTTGGTAATATTAAAAATAATCATTTAGTACAATTTGTTGACTTAGATGTTAAAGAAATTTTCATTTTATTTACTGCTGCAGTTATTGTTTTATTATTAGGAATTTATCCAACTATTTTATTTGAATATTGTCATTCAATCTCTTACTTTTTTGTTTCGAATTTTATTTCAAATGTAATATTATAATAACTAATTAATTTTATGACTGTTAACAATATTTTAATTAAAGGTCCAACGACTTTTAATCAAAGAGATTACTTAGAAAAATGTGATTTATTAAATAAATATTTAATAACAAATATTTATGAAATCCCACATTATTCTTCTTTATCTATAAAGTATAAAAATTCATCTTCATTTTTAGATAATAATATCAATAAGTTTCAAGTGATATTGTTTTTTTATTTTATGTTAACTCATTTACCTATAGTTTTATATAAACAAGATTTAAATAATACTGTATCATTAAAATTAAAGTTAACTAACGATCAAAAAATAAAAAATTTACTTGAAATTTTAGTTTTAGAAAATATTATTGTTTTAAAAAAAAAATTGAAAAAATCTATTTTTTTACCTCAATCTATTCACCATAAAAAACGATTAAATTTTAAATTAATACTTTCAATTCAAAATTCGAATATAAATAACGAATTAAATTTAATTTTAAATGATTTATATCTTAATAATCTTGAAAAAATAACTTTGAATATTGATTTTAATGTTAATAAGCATTTATACAACAAATTATCAGGCTCATCAAAAGATGATTTTTTAAAAAATTTTTTATATCTTTGGTTTTTTTAAAATATTGATTACTTTTAAATTTTTATAATTATGACTTTATATTTTTACGAATTTTTTAAAATATGTATTTTTTTTGTTTTTAGTTTTTTTTTAGGATTTTTGATACTTATTGCTTCTTATAGATTAACTATCTCAAATCCTGATTCTGAAAAGTTATCCTCTTATGAGTGTGGTTTTGATCCTTATGGTGATGCACGAAATACTTTTGATATCCGATTTTATTTAATAGCTATTTTATTTATTATTTTTGATTTGGAAGCAATTTATTTTTATCCTTGGTGTGTTTCTTATAGCTTTTTACTTTCAGATGGTTTTTGGGGTCTTCTAGATTTTATTATAGAGTTACTTTTAGGCTTTTTTTACGCTTGGAAAATCGGAGCTCTTGAGTGGGTTTAACGTTATTATATTATGTTTATAAAAAAAAAAAAAGATTTTTTTTTT
>Ga0007787_10000458_pt1 | contig 12596 bp, 12 predicted proteins | sample LauGreFa1BDMLBSN_2_FD_59500 | JGI IMG/M metagenome (GOLD analysis project Ga0007787, IMG submission 59500) | Freshwater lake microbial communities from Lake Michigan, USA - Fa13.BD.MLB.SN | ecosystem: Environmental > Aquatic > Freshwater > Lake | place: Lake Michigan, USA | collected 2013-09-23 | reverse complement strand
ATCGTGGCGGAATCATCGCGGGCATGAACGGTGGCTGATTTGCCAATGCCTCTCGCATCCCAAAGAAAAACGTCAAATGCTTGCTTGCTTAAATAGGCTGCGAAAGCGTTGTAAAACTTGCAAGGCACGCCCGTTGCGGAATGAATGACGATTACCCCCCGGACTGGCAAGGCCCCCGTCGCACGTATCCAATTGCCAGCCAGCAAGCGACCATCCTCAGTTTGAATGTTGATGACTTCCATGCGTATATCAGCCCAAAAAAGTTGTTTGAAAGGATGGTACGGTATGGACTTCACTCTACAGTCAAGATCTCATGCAAATAAAAACTTTGGAAGCACGCAGCGGCCTGCCGCGTGACACCTTGAGGTTCTACGAGCGCAGTGGCCTCATCACACCCCCTCGCCGATTGCCAAATGGATATCGCGAATACGATGAGCACACGTTGGCCGAGCTTAAGTTCATTTCCGCAGCGCGTGAAGTTGGTTTTACGCTGGCAGAGATCAAGAAAGCCATCCCGCACCTGAAGTCTCCACCGGACCAATGCATCGACTTGCTTGAAGGTTTGCTAGGGAGAAGGCAGGCTGTTGTCGAGCAAATAGCCTTGAGTCGTAGACAGTTGCGGCGCCTGGATCAGTTGATCAAGCGGTTTTTCCGTCAGTAGGGGATTTAGCGAATTTCTCTTCAAAAAAAGTGTTCTTGAGATTGCCATGCCATCAAATTCGTGCCGTGCATTTGTTTGGGTCACTCCAGGTCTGGCTTTGAGAAAAAGCAATTCCTTGTTCATAAGGTCTTTTCCTTAAACATATCCACGACACAAAAAGATGGGTACCGTCAAGTCTCTACAGCGTTACATTGATATTTTTGATTTGAGTGAACTCTAGTAGCTCCTCAAAGCACTCTTCGCGGCCGATACCAGATTGCTTGTATCCACCAAAAGGTGCACCGAGAAAGTGCTGGCTGGAGTTATTGATCCAAACATAACCTGCTTGAACGCGTGCTGATGCTCGATGTGCTGTTGAAAGGTCTCTCGTCCAGATTGACGCAGTCAATCCATATTCAACGCCGTTCACTGCCTCGAACAAAGAGTCCTCATCCTTCCAACGTAATGCACTCAGCACTGGTCCAAATATTTCCTCTTTAGCGATACGCATGTTGACTGTGACGTCGCCAAATACTGTTGGCTCAATAAAGAAACCTTTGGCAAGTGCTGGGTCATTAGAGCGTCTCCCCCCAAGCAGTAATGTGGCACCATCCTCTTTGCCATATTCAATATATTTGAGAACTTTTTCATATTGAGCTTTGCTGACCAAAGGCCCCATTGTTGTGGAAAAATCAGTGGGGATACCCGGCTTATGCTTTTCCCCAATGCGTAAGACAATGCGTTTAAGTACCTCATCGTAAATGGATTCGTGTAAAAAAATTCGGCTGGTGGAGCCGCAAGATTGACCTGCCCAAGTGAAATTCATCCCCCTCACTGCGCCGTCGACAACTTTGTCCAGATCAGCATCTGGGTAAACGATTAAAGCGTTCTTTCCACCCAGCTCCAACAAGACAGGCTTCAAAGTATCTGCGGCAGTCCGCATGATTGCCTTACCCGTCGGCACACTACCAATCAGTGTGATTTTGTCGACTCCCGGATGAGAAGTTAGTGCTTGACCACATTCAATCCCTCCAGGGATGACGTTTAAAACACCCGGAGGAAAGATTTCGCCAATAAGCTCAGCCATGCGAAGTGACGATAAAGGCGCTTGCTCGGGTGGCTTTATCACGACAGTATTTCCGGCCGCGAGAGGGGCCCCAATTTTCATGGCAGCAAACATCAGCGGATGGTTGTAGGCGACGATTCGTGCGACCACCCCCAAAGGTTCGCGGCGTGTGTAGTTCAGTACGCCGTCACCCATTGGTAAGTTCTCTCCCTTGATTTGAGTCACAAGACCAGCAAAAAATTCAATTCCGGTTGCTGCAATATTTGCATCTCTGACCATTTCAGCCACAGGATTGCCCGTGTTGAATGCGTCGATCATGGCCAATTCAGAAGCATGAATTCGCAAAACTGCAGCGGCCTCCCGCAGGAGCCTTGCTCGTTCAAGCGCAGGTGTAGCGGCCCAGGCAGGAAAGGCTTTTCTGGCTGCAGCAACTGCCTCTAGTGTGTCTTGAGTACCTGCATTCGCCACATTGGCCAGGGATTCTCCATTAGCTGGGTTAATGGTGGATACGGTCGTGCCGTCTTTCGGCAAATGCCACTGACCCCCGTAAAAAAGGCCCAGATGGCCAGGCAATACATCGTTTATCGTCGGTGTGCTATTTTTCATTTAATCAATTCCTAATCGTTTGATTTGATGTGTTTAAACGCGTTCGCCATAGCCGGGTCATAGCCTGGTTCAACACGTGCATCTATGACCACGACCTCGCCCGAGTGAACTCGGCGTATTCCCTCTTCAAGAGCCGCAGCCAGTTCTAAACCTGTGTGCACGGGACCTATACCAAACGCGCCTTGTGCACGAGCTACACCAGCAATATCAATCAGCGGTCCTGTGATGTGCATCCCGATGGTCTTGTTTGCCACGGGCCTATTGCGAACAAGTGCAGTTTGCTCCTGATGAATTTCGTCGTTGTAAAAAGAACGGTTATTGCACACCACGATTAAATTGGGAATGCCATATCGAACAGCCGTCCATACAGCCTGACAACCCATCATGAAATCGCCATCGCCCAAAACTGCAATTGGAAGTCTATCGGGGTGGTGATCGCGAAGGGCAAGAGCGGATCCGATAGCCATTCCAGGACCTGATCCTATGGCACCACCGCCGTCATACCCCAAGTATGAGAGCGGCTCTTTAAAACCATGGACATCTGCAGCCCATCCTAGAGGAAGACGAGACAGCGTTGCACTCACGCCCTGGAGCTGGTAACTGATCACACGACCTAGGGTACGTACCGTTAATGCCGCGTCTGTAGGTGCAGATGGAGATTCAACTGTACTCAAATTCTCTTTACCCAAATGCAATCGAGGCGCATTACCAAGCAGTGGCAACAATGCTTTGATGAATTGGTCTGGATCGCACAAAAGATGAGCATGTGTCTTGGGAAGCGACTGATGATCCATGCTCCAACCGCGATGTACATGAATATCCTGGGATATTTGCAAAATTTTGGGTGGTGCAGAATTTCCCCATGCTGCCTTGATGGCCCCACCAAGGTCAAGCCAATCCAGCGAAAGAACAACATCTGCTTCTCGCAGTACTTTGGCACCATTTTCACCAAAAAGCAGGACTGGCGCTGCTGCATGCAGCGGATGCTCAGTTGGGAAGGCCGCACCGACACGTAAGTCGGTGAGGACGCGAGCCTGTAACAACTCAGCCAATTCAACTCGTCGATCCCAATCCCCGCTGTTGCGACTGACCCTGCCGGCCAGGATCACTGGTTGTCGGGCATTGCGAAGTAATATTGCAATTTCACCCATGCGTTGTTGGGAGGGTAGGCCCGCTTCAGTGGCAGCATATGCAGCCATATCAGTGGGAGATGGTATTCCCTTGATCGCACGCTCTTGGATGTCGTTGGGCAAGTTAACGTAGACAGGTCCACAAGGTAACGTGGTGGAAATAATTCGCGCACGGACCAATGCCTCAGCTGCGGCCTCAACTGAAGCAGGTTGGGCGTCCCACTTTGTAAAGTCTCTAACCAATGCGCCCTGGTCTTGAGATGTATGAACCCACTCAATCCAAGGTCTTCGTGTCGCAGCATCGACAGTCCCAGTGGCACCCAGAACCATCATGGGAATGCGATCACACCACGCATTAAAAATACCTGCAGAACCATGCATCAGACCAACGTTACTGTGCAAAAAGACACCCATGGGCCTGCCAGCGACTTTGGCGTAGCCATGCGCAATAGTGACTGCGTGTTCTTCGTGCAGACACAAGAGCATCTGAGGATTTCGATTCCCCAAATAATTCACAAAACTATCGTGCAACCCACGAAAGCTTGCACCTGGATTAAGGGCGATGTACTGAAGATCAAGCCCACGTATCACGTCGGCGATGACATCGCTACCCCATTCAGGCGTGAGATCCTTAAGGTCAGTGGGGAGTTCTACCTCACCATGAAATGCAGGACTGTCTGAAACATTTGCCACTGATTTATTGGAAAAGGTATTTGAACTCATCAATCAACCTTTATTTGCGCGTCGCGGATGATCTTGGTATAGCGAGCGATGTCTTTCTGTAAGACTTCAGCAAACTGCTCTGGTGTTCCACCAAGCGCTTCAAAGTTAGTGCGTGCAAGTCGCTGCTTCACATCTTCCGTTTTCAGGGCCGCATTGACTGCTGCATTGATCCTTTGAATAATTTGAACGGGTGTACCACTTGGTGCAAGCAGGCCAAACCATACGTCAATGTCATAGTCTTTAAGACCTTGAAATTCCGAAACACTGGGTATATTTGGCACAAAGCTACTACGCTTACGGGTAGTGACTGCAATGTCAAGCAAAGCACCCGACTGGACATGGGGTGCAGCATTTGCAATCGTGCTGAAGGCCAAGGGGACGGTACCTGAAATGACGTCTGGTAATGCTTGTGAACACCCCTTGTATGGAATATGCGTCATCTCAATATTGGTCATGGAAATGAACAGTTCAGCAGCCAAATGCTGTGGTGTCCCGTTACCACAAGATGCATAACTCAATTTACCAGGATTTCGCCGGGCAAACAACATCATTTCCTCAAGTGTTTTAAAGGGTGCCTTGGCGTTAGCCGTAATTGAAACAGGTGAAGTACCGACCAAAAGAATTGGCGAAAAATCTTTAACTGCGTCATAGTCAACTTTGCCAAACAACGGAGGATTAATCGCAAGATTGTTGGGCATCATGATGAGGGTATACCCATCTGCAGGCGCTTTAGCCACTTGCGCAAGGCCAATGTTGCCTGAAGCGCCCACGCGGTTTTCAACAATGAAAGAGCCACCAAGACTTTCAGTAAGCTTCGCAGCAACAAGTCGAGCCATTGCATCGCTACCGCCGCCAGATGGATAAGGTACAACAATTTTTACAGGACGACCGGCTTGCGGATACAAGTTGGCCTGTGCCCATACTGACTGCATACCCATTAAAAATACCAGATTTGCGGCACAAACTCCTGCAATAGTCTTTCTTCTGTTACACCAAAATCTAACAACATCTGAAGTCATTTTTAACCAGAATGATGTGCTCATAAACCTTCTCCTTCGTGTTTGCTATTGCCAAGACATTTCCGACAGAAGATAAGTTTAGATATTTAAGCCACATTGATCAATATAGATTGTTCAATCAATATTGCCAAATTCAGACTAAAAGCTCAATAAGAAAACCAGTCAATTAAATTTCAATAATTAGCGGTCATGCTCGTTTTATTCGGTTTCATAAAAAGAACTATTGTTTTTTTGCTTTGTCTGGCATACATCTGAAGCGACCAGCAACCAAGGGAAAACCATATGCGACATCAAAAATGAATGCCCAAGAACTCAGGTCATTCAAAATACAGTTGAACAGTGGTCTTGAGTAATCAAGGTATCAAGAAATACTGGTCTTTTTCGGGCGATCCAAATGGAATAACTCAGTCACACGCAGGTAGTTCAGCCCGCCCAGGCGGGCTATTGTCTGCGCTTTAAGCACATCAAAATGCCCTTCGCCGTCTAAATAGTCATCCGAAATGTGTACGGCCACAACCCGGCCAAACACAACGCCACTGGCACGGTCACCCGCTTTTTGCGGTGGAAAATCGACAATACGTATCAAATGACATTCAAGTACTGCTGGGGACTCTTGCACGCGAGGGCAACGAACTAACTCACATGATGCCTTCGTCAATCCAGCCAACTCAAACTCATCGACACCATGAGGAACCGTTGCGGACGATAAAATCATCGCTTCACGCAATGCATACGAAGCGAGATTTACACAAAACTCACCTGTAGCTCGAACATTTGCAAGAGAATCTTTTTCTAATCGATCATCTGGTGCATTGTTAGCGAACATCACCATCGGTGGTGTTGCTGAAATGCCATTGAAATACGAAAAAGGGGCAAGATTTGCATTTCCATCTCTGTCAACGGTGGACACCCAACCAATTGGTCTAGGTGCAACAATTGAGTTAAATAGCGAGGTCCGGTAAGCTGGATCATCTGACGCAATATACATACGGACTCAGACCAAAAGACCAGCACGCTCGAGAACACCGTCGAGCTTGCGCTCAAGTGCTTCATTGGCAGCTAGCATCGGCAAACGATGCTCGTTTCTTTCGAGAATTCCAAGTCTGCGCATCATGTACTTCATTGGAATTGGGTTGGTATCGTAAAAAACTGCTTTGTTCAGCTCATACAACTTAAAGTGCAATTCACGTGCTCGCAACATCTCTCCTGCTAAAACTGATTCTGACAAGTCAGCCACCAATCTTGGCGCAATGTTTGCAACGGCGTTCATAAGGCCGCAAGCACCCACTGCCATCATCGGAAATGAGAACTCCTCAAGCCCAACAAAAATACGGAATTTAGTTCCAAATGCCTGAACCATATCGCTCACCATGCCCAGATCATTCACTGCATGCTTGATACCCACAAAACTCGGGACATATTCAGATATCTCCTGCATGGTGCTCAACTCAACATTTACGGCTGTGCGCCCAGGGATGTGATAAATCAACATAGGAAGTGACGTACGCTGACCGATGTCTCGATAGTAGGCAACGAGTCCGCGTTGGGGCGGCCGAATATAGTAAGGCGTAACCACCAAGAGCGCATTGGCACCGTCTTTAGCTGCTGCCTCAGTCAGTTCAACAGTTTCCGCATGAGACTGTGATCCTGTTGCAGCAACGACAGGAACTCTTCCCCGAGCCACTTGTACTGCTGTGCGCAACAGTTGCTTTCGTTCAAACAGTGTCAACGTAGAAGGCTCAGACGTGGTTCCATTGACCAATATTCCGTGTGTACCGTTATCAATTTGAAACTCTACCAACTTCTCATACGCTTCGTAATCCACTTCCCCATCCTTGAATGGTGTCACGATGGGCGGTATTGAACCCCACAAGGGGTCGGCAATCACATTCATCATGCAGCAACCTCTTGTCGATTGGTTACAAAACCTGGGTTTGAACCCAGCAATTGGGCAGGATGTTTCATGTCTTCCTGCCAAAGAAGGGATTCCATGTAAATGTGCAGGGGTTGATCTTGAACTGTCAACTCATATACCTGCTCGTCATAAGAAGCGTGATTGTGTACAGCCCAGCCAGGGGCAGACAGCATCAAATCACCTTCGCCCCACTCATATCGATTACCAGCAACGTTGCTGAAACCACTTCCCTTGAAGTAGTAATTTATGGCGGCAGAAACGTGTCGGTGTGGGCGGTCAACAATTCCAGCCGGACGAATTGTCATCGTCGCAAAGAAATTGGGAGTAAGACCATTAAAACGTGTCGTGAGCGGGTTGTACATCATGTAGAGACGTCTCCCTGAGTAACTTTTACCAAGAGCAACAAGCTTGTCTAGCTGAGCTTTCACATCCGACCACGGAAAATGCAATGCATTTGATACAGCCGAAGAGGGGTTGATGAGCGTTTCGTAAGGCATGAGCATTGCGCCATCGCTCCCCATCGGTACCATACCAAACGGGCTCATGCGCGCAGGATCTGATATTTCAGACACCTTTTGTTGTGGCATCTGGATTGATGTTGTGACATCTTCAGGGAGATAGACATTAAGGTGCTGTAACAACGGCGCATTGCAATAGGTCAATCGTGCCTGCAAAGTTTGACACTTGTTCCGATGAACATATGACGTGTAAGAGGGATGATTCCATACATCGTAGAGCTCATGTTTGAAAGTGCGCTCGCCTATCGCCACTTCCCCTTGACCCGCTATGTTGATGTTGACCTCAGTCGCATTATGTCTAAACGGTAAAGTCTCTTCGCCTGGTTTGAGTACGCTCAATTTCACTTGTATTCCTGGCGCCAGTCCAGGCGCCAATGAATTAGCCATGGGGTGAACTATCAAGCTCTCGCGGCGACCGTTATCCGGTTTTGGAAGCGATGCCAACCGATCAATCTCAGCGTCAATGGTTGCCTTGGTAATCACAACTGGCGACCAGTAACGGTTTTGATCGACGGGTGATTTACCGCTCATGTCAGAAAAAATGGCGCTTTCGCCTTCAAAGGATTTACGAAGTTTGTTCATGTTTTCTTTCTCGATTTAATGAATTGTTTGAGGACGTTGGACTGACAGGATTTGCTATGGAGAAAAGTCATCTTCAAAAACAGAAGGTACAGGTGGGCAGAGATCAAGTGTGTTGACTATTAGCGCGTGTGTGATGTAACGACCGATCAAAAACGCGATTGACATTGCCTGCGCTGGCGTAAAGTGTGCGGACATAGCTTCAAACTCATCTTTGACCTGGGAGCCATGGGTGCGAATAAGTGCTATCGCGTATCGTTGTGCACAAAGTTGCTTATAAGTCATAACCTGAGCTTTATCTGGAGCCAATGCCTCAACTTCAGCGATCCACATGCGATCAAAACCATTGCGAATGCTCAGTCTTTCGTGTTGATGAAGCTCGTACCGGTTTGACATCATTACAGCAACGGTCAGAACAATGGTCTCACTGATGTCGAAATCAACTGCTTCTTTGAGCGCATCGGTGAAGTGCATAAATGTGAGCAGAACATCAGGCGCATTTGCGCCAACTTGGAACATTTCCCCAAGGTATCCAAGTCGTTTCACCCGGGGTTCCAGGTAACGGTTTAAAGCCGTTGGCATGGTTTCGATGTCGAACCGCGGTATCCAACTGTTGGGGGCGTTCATAAAAGTGTCTTGATGCGAAAAAATATAAGTGCATCTTATGAAAGAAATATCGCCCGATCAAGATTGATTGTTTAATCCATATTCATTTTTTAATGCGTATAAGCAATGAATAAATTACCCCCAATAGAAGAAAAACGAACTTCAATTGCTGTTTTTTATACCTTTACTTTACTTAATGTTGAAGGGACGAAAAGTTCTTCAATTTCAAGTTGTCGATGACAAACACCTTGCTCGTAAGCGTATTGGAGGAAAGCTTTTAACGTGGGGCGATTACCCTCAATTCCATAAGGCCAGATGTCACCACCCAAAATACTCTCTGATAATGAGGCCATGTTAGTGACCCAAGGAAGTGGTACCGATGATGCCGTGAGATCTTTTATACGGGCAAGGCTCATGTTTTTCGCCTCATCGAACGCCTGCATTAAATTCATTGCAATCCAAGGATACTTTTCGACTAAGCCGCTCTTAAGCGCTATCACGTGCATGATGGGAAATATGCCTGTGCGGCGCCAGTAAGCCAACTCCTCCGACTGTGAATCGTTAAATATTCGCCTCAACTCACCGGTTCTCTCCGTCATTGGCTTGGGTGGCCGGGCACTGAATATCGCATCTATTTCTTTTTTACACAGCATGTCTGAGAGTGATCGTTCCACCAGCGGTGTGTATGACACACCTTTAGGCAGGGAAATCTTTACTTTTTCTTTTCGTCCAGGCTCATTAACGCCTGCCTGTATCCATCGAACAGAAGTTAATGGAACGCCGTAATCATGCGACAGCATTCCACGCGTGTAAATGGAAGCAGTCTGTGCCCACTCTGGAACGCCAATCCTGCCACCTTTGAGATCAGAGGGATTTTGAAAATCCGAATCTGCACGTACATATATCGAAGAGTGACGAAAAGATCTAGATGGAAATACTGGAATGGCAATAAGGTCGCAATCAGGCTGTGATCTCAGCGAAACGTATTTGGCAAAAGACATTTCTGAAACATCCCATTCCCGAAACATGGTGAATCGATAAAAAATCTCCTCAACAGGTGTCCGTTTTGCAACTACAAGCTTGATGCCATCAGGTACAACATTTCCATAAATCAAATCGCGGACATGGTCGTAGTCACCTATTGCGATGCTCAGCGTTATTTCGTTCATTGATTTTTTAAAGAAAGATGCGTGTTAAATAGAAATTTGCACTGAGTTCCATGATTTATGGCAGCCACAGAACTACACAAACACATAAGCAACAATCAATGCATGACAAATCCACCATCGACATTGATGGTCTGACCGCTCAAGTAATTGCTTGCGTTCGATAGGAGAAACAAAACGGCACCGACAAGATCATCAGGAGTTTGAGTACGCTTGATCGCCTTTCGATCATTGATCGCGGCCATTTTTCGTATGTATTTTTCGTCAGAGCTTGCAATTTGTGAATCGCTTGCAGTAAATCCTGGCGCTATGGCATTGACGCAGATGTTGTCATCACCAATCTCTCGAGCCAAGGAGCGCGTAAAACCAATTACGGCAGCCTTAGAGGTTGAGTAGTGCAACCGATTGGGCGTTCCATCGAAAACGCGATTTGAAGATATGTTCACGATTTTTCCGCCACCCTGTCGCTTCATATGTGGCCAAACTTCACGGCAGCACAAAAAAAGTCCCCGAGTATTGACGGCCATGACACGATCCCAATCAGATACGGAAATTTCGTGCCAATCTCCACGCGGCAGTGAACTCATCAGTGCCGCGTTGTTGACAAGTCCATCAACTCGCCCGAATCGTTCCAAACACTTTTCCACCATTCTCTTTACTGAGTCAGCATCAGCAACGTCACAATTTACTGCTATGCCTTTACCACCAACTGCTTCAATGGCTGCAGCGCATGCTTGCGCTGAAACAAAATCAATATCTGCAGCCACTACGCTGGCACCTACCTCGGCCAAGCGTTCGCAATAGACACGTCCGATTCCGGCACCTCCACCCGTGACAATAACGACTTTTTCTTGAAGACTAAAAGGCTGAAACCTCCCATCGATGATCATTTGCATTTCCTTTTAATATGTGTATGCAATAACGTGATTTACTTTTTTTCGAATTCACAGTAATTTTTTGCACATAAAGAATCTCATGAACTTTTTGTCAATGTCTTCAAATGAAAGTCCGCAGATATTTAGGGTGCAAATACTCGAAACCAATATCAAACCATGAAGGTTGAACTTGATTTAATCATCAGCCACTTTAAATTCGATAGTTTTCTTTTCACTCTCTATCAACTGGGCTAACATCCGTCGAACTTTTACTGCGGCAACATCAATCGAAAGTAAGACTGGCTTCAGCGAATCTAAATCAGCTGTTCCCATCGCCCTTTGTGTTGCTTCAATCATGGTTCCATCTTGATCAGTCAGTCCAGCTTTCTGCCACCACCTGATTCGCTCATCAACTTTCACATCATCAAGCTTGAAGTTGCGAGTATGCGAAAAAAAGTAGTGTGTTGACAGTTCGCTTTCGGGCGTCATGAGGTGGGTGCCAGTTCTCAGAATTCCTTCTTCAATTGGTCTTCCAACTGGTAACAACGAGACACTGTTGCGTACCAGAGAAGCTGGCAGCCAACGGAAATTCACTGAATAGTCAACTCGCAATTCTGGATCTTGGGGGAAATACTCTCTATATGCTTCTGGAACAGTGCTGCCTGGGATGAGGTAATTGCTATGAATTGCATCACCCTCTTGGATGACCTCGTGTTTACTTCTCGTGAAAGCATCCGTACCTAATAGGTCTTGATGGACATACTGCGTATGGCTAGCGTCCATCAGGTTGTCCGTGATGAGTTCATAGTTGGCTTTCACATTGGCCATGCCAAAAACAGTCTTTTGTCCTGCTTCCACCAGATACGAAAAGTCTGGTATTGATTTTTCATTTACAAGGCTGGGGTCGCCAGGCCATATCCACAATATGCCGTGTCTTTCAATCATTGGGTAAGCAGACACATGGCAGGCTCTGGGAATCAGGCCGTTACCATGGGGATTGTGTACACAGGCCCCCGAACCATCAAATTGTAGGCCGTGATATCCGCACTCTATGACATCGCCCACCAATCGACCCTTACTCAAAGGTGCGAAACGATGCGCGCATCGATCTGCAATTGCAGCTGGACTGCCGTCTTGGCGACGAAAAATAACTATCGATTGATCAAATAGACGCCGCGCAAACAATTGACCTTTTTCAACTTCATGAGACCAAGCTCCAACGTACCATGTATTTTTAAGATATCTCATCTTTGATCCTTCAAAATTTACTGCAAGTTTCGTTTTTATGAAAACTCGACTGCGCTTCACTTTAGGCCCTTATTCTTGATTGATCAATCTTGATTATTTAGTCAATCATGGCCTCTTAATTACCCTTGGGTCATCAATAATCCATTCGACATAATTTCTATCACAAGTATTTTATGTCGTCACTCAATATGAAGGAAGAACTAGATCAAGCCGTTTTCACATTGCCCCAGGCTGTCATAAATCCACCCTAATTGGACCCTGATTTGTGTGCAAGATCCGGAGTGTGCTTGTTGGGGAAAATTTATTCAACATCATGAACCCCCTATTACTTGCAGCCCGACTCCTCTTCCAGTGGCAGCTCGTTGCGAGGACCTGCGGATATGGGCTTGTCCATTGTGTTCAATCGGCCTTGATATCTGCGTCGCGGATGACCTTGCCCCAACGAGCATGGTCATCGCGGATGATTTGGGCCAAGGCTTCGGGCGTGCTGGTGGTGGGTTCAATG
>Ga0007787_10000451_pt1 | contig 12659 bp, 11 predicted proteins | sample LauGreFa1BDMLBSN_2_FD_59500 | JGI IMG/M metagenome (GOLD analysis project Ga0007787, IMG submission 59500) | Freshwater lake microbial communities from Lake Michigan, USA - Fa13.BD.MLB.SN | ecosystem: Environmental > Aquatic > Freshwater > Lake | place: Lake Michigan, USA | collected 2013-09-23 | reverse complement strand
CTTTTATATGTAATTGAAAGACTTCCAATAGGGATTGAAGAATGCCGTTTTATCAATTTAACTTCGGATGAGGGTTACTCAAAATCACATTTTCAAGCGATAATTCCACCAAAAAGAAGAAGAAATTGTTATCGAATAGATGATGAGCAAATGAATGTTGAAATCACCCGAGGAAGATCCGACATTTATGATATTTTAACGCATTTGACTTTTATTTTCATAGAATCTCATAAAATTAAAAACCGTGTTTTACTGGATGAAAATGCTGAGGTTTCTAGAGATTGGCAAAAATTAGAACAAGCGGTTTTATCCAATAAAAAACTAACATTAGCCGATAAAGAGAAAACAATTTCGCATACCGCAAATATCTTAGGAAGAACATTTGTTGAAATTTTAGATATTTATGACGCTTTTGGAACTGTAGAAAAACCAGATCGCTTTTTACACGTAATTTATTGGCTAGGTAAACTAGCTATTGAAGAAGTCGTAGAAAACAACAAAAGAACCATCACTTTTAGCCCTATTTTAAGAGAAAGATTGGGCCACCATATTCATGGAGAAATTTGGGCCACCAACATAAAAGAGGTGCTTAAAGCAAATGATTTATTGGATCGACCAATACACATTATCAGTGCCAACATGCACTCGGTGATGAATTCAATATTTGCTACACACGTATTAAAAACCAAATTCAAAGACAAATCGGATTTCTTTATTTATGAGGAATTGAGTAAATCAGGTGCTGATGAGGTAAGAAATAAAGTGGAAGAATTTGCCAAATTAAACGGTATGATTTCTTTGCCAGATACCTCCGGAACCAACATCGATGTTCAGATTTTTGATACTGCCAAAATAGATTGGAAAAAATCGGCATTTCCGAATGCGAAAACACACAATAAAAACCCAGTAATCATCGTTATGGACTACGCTTTTGGAGAGCAGGCCTATGAAACAATTGATGAGTTATTAAAACCATTCCAAAAAGACATTTTTTTAAATGTAGAATCGGTTTCGATAATGGGAAAAGCCGGAATTCTTCAAGGAGGAAAAGGAGATATTATGATACCTTCGGCACACATAAATGAAGGGACTGGAGACAATTATTTCTTTCATAATGAATTAACGGCTGATATGTTGGAAGGAAATGACATAGCGGTATTTTCGGGACCTATGATAACGGTTTTGGGAACGTCGTTACAAAATAAAGATTTATTGAAGTTTTTCCATGAGTCAACTTGGGGAGTGATTGGACTGGAAATGGAAGGCGCCTATTATCAAAAAGCAATTCAATCGGCTTCAAAAATCAGAAAGAGCATCCACCCTGACGTGAAAGTTAGATATGCCTATTACGCATCAGACAACCCATTAGAAACCGGAAGTACATTGGCTTCAGGTGGATTGGGAACAACAGGAGTAAAGCCAACATATTTAATTACAATTAAAATATTAGAACAAATTATTAACATAAAATAGCTTTTATTATGAGTCAAAACTCAACTAATTCAGACCATCAAGAGATTGATTTAACCATGATTTCAAATAAAATTAATGGTTTTTTCAGCGGAATTGGATCGTCGATTTATAGAAGTATTCAATTTATTAAACGAAATTTACTACTAACCGGAATTCTATTTGTTTCAGGAGCTGGACTAGGAATTTATCTCGACTCTAATAACGAGACATACGACTCAAAAATTATTGTGCGACCTAATTTTGGAAGTACAGAATATTTGTATAATAAAATAGATTTATTGTCTTCTAAAATAAAAAATCAAGACACTCTTTTTTTAAAATCTATAGGCATTAAAGACCCTAAAAGCATCAAGGTAATTGAAATTGAGCCGATTATAGACATCTATAGTCTAGTAAATTACAATGAAAAAAATGTTACGGTTACTACAAATACATTAAACTTTGAATTGTTAAAATTATTAGCTGAAGATAGCGATGTTAATAAGGTTATTAAGGATAAAGCAACAAGTAAAAATTATTATTGGCATACAATTCATATTGTTTCCAAAGGTTTCGCCACAGACGAAAATACCATTAAGCCTATTTTAGATTATTTAAATAATAACAGCTATTTCGAAAGATTAAAAAAAGTTAACCTTCAGAACGTAAAAGACAATATTAGAAAGAGCGAAGAAATGATCTCTCAAATTAATGCCGTACTTGAAAAATTAGCGACTGCTACTGATCAAAAAGCCGACAAATTAGTTTTCTATAATGAGAATACCGATCTAAATGGGATTCTTAAGACCAAGCAGGAGTTGGTTTTAAAAATTGGATTACAAAAAGAAGATTTAGTAAATTATGAAAGCGTAATTAAAAATAACAGCAGCATACTTAACGTAAAAAACACCCAAAGTGTTAACGGTAAATTAAAATTTGTATTGCCGTTATTGTTTATTTTTGGATTTGTATTTATCCGTTTATTTTCAAAATTTTATAAAAGACAAGCTTTAAAACACAACAAAGTATAATAGAATGAAAGGAATTATTTTAGCTGGTGGATCGGGAACCAGATTGCACCCGCTTACACTTGCAGTTAGCAAACAGTTAATGCCAATTTACGACAAACCGATGATTTATTATCCTTTGTCGTCTTTACTTTGGTCGGGAATTAGAGAAATATTAATCATTTCTACCCCGCATGATTTACCTTTATTCAGACAATTATTAGGAGACGGCTCGCGATTAGGTTGCCGATTTGAGTATGCTGTTCAAGAGCATCCGAATGGGTTGGCAGAAGCTTTCATAATTGGAAAAGAATTTATAGGAAACGATAAAGTAGCCCTAGTTTTAGGAGATAATATTTTTTATGGAACTGGACTTTCTGATTTATTACAATCGAATAACAACCCTGAAGGAGGAATCATTTATGCTTACCACGTAAATGATCCAGAAAGATACGGAGTAGTAGATTTTGATGCCAACGGAAACGTACTTTCTATAGAAGAAAAGCCAACCAATCCAAAGTCAAATTTTGCAGTTCCTGGAATTTATTTTTATGATAATGAGGTGGTAGAAATTGCTGCCAACATAAAACCAAGTCATCGAGGTGAAATTGAAATTACCGATGTAAATAAGGAATACCTTCGTAGAGGAAAATTAAAAGTGAGTATTTTAGACAGAGGTACCGCTTGGTTTGATACCGGAACATTTAACTCTTTAATGCAAGCCTCACAATTTGTTCAAGTAATTGAAGAAAGACAAGGTCTTAAAATTGGTTCTATTGAGGAAGCGGCATTCAAAATGGGATTCATCAACGCAGAGCAATTAAAAGAATTAGCCCAACCATTACTAAAAAGCGGTTATGGGAAGCATTTATTAGAAATTATCTAAATGAATTTTATACCTACAAAATTAGAAGGATGTTTTGTTATTGAGCCTAAAATATTCAATGATGAAAGAGGTTATTTTTTAGAGAGTTATAACGAAAAAACTTTTCAAAATGGAATCGGCCAGCCCGTTCAATTTGTTCAAGACAACCAATCCTATTCTTCCAAAGGAGTTTTACGGGGATTGCATTATCAAACTGGAGAACACGCTCAGGCTAAGCTGGTTCGAGTTTTACAAGGGGAAGTTTTGGACGTTGTGGTAGACATAAGACCTAATTCCAAAACATATGGCGAAACTTTTTCTGTCGTCCTTTCTGGCGAAAATCAAAAACAGTTTTATATTCCGAGAGGTTTTGCACACGGTTTTTTAGTGTTAAGCGAAACAGCAACTTTTTTTTACAAATGCGATAATTTTTATAATAAAGAAAGTGAAGGCGGAATCATTTATAACGACAAGTCTTTAAATATCGATTGGCAATTTTCAAATGACGAACTCCTCATTTCAGAAAAAGACGCGATATTGCCCACTATTGAAAACGCCAAAAAGATATGGTAGTTTTAGTCACAGGCGCGAACGGACAATTAGGCCAGGCAATACAGTCTATTGCAAAGAACTACTTGAATTTGAATTTTGTGTTTTGTAACTCTACCGATTTAGACATTTCAAATAAGGAAAATTGCCAAGCTGTTTTTCGTAAAATAAAACCGGATTATTGTATTAATGCCGCAGCGTATACGGCGGTAGATAAAGCCGAATCGGAGCAATACAAAGCCGAATTAATTAATGTTATCGGAGCTAAAAATCTTGCCGAAACCTGTAACGAATTGGACGCCAAATTAATTCATATTTCAACTGATTTTGTTTTTGATGGCTCAAATAACATCCCTTATACAGAAAACCAAATTCCAAATCCTAGGGGAGTTTACGGACAAACAAAATTAGACGGCGAAAAAGAAATTCAAAACGTATTTCAAAATTATTATATCATCAGAACCTCCTGGGTTTATTCTCAGTTTGGGAATAATTTTATGAAAACCATGTTGCGGTTGGCCTCTGAAAGAACCTCTTTAAGTGTGGTAAACGATCAAATAGGCACTCCTACTAATGCAGTTGATTTAGCAGAAGCGCTAGTTCAAATTGTTTTAAACAATAACCAATATGGAATCTACAATTTCAGCAATGAAGGACAGTGTTCTTGGTATGATTTTGCTAAAAAAATATTTGAAATCAATAATGTAAATATTGATTTAAAAGCGATTCCAACATCTGAATTTCCGACTCCGGCTGAAAGACCAAAGTACAGTGTTTTGGATAAAAGCAAGATAAAATCTACTTTTGGAATAACAATAAAAACCTGGGAGGAGAGTTTAAAATCCATTAAAATATGAAAATTGTAGTAACCGGAGGAGCGGGATTTGTAGGGTCAACACTTTGTTTGCAACTTAAGGACAAATACCCGTCTTACGACATCATAGCTTTTGACAACCTCAAAAGAAGAGGATCAGAATTAAATTTAACCGATTTTCAAAAAAATGGAATTCCATTTTTCCATGGCGATATTCGAAACAACGAAGATCTTTCGGCGATTGGAAACTTTGATGTTTTAATTGAAGCATCAGCAGAACCATCAGTAACCGCAGGATTGGATTCGGACCCAACTTATGTGATAAACAACAATCTTTACGGATCTATAAATTGCTTTAATGCTTGTTTGAAAAACAAGGCAAAGTTAATTTTTCTTTCTACCAGCCGGGTTTATCCAATTGAAACGATCGAAAAAGCCAATTATATTGAAGAGAGTACCCGATTTTCTTTTGATGTAAATCAAACACAAATAGGAATTTCAAATAAAGGAATTTCTGAAAAATTAAGCCTGGATGGCGCACGATCTTTTTACGGAACAACGAAGCTTTCTTCAGAAATGTTTATCCAAGAATATGCTGCCTTTTATGGATTAAAAGCGGCAATTACACGATTTGGAGTGATTGCTGGACCACGTCAAATGGGCAAAACCGATCAAGGAGTAGTCACGCTTTGGATGGCAAAACACTTTTGGAATCAATCCTTAAAATACATTGGGTACGGCGGCACAGGAAAGCAAGTTCGTGACCTGCTTCATGTTGACGATGTGGTTCGATTAATCGATTTACAAATTCACCAAATAGAAAAATTTGAAGGCAAAATATATAATGTAGGCGGCGGAATTGAAAATAGCGCGTCCTTATTAGAAATGACTTCAATTTGTGAAAAAATAACAGGAAATAAGATCCAAATTGGTTCAGAAGTGGAGACCAGAACAGCCGACTTGAGAATATATATTACCGATAATAGCCTTATTGAAAAAGAAATTGGCTGGAAACCGACCAAAACCGTAGAACAAATTTTCACCGATATTTTCCATTGGATCAAAGAAAATAAAACCCAATTAGAATCAATTTTAAAATAAACATGAAACTGATTAATAGCATTTTAAAAGACAGAATAAATGTTTGGAGCTTTTTTATTGCTTTTATTGGGGCTTTTATGCTCATCCCAAATTATTTTGAAGCCAATGTATTTCCTTTGACATTAGCGCACGACCTTTGGATGTCTTTAGATCCTTCATGGGCTATTGCGATGAATTATGTTAAAATAAAAAACCTAACCTGGGGAACAGATGTTGCCTTTACCTATGGCCCATTAGCCCATTTTTGCACAAGAGTGGGTTGGGGAGAAACCCGGATTTCGTTTTTGCTTTTTGATTTTTTCATGTTTGTAAATTATTTTGCCGTTTTTTTCCTTTCGTTTAAAACTAGCAAAAACAAACTTTTCACCTTTCTTTTAATTGCGGCTGTTTGTGTTATTTTTCCTTCATGGATAGGTGCGGCAAATGCCTTAGTTTTGATGGCGTTTTTGATTTTCTGGATTCGAATGAGTTTAGAAACTCCAAAACCGATTTATTATATTTTTCAAATAGCCATAATTACACTTGTTTTTTTCATCAAGTTCAATACGGGACTCATCGCATTTCCGTTATTTATTGCTGGAATAAGCTGCAATTTAATTACCAATAATGGTAATAAAAAGAGTTTATTTAGCTATTTGATTGCTCCGTTTTTATTTATTACTGTTGCTTCTTATTTATTAAATGTTGCTTTAATTCCCTATATAAAATCAGGATTTGAATTTGTTTCAGGCTATAATGACGTAATGTTTTTAGACAATCAAATTAAATCCAGCTGGACTTTTGTGATAGTAATTTCATTGCTGTTTAGCGCGATATTACTTTTGAATATATATTTAAGCATTAAAAAAGATTGGGTTAAGATTCTTACTCTATTGTTCTTATTTGGAACCGCGGTTTTTGTATTGTACAAGCAAGCTTTCGTTAGAGCAGACATAGGGCATATCAACGACTTTTTCAGATTTATTCTACTAATAGCGCTTTGCAATTTAGACGTTCATCAAGGTCTTAAAAACCGATATTCAAAAGCAGTTTTTGCAATTGCTGTTTTACTTCCGTTTTATTTTTTATTTGTTTCTCAAGAAAACCAAATAGAGATTAAATCCAAGTTTCCAAAGTCGGATTACCTCTCTAGATGCGAAGCTTTCACGCCAACGTCTGGAATGTTTCTTTTTGAAAATAATTGCAAATTTCCGACTTCTGTACTGGCTAAAATTGGAAATAAAACAGTCGATATTTATCCGTGGAATATTCAGCTAATTATTGAAAATAAATTAAATTATCTGCCAAGACCCGTATTACAATCTTATACTGTTTTCACGCCTTACTTAGCGAATTTGGATTTTGAGCATTACAACAATTTAAATACAGCTCCTGAATTTGTAGTTTATGATTTTATTACAATTGACGGAAGATACCCGCTTTTTGATGAATCTAAAGTAAATTTAGCGCTTATGAAAAACTATCAGGTAGCCGATTTATTTGATTTTGATGGTAGAAAAGTACTTTTATTACAAAAGAAAAAAGAGTTCAAGCCTCTTTCATTTGAAAAAATTAATGAGTACGCAATGCTATTGAATTCACCTTTGGCGCCCAAAAAAGGCATCTACTATGAAATAGGGATTTACAATTCATTAACTGGGAAAATAGTTTCGCTTTTTAATCACGCACCCGAAATTAGATTAGAAATAAAATTAAAATCCGGAAGTTTATTGGATTATAGAACTTCAAAATTAATGCTAGAAACGGGTTTGTTTTCAGAAAAATATTTTAACGAAACAAAAAGCTTTAAATCTAATTTTGATAAGGTTAATGACAATCAAGACATAAAATATTATAACTTTAAACCGTTAAATCCGTCTTTGTTTAAGGATAAAATTAGAATCACAGAATATAAAATAATACAATAATGACTATTTGCATCATCACAGGCTCGTCGGGATTAATAGGCAGTGAATCCGTTTCTTTTTTTGCTCCTAAATTTGATAAAATTATTGGAATCGATAACAACATGCGCCAAGTCTTTTTTGGTGCAGACGCTTCAACAGAGTGGAATACGAAAAAATTGACCGAAACCATTCCTAATTTTGAACACCATCCTGCCGATATTCGAAACATCGATGAAGTAGAAAAAATATTCTCAAAATACGGTGCGGATATAAAACTGGTGATTCACACGGCGGCGCAACCAAGTCACGATTGGGCGGCGAATGAACCAATTACCGATTTTACTGTCAATGCAAATGGAACATTGAACCTGCTTGAAGCTACCCGATTGAATTGTCCAAAAGCCACTTTTATTTTTACGTCTACCAATAAAGTTTACGGAGATACCCCAAATTATTTGCCCTTGGTTGAAAAGGGAAAAAGATGGGAAATCGACGAAAGCCATCCTTATTTTGAAAACGGGATCGATGAAAAAATGAGCATTGATCAAACTAAGCATTCCTTATTTGGCGCTTCAAAAGTGGCAGCGGATGTTTTGGTTCAAGAATATGGGAAATACTTTGGAATGAATACCGGAATTTTCCGTGGAGGCTGTTTAACTGGTCCAAATCACTCAGGAACTAAGCTACACGGGTTTTTATCTTATTTAATGAAATGCGCTATAACAGGCGATAAATATACCGTTTTTGGCTACCAAGGAAAGCAAGTTAGAGACAACATTCACAGTTGGGATTTGGTAAATATGTTTTGGCATTTTTATCAAAATCCGCGTCAAGGAGAAGTCTACAATGCCGGTGGTGGAAGACATTCTAATTGTTCTATGGCCGAAGCTATCGAAATGTGTGAAGCCATTACCGGAAAACCGATGAATTATGAGTATTCTGAAGCCAACCGAATTGGAGATCACATTTGGTGGATTAGCGATGTGTCCAAGTTTAAATCGCATTATCCTGAATGGAATTGGAAGTACAATATCAATGATATTTTGACTCAAATCTATGAGAATACCATAACAAGACAGGGATAAATGAAGTTAAGAACTAAAATAATTCAAAGCCTGATCCATTTAAACGAAGCAATTTTCTTTTACCCGAAACTTAAAAAGTTCTATAAAGATAATTTGCAAAATGCTTCCATTTCAATTCTTGATGTAGGCGCCAATAAAGGACAATCGATCGATTTTTTTCTTGGAATAAATCCAAATGCAAAAATTACGGCATTTGAACCTAACAAAAAGTTATTTCATTTTTTAGAGGAAAAATATTTGAGGAACGCCAATATTAATTTGAATAATTTAGGCGTGAGTAATACCAATGGAGAATTAGAGTTTCATGAAAATATTTTGGACGAAACGTCAACATTTGAATCCTTAAATTTAGAGTCAAAGTATCTTGAAAAGAAGGCAAAAGTACTTGGCGTTACTAAAGAATCCATAATTGTAGATAAATATAAAGTAGCTGTAATCACATTATCAGAATTTTTTAAATCGAATGATAATAGCTCTTTTGATGTATTGAAGATTGATGTGGAAGGGCATGAATTACAAGTTTTAGAAGGTTTGTTTTCAAATGGCAATCAATATAAAATTCGGTTAATTCAATTGGAAAGCCACAACGACGACATGTATTTAAGCAATAGTAAGCACGAAGACATTGATCAATTACTGAATAAAAACGGGTATTTTGAAATTGCTAAAATTAAACATGGTTTTGGTGATTTTGCAGAAATAATATACGAGTATAAAAACAAATGAAATTAAGCATTGTAATTCCGGCTTATAACGAAGAAGAATCTATTGCAGCAACCATAGATCAAATTGAAGAAGCTTTTTCACAAGTTGCATTCGATCACGAAATAGTGGTTGTAAATGACAATTCTAAAGACAACACGGCTCACGTTTTAGAAGAACTATCTAAAAAATATCCGGCAGTGACCTACGTAACCAATTTAGGTCCAAATGGTTTTGGATATGCCGTTCGATATGGTTTAGAAAGATATTCTGGAGATTGTGTAGCGGTTATGATGGCTGATTTATCTGATTCTCCGTATGATTTGATTCGTTATTACAACACGATGGTTGAGGGAAATTACGATTGCGTTTTTGGGAGTCGGTTTATGAAAGGCGGAAAAGTGATAGATTATCCATTTGTAAAAAAAGTCATTAATAGAATTGCCAATTTGATTATTAGAGTGGTCATGCGAATTAAATACAACGACACTACTAATGCGTTTAAGCTATACAAAAGAGAAGTGATAGAAGGGGTAAAACCTATTTTGTCGCCTCACTTTAATTTAACAATCGAATTGCCTTTAAAAGCAATAATTAGAGGCTATTCTTATGCGGTAGTTCCTAATTCTTGGACCAATAGAAAGTATGGAGTTTCCAAATTAAAAATAAAAGAAATGGGAAGTCGTTATTTCTTTATTTTGGTTTATTGCTTTGTAGAAAAGTATTTTTCAAGGGGCGATTTCACTAAGAAATAAAAAGATATTAATTTACCCCGAACTAAAAATTATATTTATTTTTGTAAAAAAACGAAGAAAATGAGAACAAAATTTATAATTACATCACTTGTTTTGTTAGGGATTTTTTCCAGTTGTAAAAACGAAAAAACACTTGATTCTTTAGAAGTTGTAAAGTCGGAAGTTGCTGTTGATAATAGTTTTAAAGTTACCTTAGGTGTAATTGTAAAAAAAGACGACAGTTTGAGTTTGTTTTATACTGAAGATGGGTCTATTGATTTTAAAGGAGAACCAATTTGGCAAGGCGTTAAAGGTAATGACGGGGTTCAAGAAGTGGTTTATACGCTGCCTGAGGGAGTTTTTCCAACCCAATTAAGATTAGATTTTGGGATGAATAAAGACCAAGAAGACCTGGTTTTAAAAAGCGTTTTATTAGAGTATAAAGGAAATAAAAAAGAATTTATTGGTTCTAACCTGGCTAACTTTTTTAGAGCGGATGAAAATAAATGTACTTTTAACCCAAGCACAGGGGTTATTACCGCGGTAGTTAAAGACGGAGTTAGGCAATATCCTTCCTTATACCCACACGAAGCAAATTTATTGCCAGAGATAAATAAATTAGCTAAATAATTGATTTCTATTTTTTAAAATTGAAATAGTAGTTTTTACTACAGATTAATGCCACACATTAAATTATTATATGGGAAAAGACCAAAAACAAGAATGGATAGATTATTCGAAATCAATTAGCGTAAGCCATATTAAAAATTCGTACAATCATCCCACTAGTTTCCAATCAGAGTTTAATGTTGTATTAAATGAAATCATTGAGAAAAATCAGCTCACTTCTGCCATAGAAATTGGCTGTGAAGCAGGAATTAGTTTGATGCTACTGAATTCAGTATTAGTAAAATCGACTTTTTTAGATTACGATCCTACCATACTGGAGAAGGTAACTGTAGCGGTTTCAGAATTAAATTTGAAAGGCACCGATTGTATCTGTGAAGATATGTTTTCAATGAATTCTATAGCTGACGAAAGCTATGATTTAGCCTATAATTCCGGAGTTATTGAGCATTACACTAAAGAAGTGAGAGCCAGGGCCATTCAATCCTATTCTAGAATTACCAAAAAAGGAGGCTATGTAATTGTGGCTTTCCCAAACCACCATACTTTACCGTATCGACTTTCCTATTTAATAGGAAGCTCTTTAGGAAAAAAAATCTGGCCTTGGCCCAAAGAGTATAAATTTTATTCTTTAAAGGACGAGATGGAATCGGCGGGATTGGTTTATTTAAGCCGCACCACGATGGATCGAAGCACTCTTTTTAAACAATGGATTACAAAATATAAAGTTACAAGAAGTTTTTTCTTATTTCTAGATCAATTTCTTCATTTTGAAGGCTATCTTACGGTTTGCATCGCTCAAAAACCTCTATAAAATGAAAATTCAAGAATCAGTTGTTTATAGAAACTTTACCTACTTGTTTATCAATCAATTCTTTAATTTAATTGTTCCGCTTTTAGTATTTCCATTTTTACTTAAAACCCTTGGGTTAGAATTGTTCGGATTATATAGCTTTGCCTATTCAGCAACATTATTCTGCTTTATGTTTTGCGATTATGGATTTAATTTTTCAGGATCTAAATATATTGCAATCAACAAATTAGATATTCAAAAACGAGATACTGCTTTTTCTGCCATTGTCACTTTGAAGGGCTTAATTGCTATTGTAATTTCGATTTTATGGATTGCATTTGTGTTTTATTATCCAATATTTAAAAACAACCTTAATTTTGGACTTCTTTTTTTAGGGATGATTTTAGGAAACGCAATTAATTTACAATGGTTTTTTCAGGGAATTGAAAAATTAGGCTGGTACTCTACAATCAATTCAGTAATTAAATTAGCTTCAAATATTGCGATTTTAGTTTTGGTTAAATCGGCAGCTGACATTAATTTAATTCCATTAATCTATTCTAGCGCTTTTATTTTAACAGGGTTAATTACCTATTTAATAGCTATTTATTCCGAGAAAATAAGTTTTATCTCCTCATCAATTATTAATTTCAAGCAATTTCTAAAAGAAGGATTCGATTATTTTATAACCATCAGCACCACATCATTAGTTTTTAACGGAACAATCATTATCTTAAGTTTCTTCGAAAAAAGCATTTTAATAATTGGGGCTTTTGCTGCGCTCGATAGAATAATAAAAATTTTAGTTTCCATTTATGTTCCCTATTCAACTGCGATGTATCCTAGAAACATGGCTAATTTTCAAATCGGCTATGCCGAAGGTCGAAAATCAGTAATTAAATACGGAACGTTTGCCCTTATTTTTTCAATAGTAACCGTGGTAATCATCTGTTTGTTTTCGGATGAAATAGTATTTTTTTTAAATCCAAAGTTGGTTATCTACTCGAATTGGCTTAAATTGTTTTCTTTTTGGTTCTTTTTTAT
>Ga0007787_10000448_pt1 | contig 12677 bp, 10 predicted proteins | sample LauGreFa1BDMLBSN_2_FD_59500 | JGI IMG/M metagenome (GOLD analysis project Ga0007787, IMG submission 59500) | Freshwater lake microbial communities from Lake Michigan, USA - Fa13.BD.MLB.SN | ecosystem: Environmental > Aquatic > Freshwater > Lake | place: Lake Michigan, USA | collected 2013-09-23 | reverse complement strand
CTGCTCATATATATTTTTTTACAAATATACGAATTAATTTGTAAATATATATTAGACTTTTTATAAAATATATTTCACCATCTACATTGGTAAGCGTTCCTATTTTGTAATTATTTTGGGTATTAAAATCAATATGTACATCAATCTTATTCATTATTCAAATGATTTTTTTACTTTTTCACTAATTTTTTCTTCTTTTTTATTAAATAACAAATCAAAATCGGTTAAAACATCCAATATTTTTGAAATTTATAATAAATTATGTAAAGAAATTTCTCCTTTTTGTTCAAATCTTTTTAAACTAGCTAAAGAAACACCACATCTTTTAGATAGTTCTTGTTGGGTATATCCTTTCTCCTTTCGAATGAGTTGAATACTTTTCGCCAATTCTAATTTTACATCTGAAACTTGTTTAAATAATGCAAATGAATTCATGATTAATATTTTAGCTAAAATACTATTTTTTTATAAAATAGCTAATATATTAGCTATTATTTATTGGAGAATATATTTAATACCGATATAAGATTATAGTCCACGGAAATCCTATGGATTCACACAGTAGCCTATCGGCTCACACAGTTACGAACTAAGTGGTAATTTGTATTTAAAATTCACTTTATTTATATTTTTTTGAGAAAAGCTATATGGTAACCATAATTTTTGATAAATTAGCATTATTTTATGCCGAAAGTTATACGTATAATCAATAGATTTAACTTGGGTGGGCCTACTTATAATGCGGCTTATCTAACTAAATATTTGCCCGAAAATTATACAACTTTATTGGTAGGTGGAGAAAAAGATGATACAGAAGATAGTTCGCAACATATTTTAGATCAATTGGGTATTGAGCCAATCATTGTGCAGGAAATGCAAAGGGCGATACATCCTGCTAATGATTATATTGCGTATAAAAAAATAAAAAAAATAATTGACGAATTTAAACCAGATATTGTACACACTCATGCATCTAAAGCAGGTACTTTGGGTAGATTAGCAGCTTTTTCGGCTAAAGTTCCTGTTGTAGTTCATACTTTTCATGGACATGTTTTCCATTCGTATTTTAATAAAACCAAAACAGCTGTTTTTAAAAAAATTGAACAAAATTTAGCAAAAAAAAGTTCGTGTATTATAGCCATATCAGAAAAACAACGAGAGGAGTTGGCTTTGGTACATAAAATTGCGCCTTTAGAAAAATTTGCGATTGTTCCTTTAGGGTTTGATTTAACACGTTTCCAAGAAGATTATTTACTAAAAAGAACAAGTTTTAGAAAGGCTTATAATATACAAGAGGATGAGGTAGCCATTGGGATTATTGGCAGGCTAGTACCAGTTAAAAATCACACTTTGTTTTTACAAGCGTTAAAAATTGTTTTGCAAAAAACTAATAAAAAGGTACGCGCTTTTATTGTAGGTGATGGAGAAGATAGAGAAAAAATTAGAACGCAAGCTCAAGAACTAGCTATTCCCTTCATTGAGGATAATTTTGACAAAAAAACCGCGCCTTTGTGTTTTACTTCTTGGATTAAAGAAATAGACCATGTAAATGCCGGGATGGATATTGTTGCCTTGTGTTCGTTAAATGAAGGAACTCCAGTGAGTTTAATTGAAGCACAGGCATCGGGCACACCCATTGTGAGTACAAATGTAGGCGGAATTGAAAATATTGTATTAGATAAATTAACTGGTTTATTAAGTGATTTGGAGGATATTGAACAATACGCTGAGAATTTATTAACTTTGGTGGAAAATGAACATATGCGTTTGGAAATGCAAAAATATGGTTGGAAACATGTAAAAGACCAATTTAGCTACCATCGTTTAGTGAAAGATATGGATGAATTATACGCCAATTTATTGGCAAAAGTAAAATAAAATGCAAAATACCAAATTTTATAATTTTATTGGGCTGCTTGCTCTAATTATATTAGTAAATTCTTGTGCTACTTTAAACAAAAGTAGGATGTTAAAAACTCCTTTAAATTACAAATTTGATAAAGTGGTGGATTCTTTGCGTTATGAAGAATATAGAGTTACAGTTGATGATGAAATAAGATTAACAATGTATAATAACAATGGATATAGTTTTATAAGTTTAGGTATGGGTGGTGCTGGTGTAGCACTATCAAGTAATGAAGGTACTGCAAGAGGAAATAATATTAACAATATGGGAGGTGTTGCAGGTGTTGGAGGAATGGGTTTTGTTTATAAAGTTCGTCCAGATAGCACAATAAAAATACCTTTAATTGGCTATGTTAAAGTAGGTGGGCTAACTATGAATGAATTAGAAAATATAATTGAAGAGAAACTATCGCATTTTTATAAAGATCCTTTTGTAATTACTTTTATAGAAAACAAAAGAATTTTTGTTTTTAATAGTGGAAATGCTGCAACAATTTACAAATTACAAAATCAAAACACTACTTTGTTTGAAGTTTTGGCAGGAACTGGAGGGGTACCTGTAACTTCTAATTCTTCAAGAATTAAAGTAATTAGAGGAGATGCTAAAAATCCAGAAATTTATTTGATTGACTTATCTAACGTTAATGGAATTAGTGATGCAAAAATGATTATGCATGCAGGCGATATTGTATATATTGACCCTTTTATCAACTATGCGAATTTTATAGTTACAGATTTAGGTGGAATTTTAGGATTAGTATCCTCTGTAATTATTGTATATTCCTTGTTTTTAGGAAGAAATACGCGTTTATAAACTTAATACATGGAAGCTAAAAAACCATCGGCAATTAATGACGAATTTGATTTAGGAATATTACTTAAAATTGTTCGTAAAAATTTAGTTTGGATAAATTTATTATTATTAATTGGAATATCGGCTGCTTTTTTAAAAGTTAGATATACTCAACCTTTATTTCAATCAAAAGCAGTTGTTAAAATTGGTGAGAAAAATGAAATAAACCAATTGATGGAATTGGAAAATATTTATGAAACCAATATAAATACTGAACTTACACGTTTAAACTCTAAAAGTTTGTTTGAAAAAGCGATACAAAAATTACCATTAGGGGTGAGTTATTTTACGAAAGGTAAATTTTTAAATACCGAAAATTATAAAACATCTGCTTACACTATTGATTTCCAAATAAATAATGGTGCTTTGTTAGATAAAAATTTATGGTTAGAGTTTATCAATCAATACACAGCGGTTATATCATATGAAAAAAATGAAGAATTTCAATATCAATTAATCCCAGTAAATAAATGGTTTAGCTTTAATGGTTTGGAAATTAAAATACAAGTTAATCCTTATCAATTGGATCAGTTAAAAATTTCTGAAAACAAACACTTTTTTGTAATACACTCTAAAGAAAACATGGTGAATAATTTATTCGCCAACATGGAGGTGAGTATTGTAGATGCATCTGCAAAAACTTTAGGAATACAATTTACAGGCAATTCTGGAAGAAAATGTGCTGATTTGGCATCAGCAATGGCAGAAGAATTTTTAAGTTCTAATGTTGAAAAAAAGAAAGAAGGAGCCAATAAAATGATTTCGTTTACGGAAGAACAGATTGAAAAAATTAACCGCAATTTAAATTATTTTGAACGTTTATTGCGTCCGTATAAAAAAATGGAGTTGGAAGATAAAAATTTTGATGTAAAAGATTTAAAGGTAGAGTTGGTAAAGAGTGATAAAGACGAATTAAAAGATGTACAACAACATATACTTGATTTACAAGTTTTATTGGATGTACTTAAAAAAGATAAAGCTTATGATGAATTATACAATATTTTAGTTGTTTTATCAACTAAAAATAGATTTAGTAATTATGGTGATAATTTAAAGAAGAAATTAAATGAAATTAGATATTCTAAATTTCAATTAGAAGGAGATAATTTTTTATACAAAGAATTACAACATATTATAGATTTAGAAAGAAGAGATTTAGTTGATATAACTAGTGTAATTATAAAAGAACTAAAAAAACATCAGGCACAAATTGAAGAAAGATTGGCAATGTACGTTAAAAAGAAAAATGAATTAACAGATGTTCCTTTTGATAGTGATAATGATTATTTATATTTAACTAGGATGTATGATATCAACAATGAATATTATTCGGCTTTATTATCCAAAAAAGCGGAATATGAATTGGTACGTGCAGGGTTTGTATCGGATAATGAAATTATGGAACAAGCTGTCCCAAGTGATGAACCCATTTCTCCTAATGTAAAATTGATTTACATTTATTTAGCTGGTGGAGCAATATTTATTGGCTTGTTAATTATTGGTGCTCAATACTTATTACACAATACTGTAACTAGCGTGAAGGATATTGTAAAACATACTAACACACCAATTTTAGGTATGATTCCTTCTTACGATTCAGATATACCAGTATCTCAATTGATTGTAGATAAAAATCCTAAATCTATGATGACCGAGGCGTTCCGTTCTATAAGGTCTAATTTACAATTTATATCCAACGCAGAAGGCGCAAAAGTAATGGCGGTTACTTCAACGATTTCTGGGGAAGGTAAAACTTTTATCGCAATTAATTTGGCTGGTATTTTAGCCTTTTCATCTAAAAAGGTAATTTTATTGGATTTGGACATGCGTAAACCCAAAACACATATTGGTTTTAACGTACAAAATACTATTGGTATGAGTACCTTATTAATTGGTGAAAGCACTTTAGAAGAAAGCATACAAAAAAGTTCGTTAGACAACTTACATTTTATTACTGCTGGACCAATTCCGCCTAATCCCTCTGAATTGATTATTAGTCCGAAGTTAGAAGAATTGGTTGAAACCCTAAAAAAAATATATGATATTGTAATTATTGACACTCCACCAGTTGGGATTGTTACTGATGCGTTACCAATATTAAAACGAGTAGATTATCCGATATATGTTGTTCGTGCTGATTACTCTAAAAAAATGTTTTTGGCAAATATAGGGATGTTAAAGGAACAAAAAGGAGTTGATAGGCTATCTGTAGTTTTAAACGGTTTTGGAAAAGGTGCCAAAGGTTATGGAAAGTACGGGTATGGTTATGGCTACGGATACGGCTACGGATATGGATATGGCTACGGATATGGCTATGGATATGGCTACGGATATACATCTGGATATACCTCAGGTTACTATGAAGATAGTGATCCGGGTGAGAAAAAATCATTATTTAAAAAATTATTTAAGAAAAAGTAATGGAGTTAATAGAAACCCCTTTGTTGGATGCAAAAATAATTGTTCCTAAAGTTTTTGAGGACGAAAGAGGTTATTTTTATGAGAGTTTTAATTTAGAAAGTTTTAGGGAAAAAATAGGAGATTTTAATTTTGTTCAAGATAATCAATCTAAATCCCAAAAAGGAGTATTACGAGGGTTACATTTTCAAAATCCGCCTTATGAGCAAGGTAAATTGGTGCGTGTTTTAGCAGGAAGTGTTTTAGATGTAATTGTGGATATTCGTAAAAATTCTCCTACTTTTGGAAAACATTTTAGTTATGTATTGTGTGCTACAAAAAAACATGCTTTGTGGGTTCCTCCTGGTTTTGCACATGGTTTTTTAACTTTAGAGGACGAAACAGTGTTTTTTTATAAGGTTACCAATTATTACAATAAAGAATCTGAAGGTTGTGTTGCATACAATAGCAAAGAACTTGGTATTGATTGGGGCATAAAAAATCCAATTTTATCCGAAAAAGATAAAAAAGCAAATACTTTTGCAACATTTATTTCTCAATTTTAGTAAGCTTTGGTACACAAATTGGTTAGTTAGTTTTTTTTATTTTACAACTATGCAAATACGATACATTTTAATTTTTGGACTTTTACTTTTTATATGGGCTTGTAATTCGCCTAAAAAACTTACGAAAAAAGGTTTGGAGCATGAGCAAAGTGGTTATTATGAAGATGCTGTTAATTTTTATATTCAAGCTTTACAAAAGGACAAAACTTACCCAGAGGCCAATCAGCAATTAAGAGTAGTAAGCAGAACCATTTTTGGAAATTTAAGTTCGGATTTTTTTAACAGTTTTAATAAAGGCGAATATGAAAAATCTATTGCCGATTATCAAAAAATGCAAAATTTTATGCAAAAAGTTAATCCGTACAATGTAAATTTAGGTATTCCAGAACAATACGAAGAGGATTATTTAGAAGCCAAAGCAACGTTTTTAGAGGAAAAATATGTTTTGGTAAATAATTTAATGATTGAAGAAAAATTTGCTGAAGCTGAAGCACAAATTAAAAAAATACAAGCTGTAGATCCCAATTACAAACAAGGAGAAATTAACGATTTAAAAAATATTGCCGTTTTAGAGCCTTTTTACCGTTTAGGTAAGGCACATTTAGTTAAAGGAAAATATCGTGCTGCTTATAATGATTTTACTAAAATTATTGAACGTGATGATGATTATAAAGACACAAAATTTTTAAGAGAACAAGCATTGGAAAAAGCTTTATATAATATTGCAATCTACGATTTTGTTAATGGAAATGCTAATGATAAATCTGGTGAGGTGTTAAAAAGCAGATTAGTTAACGAAGTTTTACGTAGTGGAAATCCGTTTGTGAGATTTATTGATAGAGCAAATATGCAAACGATTATGCAAGAACAAAAACTAGCATTAAACGGAGCTATTGACACAAAATCAGCTATTAGAGTAGGAGAAATTTTAGGTGCCAAAGCAATTTTGGAAGGTAAAGTTATTAAAGTAAATACTACTCAAGGAAATTTAGTAAGCGAACGTAAAAAAGCATATTTACAATCAACGGTAAAAAAATATAATGCGCAAGAAAGGCGAGAATATTTTGAAACGGTTTATGAAAAAATTAATTATACACAAAATGTTCGAAGAAATAATACAGAAATTGTGTTTCAATATCAATTAATTTCTCTTGAAACGGGTCAGATTTTATTAAGTAAAACTTTAACTCAAAATGAGGAAAGCACCGTAAATTATTCAACTTATCCAGGAGATGTTAATCGTTTAGTTCCTGGGAATTGGGAAAATAAATTAACCAATAGTTCGGCAGATTATGTAAACACAAATAGAAATGCTGTAGAAGCTTTTAGAAAAGAATTTAGTGCACAACAACAACCATTATCCGTTAACCAATTAATGGAGCGTAACTACGATTTAATTGTAGCGGATATGTTAAAAGATATTTTAAACTTTAATCCTGAAAATGTTAGATAAAAAACATTATTTATTTAGTGGTTTTTTAGTGGCTTTAACTTTGGTTTTTTTTATCCAATGTTCGTCTAGTAAAAAAACGGCCTCAAAAATTCCTCCACCTTTATGGATTGCTAATACTCCAGTAAGTAGTGTTTATTATGTTGGTATTGGTACAGTAAATAAAAATGTTACTAACTATCGTGAAGCAGCAAAAAAATCTGCTATCGAAAATCTTTCTAATGAAATTTCTGTTCAGGTTTCAAGTGAATCTATTTTACAAACTATCGAAACCAATTCTAGTTTTGAACAAGAATACAAACAATTGATTCAATTAAACTCTGATAAGTATTTAGAAGGCTATCAAATGGTAGAAGATTATGAAGATGACACGCATTACTATGTTTATTACCGTTTATCCAAACAAAGTTATCAGGAATTACAAGATAGATTGTTAAAAGAAGCTACAGATAATTGCTTGAATTTTATTACCGAAGGGGATAAAAATATTTTGGATTTGGATTATCGTTTAGCGGTAATAAATTACACCAAAGCAATGGAAGCTTTATTAAACTACTTGGATAAAAATATTACGGCACCATACAATGGAAAAAATGAGATTTTACCATTTTTAATTATTCGTAAAGTTCAACAATTACATCAAGCTATAAAAATATCTAATATTTCAAAAGTCAATGATTTAATTTTAGGCCAAAATATAATTCCGCAAAGTTTTGGTGTGGGATTAACTGTATCAGAAAAAAATATAGCAAATTATCCAGTTAATTTGGAGTATAAATCGCAATTCCGACAAGTGAATACCATAAACAGTAATGCTCTAGGAAATGTGTTTTGGGATATACAAAAAATTAAAAGTGAAGTACCTAATCAATCTTTGCGATTTTCGTTGGCTACACAACTAATTATCGAACAAACATCCAGAAATCGAATTGTTCGCGAATTACTTAAAAATTTGCCCGTAAACGAGTTGTTAATACCTTTAAATATTCAATTGCCCAAAGTTTTTGTTGTAAATTACAGTAAATTACCCGCTTTGTTATTTAGTGATGTAAAAGCTTCATTAATTCAAAATAAACTTGAAGTAAATACCAACCAAAAAACATCAAATATAAATTTGGTTATTGAAATTGAGGAAGATGAAGCAAGAAAAGCAGAATCGGGTTTGGGTGTAACTGTTGAATTAAAAGCGATTGTTACTTTAACGAATTCAATAGATGGTAAAATTTTGTTTACAGAAGCTATTCATAATATTAGAGGAACACAATCAACCGAAACTTTAGCTAAAAACATTGCCTATCAAAATTTAAGTAAACATTTAAGTTCTAGGGTTATTCCGTTGTTTGCAAACAGTTATTTTTAGTGTTAAGTATATTGTTTAGGGACTAGTGGGACTTTAGCGAAAATTGGGTTTTGTGGTAAAACATGAATTATTTTTTTACTTTTAATATTACAAATTTTGTATATAAACTGATGGAGATAAATATTAAAAAAAGATTTTCAATTTTTAAATTCAATAACGAAAAAATATTGTTTTTGTTAGGTTTAGCAATAGGTTTATATTTTTTTACTTTTGAGATAATTGGTTTAAATTTTAAATATTTCCCGGGAGATTTAGGTGATGGGAGATTAAATTTATATTTTTTAGAACATGCATATCAATTTTTTACTGGTAAATTAGATTCTTTTTGGGATGCACCATTTATGTATCCTGAAAAAAGCATGATAAGTTATTCGGATAATTTATTAGGTTCGGCACCAATTTATTCGTTTTTTAGAATTGTAGGATTGGATACTTTTTTATCCTATCAAATGTGGTATATAGCCGTTACTTCCTTAAATTATATTTGTGCTTTTTACTTTTTAAAAATGGTTTTCAAAAATTATTTACCTGCCATAATAGGTGCTTTTATTTTTGCCTTTTCAATGGCATTACAATCGCAGTTAACCCACGCACAAACTTTTCCACGCTTTGCAATTCCATTAGCTTTTTTAATGGCGGTTAAATTTGGCGATAACTTACAACCAAAATATTTTTTATTTGCTTTATTTTTGTTGGTTTACCAAATTTATTGTGGAATTTATTTAGGCTTTATGTTAGCAGTTCCTTTAGCAATATTTTTGATTTTGGTAATTGTGGAAAAAGCTGTTTTTTATGAATTTAATATTTTAAATAAAAAATGGATTGTAGGGATTTTAGCATCTTTAGCAATTAGTTTATTTATTTTGTTGCCATTGTTGATGCCATATTCTGCGCGAAAAATTTCACCAAATTTAGAGCATTACAATCAAATTTTACATTCAATTCCTACCTTAAAATCGTATTTATTTAGTCAGGGCGGAACCTTGTTTTGGGATTTTTTGAGTAAAATCGGACAAAATTATGAGGCATTTTGGGACCATCAAATTTTTATGGGAATATGTGCAACATTAAGTTTTATAATAGTTTCATTTGGTTTTTTAAAACACTTTTTAGATCATAAATTAAAATTAAACACCTACACAACACCCTATTTAATCTTTTTTTCCGGATTAATATCATTTGTATTGTTTTTGCGATTAGATAACCTTTCGTTTTACATTTCTTTGTATTTCATTCCAGGTTTTAGTTCCATGCGTTCACTAACCCGTATAATTAATATTGAATTATTGTTTTTTGCATTTGCCACAACATTTTTAATACATAAATTGATGCAAAAATATCCACAAAAAAGCGTTTTAATTTTTGCTATATTTTTTGTGATGGTATTTTTTGATAATTATTTTGATGGCTCAAAATCATACAAAACCGAAGTTAAAATTGCCAAAGAAAGAACAAATTTAATCGAAAGTTCATTTGCGCAAATTCCTCAAGGAAATTTAGTATCGTATGAACCTACAGAAAAACCAGATAATGCCATTAACTATCAAATTGATGCCATGTTAACTGCCCAAAAATATGGTTTAAAAACTGTAAATGGCTACACAGCTACTTGTCCGGGTGATTATGGAATGTTTTGGAACGAAATAAATGAAGAATCTAGGAATTTTTGGTTAAATGGAAAAAAATTAGAGGTAGATACTTTATATGTTGTAAAAACAGGAACAGAAGTACATAGAATGCATGTAAACGAAATGAAAGAATTTGCTAAAATTCAGGCAAAAAAAACAAAAATTCAAAATATAATTAATTATATAAAAACTGATGAAAATTGGATGAAAGTAATTAAAGAAAAAGCTTCTCAAAATAACATACCAGTTGATTCAATGATATATTTAGATGCTGTTTGGGTAGTTGAACAAGAAAATTAGATTGGGTTAAATTTATATATTGCTTTGTAAAATAATAACAAACTTTAGATAAATGTAAATGTTATATTTTTTTTGAGAATATAAACACAAAATCCCTGGTTAAGAATTAATTCAATGATAATATTGCATGGTTACACAATGCAATGAGCCATGTTGCTGAATAAGTGCTTTGCAATTTATGGCAATAATTTGATGTTTTGGAAAAGCTTTTTGTATTTGAGTTATAGCTAAATTGTCGGTTTCACAATCATAAATAGGGAATAAAATTGCTTGATTAATTACTAAATAATTGGCGTACGTTGCAGGAATACGATAATTCCCTTCAATTGCAAATTGTGGAGTAGGTAAGGGTAAAGGAATGAGTTGATATTTTTTACCTTGTGTAGTAGTAAAATTTTGTAGTTCCTCTTCCATTTTTTTAAGTTCGGAAAAATGACTGTCGTTTTCATCCGTACATTTTACATATACAATAGTATCGGGATTTGCAAAACGCGCCAAAGTATCAATGTGTGCATCGGTGTCATCTCCTTCTAAATCTCCATTATTCAACCATAAAAACTTTTTAATCCCTAAAGTTTCGGTTAATTTTTGCTCTACTTGTTGAAAATTAAATTGAGGATTACGATTGGGATTAAGTAAACATTTTGTTGTGCTTAATAATGTTCCTTCCCCATCTGTTTCCAATGCACCACCTTCTAAAATAAAATTTAATTGATTTTGATATGGAAGATTAATTATGCCTTGTTTGAATAAGTTTTGAGTGATTAAATTATCCAATTCAGCTTCAAATTTACCACCCCAACCAGTAAATTTAAAATCGATTATTTCCAAATGCCCATCCCGTTCAATAGTAATTCCGCCATGATCTCTAGCCCATGAATCATTGTAATTTTGTTTACTCCAAATAATATTTTCGATTTCGTTTGAAGTAAAAAAAACTTTTACCTCGTTGGGATTTTCGCAAACAATCAATAGTTTTTGAAAACGCAATACACTTTTTCCAATTTGTGTAAAACATTCTTGAGCATTTTGGTAACTCTTGCTCCAATCGGAGTTAGCTCTTGGCCACGACAATTGAACAATAGTTTGTTTTTCCCACTCGGCTTTAAAACGAATCATACAAATTTATTTTGGTGTTTTTTGATATAAATATAAAGCAATACCTAAGTAAATAAAATTGGGTAACCAAACAGCAACGGTTGTAGACAAAGGTGTGTTTACAGCAAAAACTTCGGCAACTTTTCCTAAAAACACATAGGACGAAGCCAAACCCATACCATAGGCAATATGCATCCCAATTCCGCCTTTTGCTTTTCTGCTGCTAATTGCCACCCCAATGATAGTTAAAACCAAAATTGAGCATGGAATAGCAGTTCGTTTTACTTGCTCCAGCTCATAAATTTTAACATATCTAGAACCCTTTCTTTTTTCAGCCTCAATATAATCGTTAATTTCGAAATAATTCATTACAGAAATAATGGAAGGCTTTTGATGAAATTCGTTATTTTTAAAAGAAAATACAGTATCTAATACCAATCCTTGTTTAAGAACTTCTGTTGAATCAGTAATTTGTCGGATATGCCAATTGCGAGCAATCCAACTTTGAGATGATTCCTCCCATTTTAAAGATGCAGCACTAAAACGGGATAACAATTGTCCTTTTATAATTATATCATAATTAAAATTATAGGCAATATCTGATTTTTGAGAGTAAGTACGTATAGATAAAAATTCGCCTGGGTTAATTTCCTTGTGAATATTGCTAAAATCGGAAAAATCCGAATAATTCATTTTGGTTTCGAAAGCCAACTTCCCTTTTGTTGCATTTGGAATAATAAAATGAGTCATTAATAAACTCAAGAGAGTTAAAAATACTCCGCCAATTAAATATGGACGTAAAAAGCGACGATAATTAATTCCGGTAGATAAAATTGGGATAATTTCGGTTTGAGCAGCCATTTTTGAGGTAAAAAATATTACCGAAATAAACACTAAAATTGGCGCTAACAAACCATATAACCATGGTACAAAACCCATATAATAATCCCAAATAATATCCTTTATAGTAATATCTGGCCTAAAAAAATCCTCTACTTTTTCGCTAATATCAATTACAATAGCAATTAGGGAAAACATAGATATGGTGATGAAAAAAGTCCCTAAAAACTTTTTTAAAATATATCTATCTAAAATTTTTAACATTATAAACGAGTACTTA
>Ga0007787_10000443_pt1 | contig 12725 bp, 12 predicted proteins | sample LauGreFa1BDMLBSN_2_FD_59500 | JGI IMG/M metagenome (GOLD analysis project Ga0007787, IMG submission 59500) | Freshwater lake microbial communities from Lake Michigan, USA - Fa13.BD.MLB.SN | ecosystem: Environmental > Aquatic > Freshwater > Lake | place: Lake Michigan, USA | collected 2013-09-23 | reverse complement strand
TTCTTATATATTAACAATATTTTTTTAATATCTTATCGTACAATACATTACTATAGTTATAATAAACTATATTACTATTTTTTCACCTTATTACCATGATAAATAGTACCAGGCAAATGTACATATAAAACTCTATGTTTTATGTACTATTCTTAAATAGAACAAAAATATTATTTTTTACAAGAGTTTCTATTTTCGAATTATCGTTTATAACCACGCCGAATTTCCCAAAACAGAAAATTGAAGACACTATAAACATTAATATTATATAGCATGAACAATCAGTTACAAAGCCAATCCCACAAACCAACAATACAATGTCCGCTCAATCCGCATCCAACAAATCATCCAAGTCTTCCGCTCCGAAGGAAATTCTTTCAGGCGAGACTTTCAATCCCGATAAAGATATCAAATATTCCAAGCCCAAGGTAAACGCCTCTGGTGGTAAGAGCGTCGGAATTCTCAATGCTAGCACCAATGGAGCAACATATGTGTCCACTCCTCTCATGATGACATGGGGTGTTTCGGCATTCGAAGACAAGAAGACCGGTGAAAAGTCGTACAGCATGTCGCTGCAGTTTCCTGGCGAGGAGTACAATACTCCCGCTATCGCCAAGTTCCGCGCAAATATCGTCAAGTTTGAACAAAAAATCAAGGCAGATGCTCTCGCAAACCAAAAGGAATGGTTCGGCAAGTCGACCATGACCAAAGACCACATCGACATGTTCTGGACTCCTATTCTCAAGTTCGCCAAGGGCGAAAACGGAGAGCCCGACCAAAACAAGAACCCCACGCTCAACGTCAAGATGCCCATCTGGGAAGGTGTATGGAATGTTGAGCTGTTTGACTCTCAGTCTCGCAAAATCTTCCCTGATGCTGGAAACGAGCACACCACACCAGTCGACCTCATTGCAAAGGGGTCGCATGTCGCCGTCGTTCTTCAGTGCGGAGGTGTCTGGTTCGCCGGTGGTAAGTTCGGTGTTACCTGGAAGCTCTTCCAAGCTGTCGTCAAGCCCAAAACTACTCTTCGCGGCAAGTGTCACATTCAGCTTTCGTGCGATGACAAGAAGCTCGTAGAGACGCAAGAGCTTGATACTGTCAGCGATGATGACATTCCTGTTACTCAAACCGAGGATTCTGACAACGAAGAGCAAGAGTGTGATGGTGATGATGACAGCACACCCTCCGCTACCCCTGTTCCCGTCACTGCCCCTGCGCCAGCACCTGCTCCGGTTGTTGCTCCTGCATCCGATGAGTCGAGTACTGGCGGTGGCGTCAAGAAGATTGTCAAGAAGGTTGTGAAGAAGTAAAACAGTAGTTACACTTGCTCACAGGTTATAACAGACAGTAAGTAGTACCTAATCTCTCGGTGGTTAAAATAAATACACAGGTAAGTGAATACGAATATAAAGTGTAATAATTTTAAATAACTATTGCTAACACATTTTGATATACAGGTACCATATTTTTTTATGTATTGGATTACATAAACAAATTAAAATTATTATTAAAATTATTATTAAAATTAAGCTTTATATTTTGTTTTTGCATACTCTGAATAATTTTTACCAAATGTGGTTTGTAACAATAAAATATAACTTTTAATAACTTCGTTGTAAGAAACATTATTTTTTTCTACCATACTCAATAATTCAGTAAAACCTTTTATTAAATCTTGTATAACTTTATCATGTGATTTATCATGTTGTTCGTTACGATAAACAAGTGAAAGTATTCTTATAATACTTTTAAAAAATGTAATGTAGTCTTGGTTTTTGTCACTAAACCCTCTATACTTGCGCAACTCTCCGTCGCCATAATCTATAATTTTTGCCGAGTAAGGACTCTCCAAAGAAAGAGGCTCTATAAGAAAAATGGAGTCAGTATTAAGGGTTTTATGTACTATATTACCATCTATCATTTTTTTTATTCCGACTACAATATTTGCGAGAAGACTAAATAAAACACTAGGTTCTGGTATTGTTTTGGAATCTTTTCTTACATTAAAAACATTTTTCAAGTAATACGTTAAATTATGGTTACCCGAAAAGGCGAGATTAAAAACGAAGAATTCTTTTATATCATATGTCGGTTTCGTTAATGAACATTTTTGAAAATCATCGGGTATATGTTTATTTTCTAACTCATATGCATCTACTAATAAACTATGAAATAATCCCTTCGGATCTATGTCTCTCATTTTTTTAAGAATTTTAAACTCGTGTCTATATTCGCTAAAGGCATTGTTTTTAAGAACTACTTTTGAAACGATATTTCCGTTATGTGTTAGAGAGAGTTTGGAAGTAAGTTCTGGACGAAATACGCACCCAAAGTTGCCTTGCCCTATAATCGAACCCCCTGATAATACTCTATTCCTACCTCTTCGTATAGTTTTATGAAATATTTTGTTACTTCTATTAGTCTTATATTTTCTATTTTTTTTTACTTTATATGTTTTTCTCATAAACACGTATAAGGTATCGTATATATATTATAGTATTACTTTATTTTTTATCTATCATAATTTCTTTACCTATATTTTTTATTATTTTTTTTTCGTAGTTATCATAGTTTTCGATGGGTTCACATATTGATCGCATCATTGTTAAATACTCTAGTTGTTTTCTTTCTGTATCCATCCAGTCTGGGTTATCTATTGCCCACTGTTGTAATGCGGTTCGCTCCTTATCAGCAATTTTTACAATCGTATTTTTTATCATCTCGTTACTATCATCTTTCAGCCACTTGTCTTCGTCTTTTATATACATGGTGTCACGTTTTATATCCGTGCAATGAATAGGGCGTTTATAAATATCCAATTCTTTTAGTCCTTTTATTAAAACATCGGTTATACCACGCGATATACCATTTGTCTTTGAAAACAATAAATCCTCCAATGTTATCTTTAACGAATCTATAAAATCTGATATATTTAATGCGTCCTTACACTGCTCATTCAAGAATACATTCAGGTTAAAATTGTTGTTCATCGTATTATTAGTTGTGTTATTTGTATTATTAGTTATATTACCGATTTTAGGTATTATATTATTTATTTGCTCCTGTTGTCCTTTTATTATTTTCATCATTTCTTTATTATCATTTATCAATTCTATAAACATATGTTTAGTTATTATTATTTTATTGTCTGAGCATATATCATCTTCGGTCGTTTCGTATGTTTCTTTATTATCTTCTTCATCATGTATCGAATATTTCCCAGGTGTATTGACGGCGATACATGTTCGCTTATGCTTTGCTAGACTTGAACTATGATTATATTTGTTACCACATGCGCAAACGAATATCATGAAAAGGTTGTTTGGCGTTTTTTTGCTAGTCTCGACTAGTCGTTTATGCTTGTTGGTCACAATATGTCTTTCATAGTCACTTTGTTTACAGCATTTAAAGTCACAAATTTCGCACACAAAATGTGGCGTTTTTTTGGCGGTTTTTGAGCTAGTCTTTTCCATATATATAGACTAGCAAAAAAAACGCCTAAATCCTTTTCATATAATATATAAAAAAGTTGAAAATTTATGGTAACAAAAAAATCAACTTAAAAAACAGATTTAGAGCATTATGCTCTGAGTGACGAATGCATTGCTTTTTTCAAAAGTCTACCCCCGGTTTTGAAAAATGGACAAAAATAAATGTCCAATTTTGAAAAAGGGCCTCCGAGAGTTGAAATTTCAATACATCATCACTCTTTCGGCGTCCGCCCTCCCTATTTCGTGAGGTTACCTTTATGCTTTAAAAATATAAAAAATTTAGAATACAAACAACAGCATTACCTAGGGGAAATAATGTTCGCATATTATTTGCAAAAGATGGGGCAAAACATGGCGAACGTCTTTTTCGTAAAACAAGGATGGCTCTTTTCGAGGATGTTTTTGATATTTTTAGTGATAGTCTTGGGAGGGTTTTCTTGGGATGGTCCGAAATGGGCGATGTTGTTTTATGGATGTATGGTACCTATAAAAACTTGAGATGTTACAGATTCGTGAGAAATGGGGAAATTCGTTATTTAATAATTCAAAATTCAAAACTGTTATTTGTTCGAAATATTAACTTTTTATTATATATAAGTAAAATTACTAATATATAATAAATCTGATATAAACCATTAACACAATTCTATGTTAACGATTATAGATGACTTCTCTGTAATATCATACATATGTTTCGTATTTATTAAGGGTATTCCGACACCGGATAGTACATATGTCTGATTACTTTTTATGTTCAATGCCGCGGCGTTTACCGTGAATTTTTTACTACCTATTTCAAAGTCAATACACTGTTTTTCTAATAAGTCTACAATCTTCATGCGAACATCTATGTAGATATCATTGTTAGAGTCTATGTATATATGAGACGGTGTTACAGGAATACAGCGAACGATTAGGTCAACTGATGTATTATCTGTTTTCCCCAACTTATAGTACAACTCTGTATGCCATAAAGGAACATAGAATATCTTGTCTTCATACTCTAATACATATACATTATTTTCGCCCATCATCTCATCTAAAGATACAGAAATAACAACTAGATTATCAAGCGCCATTTTACTTCTCATGATTTTCTCAAACAACTCCATCTTCTCTACACTTATATGAAACGCCTTATGATATGTCGTTATAATTTCGTATATATTATATGCTGCTTCTTTGTCCAGATCCTCAAACATTTTGACAGATAACTCTTGACAATCCTCAACTATTATTTTTATTAATGTATTGATAGTTATAGACGTATTTTCCTGCGATATAATCGTCATTTTTTGCAAAAGCGATTGGATAAACGTGCGAAATATTGACATATAACTATCGGAACCTCCGTTGTCATCTGTTGTTGCATCATTATCACCTCTATTAAACATATGAGACGTTACAGGCTCGTGAGAAATGTCGAAATTCAATAAATATAAATATGCATCATTAACTTGCTTGAAAATTTCGCATGATTCTTCGCTATTCGCATTTTTATCCGGATGATGCTTGAGAGCTAACAACCTATAATTCTTTTTTAACTCTTCTAACGTATAATTGTATTTTAGATTTAATATTTCACGAGCCTTCTGTGCTCTTTTTATATCCATTTACTATTGTTATTAGATTATACATGTAATTTTCTAAGTGGTAAATTGGCCTATAATTATTATTATAATATTGTAAAAATATATTTGTTTTTAATAAAATTTTCGACATATTAATATCGCTTATTAAATTTTCGCGTACCAATGATCTCAAAATATACCATATACATTCATTTATGTCTAACTCATATATTAATATATCGTACAAAATATCACGAAATGTCAAGAACTCTATTTTATCTGGATTCTTTATATTTTCTATTATAGCATTACAAATACATTCATGCGGATTTGTTAACGAACTTATATTCGTTATTACGTTTTTTATGTTAGATATGTTGGAAATATTTGCACTTTTTAGTTGATCATTCGTTTCCGTTTTTTTAGAAAAACATTTATTATAGTTAGAAATCTTAGGACGAGGAACACTTATTATTTGAGAATTATTAATTATATTGTCCGGTATAAAACTTATATTTTCAGTTATAATTATAAAAATTATTTTTATAGTATTTAATGACTGGGACTGCATATAACTATAAAATATGTCCAATAATTCGCTGTGTATCTTATGAAAATATTTACATAGTATTATACCATGCATATTCGCTCTTGTCGATACAACATCGTTTATCTGGTTATATATATCATTCCACAATATTTTTGAGTTACATCCCAGCAATGACATATCCACCTCGAAATGAATATCACTCATCTTTATTATACAATTTTCCTTATTTGAATTTATAGTAAGACGTTTCTCATATTTTAATTCACTATTGCTGTACCTTTTTATACACGATAAAGCTTGTGTATATTTTCCAATACCTTTTGGGCCATAAAAAATAATATTTTTTAAGTTTTCGACCTTTGATGGAAACCCTTCATATAACTTATTCAACTTGGGATGAAGAGAACATTTTTTGTTAGAAGAAATATAATCATCAAAATGTGTTTCTAGAAATTTCATCATTTTTGCTTGTTACTATGATAAAAATTAATACTATTTTATTTTTACACTTTAGATTTAAATTGTATTTTGATTAAATATGTATTTTATTAAAATACAATACATAAGAATTACTTAAATATATAATGATAACTACAGTAAAGTAAATATAGATATACTTTAAAAAATTTAAAGAATTTTTAATGAAACTTATTGATACAAAACCAGAGAATTTTAATTCAAATTATATATATTTTAATGAACCAATACAGAATACAATTATAAACGAAAGTCGTTTCATACGAATATTATACTCAACGCCAAATATTATATTCAATGGAATAAATATTTTATTAAAAATAAATATAGATGGTCTAGATAAGCAGTACAATAAAAATATTATATACTATAGTGTTGATAAAAACACTGAAACAATAAATAATATAAAAAATATAGAACACACTATTTTGAAAAAATACTCAACCGATAAAATACCATCATACAATTTAGAAGCACAAGTTAATACGGGAGTAATAAAACTATTTTCTGATTCCAGTGATAAGAAAAAAAATATAGATGTTATTCTAAAAATATCAGGATTATGGGAAGACAATATGTCGTATGGTATAACTTATAAATTTTTGTCAGTTTTGTAATATTTATTATGTGGATATCGATACTTTAGTATAGTAAATTACTATTTAAATATAATATGTAATAATTCATTATTTATTATATTTAAAAGTAATAAATGAAAAATTTACTAATAACGGGAGGATGTGGATTTATCGGTTCAAACTATATAAATTATATTTTTAAGAAATATAATGATTTTAACATCATAAACATAGATGCTATGTATTATTGTGCTTCAGAAGATAACATAGATGTTGATATTAGAAATTCAGAAAGATATAAACTAATTAAGGGGAATTTATGTTCTTATGATTTAGTATATCATGTCGTTGTAAACTATAAAATAGATTATATTATACATTTTGCTGCACAAAGTCACGTACAAAATTCATTCGAAGACGCTCTTCAATATACGAAAGACAATGTAGTTGGAACCCATAACTTATTAGAAGCCACTAGAAAGTATGGTAAAGTTAAAAAGTTTATACATGTATCGACAGACGAAGTATATGGAGAGTCAATGATAGAACATAATGAAACAAAAAAAACAGAAGAAAGTATATTGTGCCCAACGAATCCTTATGCGGCAACAAAAGCAAGTGCAGAACTTATTGCACAGTCTTATTACTACTCGTTTAGTATGCCCATTATTATAACAAGAGGCAATAATGTATATGGACCCAATCAATATCCAGAGAAAATAATACCAAAATTTATAAAGCTGTTGAATGAAAATAAAAAAGTAACAATTCAAGGCGATGGATCTAATGTTCGCGCTTTTATTCATGTGTATGATGTAGTAAAAGCATTTGACATAATTTTGGATAAAGGTGTTATTGGGGAAATATACAATATTGGATCAGATGATAATGAAGAGTATACAGTAAAATATGTTGCTGAAATGTTAATTAAGAAAATAAAAAAAACGGAAAACTATAGTGAACATATAGAGTATATTACCGACAGACCATTTAATGATAAGAGGTATTACATAAGTAATGAAAAAATTAAAAATCTTGGATGGGATATAACGGAAAATTTCGACGAAGGAATTAATAACTTAATTAAAAGTATGAATAATGAATAATGGATAACGAATAATATAATATAAATCGTTAAATATTAATTAAAAACAAAACCATATAATAAATAAAATACATGAAAGTTTTATTATATGGTAAAAATGGATGGATAGGAGAAAAGATATATGACCTTTTGATAAAAGGAGGGCATGAAGTCGTAGTGGGTGAAGTAAGAGCAGAAGACCATGTAGGACTTGAAGAAGAAATACGACGCATTAACCCTACAAATATAATTTCTGCAATTGGAAGGACACATGGAACAATAGACGGTGTGAATTATAGTACGATAGACTATTTGGAACAAAATGGTAAACTACGCGAAAATGTTAGAGATAACCTGTACTCTCCCACGATTCTTGCTATTATTTCTAATAAATATGGTATACATTATGCGTATTTAGGTACGGGATGTATATTTACATATGATACTGAACATCCGTATGAAGAAGAACTGAATGGATTTAGTGAAGATTCTAAACCTAATTTTTTTGGATCATCGTATTCTACTGTAAAGGGGTATACGGATATGATTATGAAAAAGTTTGATAATGTGTTGAATGTGAGGATTCGAATGCCGATTACGGATGAAATAAATTCGCGAAATTTCATAACAAAAATTACGAAATATAAAAAGATATGCTCGATACATAATTCGATGACAGTTCTTCCTGAGTTACTGCCGATTATGATTGATATGTGTGTTAAAAATGTAACAGGAACAGTTAATTTGACGAATCCTGGGCTAATATGTCATAACGAGATATTGGAAATGTATAAAGAAATAGTTGATAAAGATTTTAATTGGGAGAACTTTAATATTGAAGAACAGAATATGATATTGGTTAGCGAACGGTCGAATAATTTTCTAGACACGTCGAGACTTGAATCAATGTACAAAGTTAAAAACATCAAAGAATCGGTAAGAGATATTCTATATAAAATGAAAGAGAAGAATGAGACGCGTGAGATTTGAGGTAATTCAAATAAATTATTAATAATATTTAATAGAATATTAATAATTAAAATAAGTAAAATAAGTAAAATAACTAATGATAACAATGTGTAAAGTTTAAAAACATGTTGAAAAAAGACGAAGTATTACTTCCATAATACCAACGGTTAAAATATTAAGAACAAATAATACGACACTCAAGTATAAAGTTCCAATAGAAGGTTTACTTAAAGTTCCAACACTAGTGCTAATGCAGTTTAAGTTTCCTTGTAAGTAGCTATATATAAGAACTAGCTGGAAGAATATGAGAATACCGGAATAATTTGAAAATGTATAATATTCGGGATCTACTTGGTATGTATTAATCATTTTGGAAAATGAAATAGACTGGCGAATAATAACAAAGAGTATAATAAAAAGAGCAAGTATTTGGAAGAAACTGGGATATAAACTAGAACATGATGGAGTATTTTTTACTTTAAAATAGTAAGAAACAACGGCCGTTAAAAGACCAAAAAGAGCAATACTCGTAAAAATATATCCAACCATTGTTGCGAATGCAGGACCCTGTTCATCGCCCATACTAAGAGATGTAAATACAATCTTAATAATAATTCCAACAAATGCTAAAAGAATACAAATATTAATCAAATAATAAATTGTCTTAAATCTATAATTAACTTTATCAATTGGTGAAAAATTTGCAATAGGGTTATTATTTTGCATTTTATAAATTATTTAAATAGAGTATACTATAAATTATATTATTATTTTTTTTACCGGAATTAACAATTATATAAAATTATGTACATTATATACAAATAAAATCACATATAAAAATAAATTCTATATGTTATATTATATATAATAATATATTTCGCTATATAAATGAACGGACAAAATAGAAACACGTTTACAGAACATCCGTTAATAGCGCGAGAACAGACATACTGTTTGGATAGAAAATTAGTAACTATTCATTCTGAAGATAGAGATGTTTGTGCGTGGCCAAATTCTGCATTTTTCGAAATAACTCTTCCACAGCAATTAACGAATATCCAGTCTATAAGGTTAATAGAATCGAACTTTCCATCTATTAATGACGTGTTTACGACAATAAAACAAAATACGAAGATGTCGTTTAGTGTGACAATATCAGTAACTACATACTTATTAGAAATTACTATAGAACAAGGATTATACTCTCCGGTACAAATGGCGAATGAACTTACAAACTGTATGAATACTGCAGTGTCAAATTTAGTTACACCGGGGTATACTAACTTTGTAGTTATATATAATGAAGTAAACCAGAAATTATGGTTTGGTAATAAACAACACACATTTACATTGTTATTTGATAAGATAGAAGAATATAGCGACCCTAATAATAGTCAATACGTAAACTGTCAAGTTCTTCCTCCGAATGAATTAAGTTACTGTAAAAGTACGAAATGGGGGCTTCCATATTTTTTAGGATTTAATAAAGAACCATATGTTGCTACACAAACGTCTATACCACTTAACTATGAATATAAAAATGCTACATTTGACCCATTTTATAACTGGTTACCTGCTGGTGGGTACTATGTAGTTGCTCCAAATGTTATAAACACTTTAGGAGAAAATGTTTTTTATTTAGATATGTTTGAGTACAACCAAATGGATGAGCTTCAGCCTTATCCTATTAGAGCAAACTCTGCTAAAAATAATTCTTATGGTGGTAGAGTTAATTCAGTATTTGCAAAAATACCGATATTAGGTGTTCCCGTTTCTCAGTATTTTGATTCTAGAAACTCGCTTCTACAGAATTTTTCGCACTTTTATCCACCACTTGAAAGAGTATCTAAGTTAAAATTCAGGTTCAAATACCATAGTGGACAATTAGTTAATTTCAGTAATAATGATTTTAGTTTTACGTTGCAATTTGATTGTTATCGCGATGAAATAGCACGTGAATTGAAACTACGCGTGCCTGCACAATATAGGATGTAAGTAGGCGATTAGTATATTTTGGGAATAATAATTTTGTAAAACTCTTAGTAGTACAAAATTATTTTATTCATAGTTTTAATATATAAAGTGTTAGTTATGTAAATTTAAATATGAAGTCACCGCATAATTTTTGTTTTCCATTACAACATTTTCCTATACTGGAATAAGATAAGTTAAGTTCATTTGATGCTTCTTTTATAGACTTGAACTCTTTAATTTTATTCATATCTTTATCATACTGTACTACACCTTTTTGCCCATTCATATTTGACGGTAATGTGGTGTTATATTTAATATCATATATACCCGACTCATTATAATATTTAAATATAAAACCACCTGCTGTTTTTGTTTTGCTTTTTTCATTACAGCAGTTTCTAATAGCTGAAACATTTATATTTAATTTTTTAGAAGCTTCAATTTGTGAGCCAAATAATGCTATAACATTTCCATTTAAATCCAGTTGAACTATTTTATTTTTATTATCCTTACATAAACCGGTCTTTTGTGCATGTGTTGCATTCTCTTTATCAGTATTCCATTCTAAATTTTTAACATTATTATTAGTTTTATTTCCATCAATATGATTCACAACTCGTTTATTTTCCGGATTTTGTATAAATGCAAAAGCGACCAAACGATGTAACTTGTATACTTTTGAATTAAGTGAAACATTCAAATATTCATTATTTTTATAACCACTAGTAATTTGATTCGTTTTATACATGAATCTTCCATAATTAGATACTTTACAGTGTAAAGTATTATTTATATATTGAGGTGGTATATCCTTCCATTCTTCATCTATGTATTCTTCTATGTCCGCATAACACCATTTATACCCATATGCAGTTGGTCTTCCTTTTTTATTATTACAAACATCACTTATATGAGCTGAACCTTTTTTATTTTTTATATTTTGAACATTTTTAAGTAACCATTCCAATGCTTTTGTTATAGATATGTATTTTTCCAATTTTTCATTTGTATTTTTATCTATTCTCCATACAGGTCTTGCACCACACATACCATTTTTTGAGTGTCTTTTATGAATATTTTGTTCGCGGCTTGTTGCCCATTCCAAATTATCGAGTGTATTATTTAATTTATTATGATCTTTATGATTTACTGTAGGTTTATTTTCCGGATTCGGTATAAATGTTTGAGCAACCAATACATGAATTAATTTTTTTTTATTTTTTTCCGTTTCATTATTTAATTTAATACTTGAATAACCACCTTGTATGATAGTTTGCTTTAATATTTTTTTTTCATTTTTTATATTTCCATAGTTACTTATTTTATAATTGGGGAATCCAGTAACTGTTTTATAATATTCAGCCATCGTCTTTTGGTATAGTTATATATAAGTATTTCTTTATTAATTTTATTCAATTTTATAATAATTTTGTAAAACTCTTAGTAGTACAAAATTATTTTTATTTGATAATTTTAAGACTATTGTGACTATATTTGTCCATGTGCTTGTAAAAATGCTTGTGCTAACCCTTGTGGCTGAGCCTTGGTATCATCATACTTAACCTTTTTCTTCTTCGTTGAGTTTCTGGGTTTTTTTGTAGAATTACTTATTGTTTTCTTGAAACGTTTCGATTTTTTTTTATTTTTACCGCCTATTTTTGGTTGTTCATTGTTAGTATCATCGGTAGGAGCAGCATTGGTAGGATCAGCATCATCTTCTAAGGGTTTAATTGGTAAAGTTGATAAATCCGCAGTAGGTACTGAGATGGGTTCTGAAGCAAACGCTGATGATTCTTGTTGTGCTTCATTGTTAGTCGGGGATGGAAGAGAAAATGTATCGGAACTATCGTTGGGTTTAACAACGGGAGCGGCATCAGAAAGACTTGAAAAGGGTGATTCGGGAATAGCAGACTGTTCGGGTGGTGCGGTTGATGCGGCTGATATAGCAGATGCTTGGGATAAACCATCGGATACATCGGATACATCAGGTGCAGGCACATTTTCCTTGGGATTAGTTTCTTCTGAAAGGGT
>Ga0007787_10000438_pt1 | contig 12807 bp, 10 predicted proteins | sample LauGreFa1BDMLBSN_2_FD_59500 | JGI IMG/M metagenome (GOLD analysis project Ga0007787, IMG submission 59500) | Freshwater lake microbial communities from Lake Michigan, USA - Fa13.BD.MLB.SN | ecosystem: Environmental > Aquatic > Freshwater > Lake | place: Lake Michigan, USA | collected 2013-09-23 | reverse complement strand
ACATTCATATTATCCCTAGCAAGTTGCTCCCCAGCAGAGCTTGTTTCCGTTTATACGAACAAAACAAATATCAAAATAAAATTAATACAATGTCGAAATAAGCTAAAATTAAAACCATTAAAAATGTCCATTAGAAACATGCGTCTCTAAAAAACCATTAAAAATGTCCATTACTCCAAAATTTACAATGGTTAATGCCGATTTTAGATTAAAAAGCTTTTATGAGTTTCGAGAATTAAAAGCTTATTTTAATCTAAAATCGGTATTATTTATGAATACGTTGATATATGGTATCTAAAAGTCCGTATTTTTCTTTATCCTGAGTTAACTCCCAAAACATAATTCCTTTTAGTTTGTTTTGCCCAACATAATCAGCTTTTAAAGCTACACTTTTAGGATTATCATAAGTAATAAAAGTATTTTTTTTCGCATTAAAACCATAGGGTGCTTGGGCGGTTTCATCCCAATAAATTTCGTAACCTTCTAATTCAAGTTCTGAATTACGATATAAAAAATCACCCTGTGGTGAACCTTCTTGATACAAACCCTTATTAGCCGAAGATTTTACATCAAAAACACGTGCATAAAATGCTGCACCTATCACTATTTTTTGTGCAGGCACACCTAGTTCTATTAATTTTTTCACCCCATAATCTACCGATAAAGCTTGTTGAGGAGTACTCAATAAATTGGTATGATGTCCTGTGAATGTGCTTCCTCCATGAACAATATCATAAGTCATTAAATTTACATGATTTACCAAAGGCATAACCTTATCCCACTCTACACTTTGCTCCCTAAATTCTTCACCTATTCCCGCTGCAAAACTAATTTCATAATTTTCGCCTAATTGATTGCGTAATTCTTGTATGAGAGCCGTAAAATTTTGTTTATCCTCGGGTTTAAAAGCATGACCAATTTCGCCCTGAATAGCAGGATATTCCCAATCTAAATCAATCCCATCTAAATTATAGATTTCTAAAACTTTTTTTACCGATTTAGCAAAAGCAATACGATTTTTATCGCTGGAAAAAATATCCGAACACGATTCACAACCAGCCCAACCTCCAAAAGCAACCATAATTTTTAAATGAGGATTGTTTTGTTTTAAATCGGATAAAGTTTTTAAATTTAAATCATCGTTATTATTTGGATTTATGAATAAACGATTTCCATTTAAACGCAAAAAACTATAAATTATGTGCGTTAATTTTTCGACTGGATACTTTTTAATTTGCTCGTGATTACCCGCATAATAAGCCATTATAACTTTTTTATCCTCTTGCGCATAAAATTTAGCGAAAACCAATAGTCCTATTAAAATTAAAGTTAGTTTTTTTATCATCTTATATATTTTAGAGGTTGTACCAATTGTGTTTTCAAAACTAAATATTTGAAATAGGAATTAAAAAAATTACACCGGACAATAGCCATACCACAGCCGAAATATATTAAATTCCTTTTCTACTCAACGAAATTCTTTTACGAGGAACATCTAGTTCAATAATTTTCACCATCACTTTTTGATGTAAAGAAACTACCTCATTTGGATTTTGAATAAATTTATCTGCCAATTGTGAAATATGAATTAATCCATCCTGATGCACACCAATATCCACAAAACATCCAAAAGCAGTAATATTGGTAACAATTCCGGGAACTACCATTCCTATCGACAAATCGGAGATGGAATGTACATTTGCAAAGCTAAATTCCTCTAATTTTTCTCTAGGATCCCGACCAGGTTTTTCTAATTCCTGCATTATATCTTGCAAAGTTGGCAATCCAATTTTTTCATTCACATAATCATTTAGTTGAATTGATGTACGAATTTCTTTGTTGTGAATTAATTGTTGAATAGATATTTTTTTATCTTGAGCAATTTTTTGAACAATCGCATAACTTTCGGGATGAACCGCCGAATTATCCAAAGGATTTTCCGAATCTCGAATTCTTAAAAATCCAGCAGCTTGCTCAAAAGCTTTGGGACCTAATTTAGAAACTTTTTTCAACTCGTTTCTATTTTTAATTTTACCATTTAGCGTTCTGTAATCTACGATATTTTGAGCTAATACAGGACCTAAGCCCGAAACATAGCTCAATAGTGATTTACTGGCTAAATTTACCTCAACCCCAACATTATTTACACAACTTTCAACAACTTTTTGCAAACTTTCGTTAAGTAATTTAGGATTAATATCATGTTGGTACTGCCCTACTCCAATCGATTTTGGATCGAGTTTTACCAATTCAGCTAAAGGATCTTTTAATCTTCTCCCTATCGAAACTGCACCCCTCACTGTAATATCTTTATCTGGAAATTCGTCTCGAGCAATTTCGGAAGCCGAATAAATTGAAGCCCCTTGTTCCGAAACCATAAAACAAGCAATTTCTTTAAAAGTTGATTGAGACAAAATTTGTTTTTTAATAAAATCTTCGGTTTCTCTTCCCGCAGTTCCATTGCCAATACCAATAGCTTCTACAGAATATTTTTGAATTAATTTTTCAATTTTACTTTGCGCTTCAGGAATATTTTGAAATGGAAAAATTATAGTATCCTCCATTAAATTCCCAGTTTCGTTAAGCACCACCACTTTACAACCTGTTTTAAAACCTGGATCAATAGCTATCACTCTTTTTTCGCCCAAAGGAGGAGCCAAAAGTAATTGTTTTAAATTGGTTGCAAAAATATCAATCGCCTCTTTATCTGCTTTTAATTTAGCAATTTGAATAAATTCATTTTCGATACTTGGAAATAACAATCTATCAAAACTGTCCTCAATAGCTAATTTTAACTCTTTAGCCAGCCAGCCCTCCCTTATTTGCCAAAATCTATATAATTTAAATAAAACATCCTCTTTGTTTACTTGTAATTTTATAGATAAAAAACCTTCTTTTTCGCCACGTAAAATAGCTAAAAATCGGTGCGAGGGTATAGTTTTTAAACTTTCTTCAAAATCAAAATAATCTTGATATTTAATGGCATCTTCCGTTTTTGATTTTTTTACTTTACTAATTAAAACCGCCTGTTGTTGAAATATTTTACGAATAATATTTCTAGTATTTAAATCCTCATTCACCCATTCGGCAATAATATCTCTTGCACCTTGTAGGGCTTCTTCCTTGGAATTAACCTTGGTATTTTGTAAATTTTTTAAACAGAAATTAGCTTCTTCAATTTTTTGTTCAAATATTTTTTTTGCTAAAGGTTCCAAACCTTTTTCTATTGCAATACTTGCCTTAGTTTTTCGTTTCAATTTATAAGGCAAATAAAGGTCTTCTAGGGCATTTAAATTTGTGCATTCTACTATTTTTTTCTCTAATTCTGGATTTAATTTACCTTGTTCATTAATTGCTTTAAGTATAGTTACTTTTCGCTTTTCTAACTCAATAGATTCTTGCCAAATTTGATAAATATTGGTTAAATCCACCTCGTTTAAACCACCAGTTTGTTCTTTTCTATATCTTGCTACAAATGGTATTGTAGCACCATCTGAAAAAAGTTCGATTGTTTTTTGTATAGCTTTTAAGGGTAAATTACTTTGATTTACAATGTACTGTAAGTTCATTCAATAATTCTAAATGGATAAATTTTTAAATACAAGCGCGGTTCGGTTGGTTAAATAAACGCTTACAAACCATTGATTATCTTTTAAAAACGCAGGATAAATAATATCATTTTTCACTCTATCAAAACCACCCAATTGGGCATCATCGGTATTTAAAACTATTTGATAATCGCCTTTTTGATTAACCGGAAAATGATAATTTTCGATAGATTTTATGGGATTAAAATTAAATACAAAATGAAAATTATTTCGTTCGTAAACAATTACTTTATTGTGCGAATCGATATTTAATAATTGAGCAGGTAGGGCAGATAAAATTTTATTTTGCCCAATAAAATCAATCATTTGTTTATCCAAATTCAATAAAAATTGATATTTCAACTCGGGATTATCTGCCAAACTCCACTGACGGCGAGCATGAGCAAAACTCCAATTATTTCCTTCCCTTGGGAAATCAATCCACTCAGGATGTCCAAATTCGTTACCTATAAAATTTAAATATCCCTCTCCTCCTACACTACTGGTTATTAATCGTATCATCTTATGCAAAGCAATACCTCTATCCACTATTACACTTTGGTTGGTAATATGCATATTAAAATACATTTCCTTATCCATTAACCAAAAAGCTAGGGTTTTATCCCCTACTAAAGCTTGATCGTGGGATTCGGCATAAGCAATAGTTTTTTCCTTAAATCTTCTATTTTGTAAAACGCTCCAAAGTTCATCTAAATTCCACTCTTCATCTGGCAAATGTTTTAAAATTTTAATCCAATAATCGGGAATTCCCATACCTAAACGATAATCAAAACCAATTCCGCCATCTTCTACTTTTCTAGAAATACCAGGCATTCCGCTCATATCTTCGGCAATAGAAACACTATTTGGATTAATTTGTTTAATTAACGTATTTGCCAATTGTAAATACGTTATAGCATCCCACTCAACCCCTTCTTTAAAATATTTATCGTAATGATCAAAGTTCATAAACATTCCGTGATGGAAATACAACATAGAGGTTACCCCATCAAACCTAAAACCATCAAAATGAAACTCTTCCATCCAATATTTAATATTAGATAATAAAAATTGTAGCACTTCGGGTTTGCCATAATTAAATAATTTAGAGTCCCAATGTTCATGATATCCCCTTGGCTCTGGATGAAAATATTGGTTATCCGTTCCATCCAACTCATTTAAACCTTCCGCTAAATTTTTAACCGCATGCGAATGAACTATATCCATTAACACACCAATTCCTAATTGATGCGCTTTGTTTATCAAATACTTTAAATCTTCTGGAGTACCGAATTTAGATGAAGGTGCAAAAAAGTTTGAAACATGATAACCAAAGGAACCATAATAAGGATGCTCTTGAATGGCCATTATTTGGATATAATTATACCCTAAGTGGTGTATTCGTGGTAAAATTTCATCGGCAAACTGGATATACGTAGACATTTCTTCTTTTTCAGAACTCATCCCCACATGGCACTCGTAAATTAATGCCGTATCGTAATTCGGTATCGTATAATTTTTATCTGTCCAATTAAACTTTTGTAAAGGATTCCAAACCTGACCCGCAAAATCATAATTTTCAGGATTTTGAATAACTCTTTGTATGTAAGCTGGAATTCTATCCATTGCACCTTTTTCGCTAACTACATGAACTTTAATTTTGGATTTATGTTCTAAAACTTCAGCATTTAGTTTAATTTCCCAAATTCCATTTTGAATGTATTGTAATGGATGACTTTGGCGATTCCATTGATTAAAATCTCCAATTAAAAACAAAGCCTTTGCTCCAGGAGCCCACTCACGATATATCCATTGATTATTGATTTCATCGAAATTTAATCCGAAATATTTAAATGCATTGGCAAAGTTTAATAAACTACCATGCATGTATTCTATTTCGGTAACCTTTTGCGTGAACCTATTTAAACGTAATTCAACATCATTTTCATAAGGTTGCAACCAAATATCTTCTTCGATAAGTGCCAATTTTTTCAAACTCATAACATTTTGTTTAAATGGAAATTAAATGCTTATATACAATAATACGCATTTAAAATTTAGGATATAAATAAGCGATGAATTTATTTCTCTAATAAATTGAAGTTTCTTTTAACCAATAATAAAACTAAGATTAATTCTACTAAAAAATAGGAAAAATAAGAACCTGTAAAAATTAAAACAGTTCCTTTGTAAATAGTTAAAAAATCTGTTTGTTTTAACAAAATAAACCACAAAGCACCTAAAATAAATTGCAAAACTGTTAAAGCTAAAAACGAAATACCTAAATTATTTCCTAATTTACTGGCAAAAATATTTAAAATTGTAAAAGGCCCAACAAATATTAAAAATATACCTAACTCTACAATCAACAAACTATTCATTGGATTTTTTACCCAACCTATAGATTGCATTACAGCTATTGTTCCTGCTGTAAATCCATAAACTAATAAAAATAATAAAGGATGAAACTTAACCATTTATAATTAATCTTTGTTGTTTTTTATTAAATCTTTTAAAGCTAAAAACAAACCTACAAAAACACCCGCAAGTGCCAATCCAGCTGTCCAAGCCTTCCCCGTTTGATAAGTACTATCTAAATATCTACCTAAAAACACCCCACCTATAATAGGCAAAGCTATTTCAGATGCCATGGTAGAGTATTTAAAAAATGTATTAGGCTGTTTTTTCAACTACTAAATTTTTTTGATTTTTATTTTCTGGCTTATTCATCCCTTTCAAAACACCACCCATACTACAATTTCCAGTAAAACTTGCACCTGGCTCAATAGCCAATTTACCTGTAAAAATTTCACCATCTAATACCGCAGAAGCTTTTAATTCTAATAAATCTTTAACTTTTACATTTCCTTTGATTGTTCCTTCAATATCCGCTTGAGTACAATCTAAATCTCCCTCCACTAAACCTTTTGGTCCAATCACTACTTTACCCTCACAAACAACACTTCCTATCACTGTTCCGTCTATACGCATTCCTTTGGAAGACTGCAACTTACCTTCTAAATGAGTTCCTTCTGCTATTCTATCAATCGAATTTGTATCAAACTGAATTTCGCTTTTTCCTGATGTATTATTTTTAAACATTTTATAACAATTTTAAATTAAGGACTATAAAGATATATAATCTTCTTTAAAAAATTAAATTATTTAAAAAAATAGTTTGCAATATAAGTTTTAAACATTTAACTCTTGATAGATTTATATGGTAGTTTTAATATAAATATTCACTCAAAAAAAATAAAAAAGGTCGGAATTACTCCCGACCTTTTTTATTTTTAAGATTTGAAAAATTTATCTTTTTGATCTTTTTTCCATTTCTTCATCAAAAGTTTTCTTAAATTGCTCATAATCGTAATCTACTCTCAATGCCTCATCCTTTGTGATACGTTCGTTGATTTTAGAAACTAAATCATCAGTACCTAACTCAAAAGCAACGTAATAAACATACTGTCCATCTTGTTTTTGAGTTAATTTTTCGCAAATTTTTCTAACACCCGTAACTTGTTGATCTACAACCTCTCTTGCTAAACTCTCAAATCTTTCCTCAACTTGTTCTTTATTATTAAACTCTCGAGAATTAACATAATTATCAGTTACAGTTTTAATATGTGTATTTATATAACTCGCTAACATCGACTTCGCATTTGATTCTGCTTTTTTAATTGCTGTTGCTCTATCAGAACTTTCACCTAAAGAATTAGATCTAAAATGTTTTTTATCGCTAAAAAATTCAGAACCAGAACAAGGTATCGTAATCTCAATCTCACCTTTTGGAGGCTCTATGGTTTTCTTTTTACTTTTACAACTAACTACAGAAGTAGCACTCAAAGCTATTGCCGCTGCTACAAATAAAGTACTAATTTTTTTCATTTTTTGAGTTTTAATTTAATTATTGATTGACTTAATTTTACATTTTCAATTACTGTGCCAAACTAAGGTTTTAAAATTGCATTTGCAATATAATCGCCCACAGCATCCGTTCCTACTGGATTTACTTTGTTTAAATCCTCTGTTGCTACATTATTTTCTATAGCCAACGCTACTGCATCCCTAACAGTATTTGCTTCATCTACTAAATTTAAACCCGACTCCAACAACATAGCTGCAGATAAAATTGTAGCCATTGGATTAGCAATATTTTTACCAGCACCTTGTGGATACGAACCATGAATTGGCTCAAATAACCCAACTTTATCTCCAGTTGAAGCAGAAGGCAACAAACCAATTGAACCTCCAATTACAGAACCTTCATCGGAAATAATATCTCCAAACATATTTTCGGTTAAAATCACATCGAATTGAGTGGGACGTAAAATCATTTGCATTGCTGCATTATCCACAAATAAAAAATCTAACTCTACATCAGGATAATTACCTGCTAAATTTTTAACCACATCTCTCCATAAACGAGAAGACTCTAATACATTAGCTTTATCCACTAAAGTAACTTTTTTACGTCTTTTTTGTGCTAATTCAAAAGCTACTTTTGCAATACGCACAATTTCATAATCTGTATATTCACAAATATCGTAAGCTGTTTTATTGTCGTTTTTACGACCCTTTTCGCCAAAATAAATACCACCCGTTAACTCACGAACCACTACAAAATCTGCCCCAGTTATAATTTCACTTTTCAAAGGCGAAAACTCTGCTAACGCTGGATAATAAGCCACTGGGCGGATATTAGCATATAAACCTAATTCTTTTCTTAGCTTTAACAAACCTTGCTCTGGACGAACTTTTGCATTGGGATCATTATCGTATTTTGGATGACCAATTGAACCAAATAAAACTGCATCAGATTTTTTACATAATTCTAAAGTTTCATCAGGTAACGGATTACCTGTAGCATCAATAGCACATGCACCCATTAAAGCCTCGGTAAAATTAAAATTATGATTAAATTTTTTTCCAATTGCGTTTAACGATTTAATAGCTTCGTTCACAATTTCAGGACCTATTCCATCCCCTTTTAAAACTGCAATATTAAAGTTCATATTCAAAATTTTTCGACTAAGTTAAATAAAAAATTGTTTTTTGAAAGATTAAAGGCTGTATAAACAGCCTTTAAATTTATTCTACAGTGCTATCTTCTATTGAGTTTTCTGGATTTTCTCCATCAATTTGCTCATCTTCCTCTTTTGCTTTTGGAACCGGAGCAACAGCTGCAATTTGATCGTTATTTCGTAAATTAATTAATTTAACACCCTGCGTAGCCCTACCCATTACACGCATATCTTCAACACTCATACGGATAGCAATACCAGATTTATTGATAATCATTAAATCATTTTCGTTGGTAACCGCTTTAATTGCAATTAAATTACCAGTTTTTTCGGTAACATTTAAAGTTTTAACACCTTTTCCTCCACGGTTTGTAATACGATAAACTGGCTCCCCATCTTCAGGATCGTTTAAGTAAGTACGTTTTCCGTATCCATTTTCCGAAACAACCAAAACAGTTTCTTCATTTGGATCTTTAATACAAACCATACCTATAACTTCATCCGTTTCTTCTAAAGAAATACCTCTAACTCCTGTTGCAGTTCTTCCCATCGGACGAACTTTTGATTCGTTAAAACGATTACATCTACCAGATTTAACTGCTAATAAAATTTCGTTTGTACCATTGGTTAATTTAACCTCTAACAACTGATCTCCTTCACGAACATTAATAGCATTAATACCATTGGTACGCGGACGAGAGTATGCTTCTAAGGATGTTTTTTTGATAACACCATTTTTAGTACACATTATAATGAAGTTATTATCAATATATTCCTGATCCTTTAAATCTTCAATATTGATATATGCCATAACCTTATCATCTCTTTCGATATTAATTAAGTTTTGAATAGCTCTACCTTTAGAAGTTTTTGTACCTTCTGGAATATCAAAAATACGCATCCAATAACATTTTCCTTTTTCGGTAAACACCAATAACCAGTTATGGTTAGTTGCAAAAAATAAATGCTCTAAGAAATCTTCATCTCTGGTAGCACTACCTTTAGAACCCACACCACCTCTAGATTGCGCTTTGTATTCAGATAAATCTGTTCGTTTAATATACCCTAAATGAGAAATTGTTATAACCACCTCATTATCCGGAATGATATCTTCGATTTTAAAATCGCCACCTGCAAAATTAATTTCGGTTCTTCTTTCGTCGCCGTATTTATTCTTAACCTCAATTAATTCGTCTTTGATAATTTGGTAACGTTTTTCTTGATTATTTAAAATTTCGTTCAACTCCTGAATTAATGCCATAATATCTGCATATTCAGCTCTTAATTTATCTTGCTCTAAACCAGTTAACTGACGCAATCTCATATCCACTATTGCACGAGATTGAATATCACTTAAGTTAAAACGTGCAATTAATTTTTCGCGCGCTTCGTCCGGACTTTTAGATTGTTTAATGATTTCAATCACTTCATCAATATTATCTGACGCAATGATTAAACCCTCTAAAATATGGGCTCTTTCCTCAGCTTTTCTTAAATCAAACTTAGTTCTTCTAACCAAAACATCTAATCTGTGCTCAAAGAAATGACGAATCATATCTTTCAAATTTAACATTTCTGGTCGGCCATTCACCAAACAAATATTGTTTACCGAGAAAGAACTTTGTAAAGCAGTATATTTATATAATTTATTTAAAACAACATTAGTAATTGCATTGTTTTTAATTTCATAAACGATACGCATACCATTTCTATCCGATTCATCTCGAATATCCGAAATACCTTCTATTTTTTTCTCATTGATTAAATCAGCTGTTCGCTTAATCATATCAGCCTTATTCACTAGATAAGGAATTTCGGTAACTATAATACTTTCCTTACCAGTAGAAGAAACTTCTATTTCGGATTTAGCTCTTAAAACTACTCTACCTCTACCCGTTTCAAAAGCATCTCTAACTCCATCATAACCATAAATGGTTCCTCCCGTTGGAAAATCAGGCGCCTTAACATACTTCATTAATTCGGAGATCTCTATATCATGATTTTCGATATAAGCAACAATTCCATCAATAATTTCGGTTAAATTGTGCGGTGGCATATTTGTAGCCATACCTACAGCAATACCCGAAGCACCATTTAGTAATAAGTTAGGAATTACAGTAGGTAAAACTGTTGGTTCTTGCAAAGAATCATCAAAATTTAAAGCAAAATCTACAGTTTCCTTATCAATATCACGCAACATTTCTTCGGCAATCTTTTGTAATCTCGCCTCAGTATAACGCATCGCAGCCGGACTATCTCCATCCACAGAACCAAAGTTACCTTGTCCGTCCACTAAAGGATACCTTAAAGACCACGGCTGTGCCATACGAACCATCGAATCATAAACAGAAGAATCACCATGCGGGTGATATTTACCCAAAACTTCCCCAACGATTCTTGCAGATTTTTTATAAGGTTTATTGGATTGCACTCCCAACTCTAACATTCCAAACAAAACTCTTCTATGTACAGGCTTCAACCCATCACGAACATCAGGAAGAGCTCTAGAAACAATTACCGACATAGAATAATCTATGTAAGATGATTTCATCTGACTTTCAATGTCGATTTTTACAATTTTTTCTCCTTCAGCCATAAAACGATTTTAAATCAGTTAATGTATATTAAATGTAATTTTTAAAAGTTTGCTAAGATAGTAAAAGGAAATCGTTTATTTACTATGTAAAATAAGTGATTTTCTAACAAAATTTTGTTAATATTAAAAGTACTTAAACATTCGGTAAATTTGCAATATCGAAGTATATTTGATAAATTGTTTAAAATTGAGTAAAATTTATACAGATGGAAGCAAAATTTTCGCCTCGAGTTAAGGATGTTATAACTTTTAGTAGAGAAGAAGCTATACGTTTAGGGCATGATTACATTGGAGTTGAGCACTTATTTTTAGGCATTTTAAGGGAAGGTGCTGGTAATGCAATAAAGATTTTAAATGTGTTATTAAAGGAATCCGCAACGGATTTAAAAGAAATAAGAAGAATTGTTGAAAACAAAATTAAACCTTCAACAGCAACAGTAACTTCTAAAACAGGAAATATCCCTTTGGTAAAACAAGCAGAAAGAGCTTTGAAAATAACTTATTTGGAAGCTAAATTGTTTAAAAGTAATTTAATTGGCACAGAACATTTATTATTATCTATTTTAAAAGATGACGATAATATAGTTTGTGAAGTATTTGAAGATTTTAAAATTGATTATGAAACTATAAAGAATCAGATGAATATGTTAGAAGAAGAAACTGGACCTAGAGCCGAATTTCCAGGAGCTCAAGATGATGATCAGGATCAGGATGATTTTGCGGCTGCCAAAAAGAAAGGTGCCGAAAATAAAAGTAAAACTCCTGTATTAGATAACTTTGGTAGAGATTTAACTGTTGCTGCAATCGAAGGTAGATTAGACCCAATTGTGGGTAGAGAAAAAGAAATTGAGCGTGTATCGCAAATTTTAAGCAGAAGAAAAAAGAACAATCCTATTTTAATTGGTGAGCCTGGTGTGGGTAAAAGTGCTATTGCCGAAGGTTTGGCTTTAAGAATTGTTCAACGTAAAGTTTCCAGAGTTTTATTTGGGAAACGTATTGTTACCTTGGATTTAGCATCCTTAGTGGCTGGTACAAAATACCGCGGTCAGTTTGAGGAACGTATGAAGGCAGTTATGAATGAGTTGGAAAAATCGCCTGAGGTAATTTTATTTATTGATGAAATTCACACGATTATTGGTGCTGGTGGTGCTTCTGGATCTTTAGACGCTTCAAATATGTTTAAGCCAGCTTTAGCTAGAGGAGAGTTACAATGTATTGGTGCTACTACTTTAGATGAGTACCGACAATACATCGAAAAAGATGGAGCTTTAGAACGTCGTTTCCAAAAAGTTTTGGTTGAGCCTACTACAGAAGATGAAACGATTCAGATTTTAAATAACATTAAATCTAAATACGAGGATCACCATAATGTTAACTATACGCCTGAAGCTATTGAGGCTTGTGTTAAAATGTCTTCCAGATACATTACGGATAGGCATTTACCCGATAAAGCTATTGATGCTTTAGATGAATCGGGTTCTAGAGTTCATATTACTAATATTAATGTTCCTGTTGAAATTATCAATATCGAAAAGGATATTGAAAAAGTAAAAGAGGACAAGAAAAAAGTAGTTAAAAGTCAGAAATACGAAGAAGCAGC
>Ga0007787_10000436_pt1 | contig 12856 bp, 10 predicted proteins | sample LauGreFa1BDMLBSN_2_FD_59500 | JGI IMG/M metagenome (GOLD analysis project Ga0007787, IMG submission 59500) | Freshwater lake microbial communities from Lake Michigan, USA - Fa13.BD.MLB.SN | ecosystem: Environmental > Aquatic > Freshwater > Lake | place: Lake Michigan, USA | collected 2013-09-23 | reverse complement strand
AAATGGTAGCCGACCTCGACCTCGTTCATCATGTCTCTCATGATAGGGGTCCAAAGTTTCTCCGGGGGGGACGAATCGAGGACGCTTTGACAGACAAAGTTGATCGATAGCATGACAGCTGCCGATCGTACTCCGAGCTGGTCGACAGCAGCTTCCAATTCCTCAGTGTTGGGCTGCTCTTTTGCGGGCTGCATGTGCGCGGCGCGAACTAGGGCTGCTGAGTTGCACCCCGGAAAGCCCAGTAGCCGCATAAAGTCTTTGGGCATGATAATGCCCGCGTACGACCCACGTATCAGAGTTGAGAGCGCCGACGGCACGCGCAACGTAGATCGCACGGCATCAAGCGCGCGCTCCCATGAGGTGTCTCTATCGTCCATTGCTTGACTGGCTACGGATTCCATCAGCGGCCCTCCCCCTAGGGAAGAGTAAGCGGCGATAATTCGGCTTCTCTTGACGCGTGGGAGCGCTTTTCATGCCTTTGTTCATCGTTTAGAGCGCATGGCCAGCACTCAAAACGCCCTAACAGGCTGATTCGTCGAGGCGAGGGATGAAGCCCTTCTTCAACCTAATCCTCAGCTTCCCCCTGCACCTGCACCGAGTCCTGCTCGTTATCGGGAGATTTCCCTCGGGTTGCCCACGATATTCGTGCCGAGTTACTCGGATGGGATCGAGGATTCCAGTGCAAGTGCAGGGGGATGAGAAGGGGAAAGACGAAGAGAAGGGAATAAAAGAACGACCGGTCAGGAGCTCCTCCGGGACCAGACACGTTTTGCACACAACAAGTCGCCGGCTGTTCTGTAAGCCTATAGCGTGGGTGCCAGGTCAGATTCACGCCGACCGGCAATGAGGGCGACTCCGATACTGATCACGTAGAGAAGCACCAAGGGCCCGGCCATCAGGACCTGAGAGAGTACGTCGGGCGGTGTCAGAATTGCCGCAACCACGAAGATTGCAACGATTGCATGCCGGAAGTAATGCAGAAGTGTGTGGTGCGTAATCGCTCCGGCCCGCGCCAAGAAGAAAGCGAGCAGCGGAAGCTCGAACACGGCACCGAATCCTACAATCGTAGTCAGCGACATTGAGAGATGGTCGCTCAGCCGAATCGTTGGCGTCACGCCGATAGAGCGGAACTCCTCAAAGAAGAAAGAGAGCGAAAGGGGAAGCACTGTTGAGTAGCAAAAATACGCCCCGCACCCGAAGAGCAGCGTGCTCAAGATGACGAACGGGACGACTTGACGACGTTCAGAGCGGTACAGCCCCGGAGAGACGAAGCGCCAAAGCTGATAAAAGAGGATTGGCGAGACGAGGAAGATTCCCGCGAAGATAGACACCTTCAGCTTCAGGAACCAAGCTTCAGCCGGAGCGGTGCCGATCAGGGGACTATTTGGAAACGCCTGGAAGAATGGTTCGCACAGCACTGCAAAGATCTCTCCTGCGTAGTTGTAGCAAGCCACAGCCCCAACAAAGACTGCAAGCGCGCAGTAGAAGAGCCGTTTGCGAAGCTCTCGGAGGTGATCCATCAGCCCCATGCGGAACTGCTCTGGGCTCGAGGAGGCTGGCATTATTCTTTCGCTCCCCCAACACCCTGCGACTGAGCTGGCTGGTCGTTGTTCGATGAGCTGACCTGCGACTGAGTGCCGCCTTGGCTTTGAGCTGGGCGCACGTTAGCCGGGGCTGATCCGGGAGGAGGTGCGAGAACCTCCGCTTTTAGGGCTCGAAGTGAGCGCGCTTCGGCAGCCACATCGCGCCTGAGTTCGTCAGCAGGGGTGTAAACGGAGTTGTAAAATTCCCGGCGGAGGGAGTCTGAGGTGCGGCGAAACTCATGCGCAATCTTCCCTAAGCCGCGAGCTATGACGGGTAGCTGCTCGGGCCCGAAAAGGAGCAGGGCAACGACGCATACCACGATGATCTCGGTAAGGCTTATACTCACGGTGCGCTTATTGAAAACGGGTTTAGCCATGACATAATGGCACCGTTTCAGGGATGTAGGCAAATACGGCCAATTCCGCGTGGAGAGCTGTTTCGGGGCGTTGATGGATCTTCCAAAGAGCTTGATAGCGTTAGGGCTTTTGCTGGTTGCGCTCGGTGCCGTGGCCTGGTTTCTGCAGCGCTACCCGTGGCTCTACTCCTGGTTTGGCAACCTGCCCGGCGATATTCGCTACGAGGGCTCCAGCGGTGTGGTGTTCGCCCCGCTCGCCTCAATGCTTTTAATCAGTGCGTTTCTGAGCGGAATCGGATGGCTTGTTCGGAAGTTCCTCGGCTAGTGCCTCGTTCCAGACTGCAACGTCGTTAGGTGAACGAACTTTTAAGACGATGCACTAGTTGCGGCGCAGCACTGCTAGGTGTTGGTACGCCATGAGCCCTGGTATTAGGCCGGCAACCGCCGCGCGTAGCCGGCTGAGGCCTGCAAAGAGCGGGTTCTTCGACGCCCAGCATGGCAGCACGAGCTCAACAGGCTCGATACTCGCCCCGAGGGCTTCAGGGAAGCAGGAATTCAGGGACGAGCACATCTCGTTAAATCGGCGACGTGAGAAAAACTGCAGGTGGGTTCGGTCAAGGATTCCCCGCGAGCGGTATTCGAAACGCCCCAAGAAGAACAGCGAGAATCGCACGCTCCAGTGTGCCACATTCGGGACAGAGATAACGATCCTTCCGGACGGCGAGAGGAGCTTCTCAACCTGCTTGAGGAAGCCGAAGGGGTCGCTCATGTGCTCCAAAACGTCTAGGAGCAAGATAGTGTCGAACTGCCGGCCATGCAGCTGCTCGATCGAGCTGTAAACCTCGCCGTAGAGCTGGCGGAGCAGCGCTTGAGCCCTGGGGTCGATCTCCACTGCCACCAGCTGCGCTGGACCCTCCGCAAGGAGCGCCTGGCCCATACCGCCGCCGCCCGCCCCGATGTCGAGCACGCGAGCCCCGTGGGCGGTGCCCCGGAGCTTCGAGAGAGCCCACTGGTGGCTTGAGCCGAAAGAGGGCTTAAAGACGTAACGCTCTTGCGGCGCAGCGTCGATCGGGAGGTCCATTGCTGAGGCCATAGGTTTCCTCGGGTTAACTGCGGTGGGTGATACCACTAAGGGGAAAATTTGACCAGAAGAGCCAACGCACTAGAAGGCAACTGCCGCGGGCTTTGCCAGCGATACGCGAAAGCCGCCCATAAGGCTTATTGACGTCGCAAGAGTTGCCTTACGGCAGTCATCTCCTCCGGAAGCTCTGTTCCATAGCCTCGTGGCATGTGATACCTCTTGAGCTCCCAGATCGGGACCCAAAAACCGACTCCGCACCGGCACTATGTACAACCCTCGCCTCCACTTTCACTTCATCGGCATAGGCGGTTCTGGAATGTCCGGCCTGGCTGAGATTCTTCTCACATCTGGCTTTCAAGTCTCGGGGTCGGACATTAAGAGTTCTGACGTCCTGCGGCGGCTTGAGAAGCTCGGGGCGAAGGTGTTCATCGGGCATGCGGCGAACCATGTCCCCCCCTCCGCTTCGCTGGTTGTGTACTCCTCTGCCGTCGTCAGCTCTAACCCGGAGGTGCGCGAGGCCAAGCGCCGCAAGATTCCGGTGGTGCGACGCGCGGAGGTCCTGGCGGAGCTGATGCGGCTCAAGTTCGGAGTTGGAGTCGCAGGCTCTCATGGCAAAACGACAACGACTAGCATGTGCGGAGCAATCCTCGATGCCGCTGAGCTTGACCCAACAGTCGTAATCGGCGGACAGGTTAAAGCGCTGGGCACAGGCGCACGGCTGGGACGAGGGGAGTACCTCGTTGCCGAGAGTGACGAGAGTGATCGGAGCTTCCTTCTCCTGAAGCCCACCGTTGCGGTTGTCACTAACATCGACAACGAGCACATGTCGGCTTACCGCTCACGGCAAGACCTTGAGGGATCGTTTCGGCAGTTCATTGAGTCTGTGCCTTTCTACGGACTTGCCATCCTCTGCGTGGATGACCCAACTGTCCGGCTCATGGCATCAGAGTGCAAACGCAGAGTGCTCACGTATGGATTCAGCACAGACGCGGACCTGTACGCGACCAACATTCGCGCGGGCCGCGACGGAATGAAGTTCGAAGTCGTGTATAGGGGGGCGCATTTAGGGGCGTTCATTCTGCCCATGCTCGGGCGGCACCTGGTGCAGAACTCTCTGGCGGCGATCGCCGTTGGTCTTGAGTTCGGGATCTCTATTGAGGTTATCCGCCAGGCGCTAGCTGGCTTCGGCGGCGTTAAGCGGCGGCTTGAGATCATCGGAGAAGCCGGAGGTGTGACGATTATGAGTGACTACGGGCACCATCCGACTGAGATCCGGGCGACCCTTCGCGCAGTTCGGGAATGTCTCGGCAGCTCCATCTCGCGCCTCGTTGTCCTCTTTCAGCCGCACCGTTACTCGCGCACCAAGGACTGCTGGCAAGAGTACCTGAGCTGTTTCAAGGACGCTGACCACCTTGTGCTCACGGATGTCTACGCTGCGAGCGAGATTCCAGTGGAGGGAGTCTCGGGCGAGGCGCTGAGCAAGGCAGTGGATCACCCCAGTGTCGAGTTTGTGGCGTCAATTGAAGACGCGCCAACGAGACTTGCGCCTTCCCTTTTACCGGGAGAGCTGCTGTTGTGCCTCGGAGCAGGTTCAGTCGGCTCGATGCCGGAGCGCTTTGCAGAGATTCTTTCCGGCTCGGCTGCGTTAAAGCAGAGTGCCTGAGACGTTGGCACGAGGCAGCATGATCGACCAGGCCGGTCCAGTCAGCGGGAAGTTCGAGCCGGGCCTAGTGCCGCGTATCTCGGAGCTGGTGTCGGGCCGCATCAGGCATGGCGTTTTGGGATCCACCTTAACCACCTTTGCTATCGGAGGTCCGCTCGCCGCTCTAATCACTGTGGAGAGCCCAGAGGAGCTTGGTGCGGTGCTGCAAGCCCTCGCCGCAGAGGGACAGCCCGTGCGTGCGCTCGGGTTCGGCAGCAACTGCCTTATCGACGACTGTGGGCTCGATCAGTGGGTGGTGCGGCTAGGGGCGGGCTTTAAGGGACTGACTATTCGAGATGACGGGCGAGTGATGGTTGGGGCTGCGGCCTCCCTGATGAGCGTTGCCCGCAAGCTCTCTGACGAGGGTTTTTCTGGCCTAGAGTTTGCGGCCGGGATTCCAGCTTCGCTCGGGGGCGCCGTGTTTATGAATGCAGGTGCCCACGGCTCAGAGCTGTGCGATCGGATAGTGTCGGTGCAGGGAGTCCTGCCGACTGGAGCTAGCGCCACATGGGCCCGGTCCGAGCTTCCGTGGCGGTACCGCTCGTCTGGGTTTCCGGTGGGTGCGGTTGTTACAAGCGTCACTGTACAGCTTGAGCCTGGCGACAAAGCCAAGATCTCCCGTATCTGCTCGGACAACCTGGCTGAGCGCCGTGCGCGGCAGCCCTTGGCGCTATCGTCGGCTGGCTCAGTCTTCAAGAACCCGAGCCCTGAGGCACCCGCAGGACGACTCCTTGAGACGGCTGGGCTTAAAGGCGTCCGGGTCGGAGGCGCAATTGTTTCGGAGCTGCACGCAAACTGGATCGTCAACCCAGAGCGAAAGGCAACGGCTGCAGATGTTATGATGCTGATGGGGCTTTGCCAGCAGAGGGTGCGGGCGAGCTGCGGGATCGAGCTCGAACCAGAGGTTCGGCTGTGGCGCTCGTAGGTCGCTGAGAGATCGTCTCCGCGAGGTCAGAAAAGGCTTCGAAGTTCATCAGATCCCCCCTCGGCGTCGGGCCACAGAGCGGCTATACTCCTCTTCCATGCGACTGCTCTACACATCTCTCATCGCTATCAGCGTCGGCGTGCTCCAGTACATCGACAACCCAGCTATCTTTCACCGCGCCTGGGCTGCTGTCACCACCGCAGGAAGCGAGACCGTAAGCCAGAAGGAGGTGCGAATCGAGGGGCTAAAGGTGCTCCCTCGAGCGGAGGTCGAACGGGTCTTGCCGTACGATAGATCGGTTCTCTGGTGGCACGTAAACGGGACTGATATCCAATCCAAGGTAGCGGAGAGCCCTTGGATCGATGAAGCCACTGTGGAGAGCTGTCCGGGTGGAGCGCTGCGTAGCTGGGGCTGCTTCGTGCTTGCCGTAAAAGAGCGAACACCGAGGTTTCTCGGGCTGGTCGATAACGAGCGTTGGATTATCGATTCGGAGGGGGCTTTCATAATGCCCTCGGGCGGACCACTATTTGGGTTGAGCCCGGAAGCCGTTAGTCACCTCGTAGTGGTTGAGGGGCTCGCATCAAGAGCTAGTTCGCCGGATACCGTGCGTTCTCAGCTCGCGCTTGCATCCGGTTCAATCGGCACTCTTGAGCGCGAGGTCGGTCGGAGCGTGGGGTCGCTCCGATTTGAGTCTCGCGGTGACTTTTCGGTTGTTTTCGATGGACTCCCGTTCCCGGTTGTATTTGCAGGTTCACCCGATGCTTCCATTTCGCTTAAAGAGCAGGGGGCGAGGCTCGCTGCGCTACTCACGAAGCTCCAGAACCGGCTCGGTGACGTCGCGAAGATCGACTTGGCATTCTCTAGGGTCGGAATTGTTAAGTTTCGAGCGGAGGAACCCCCAACAAAACCAGCGTCAGGCGGCGAGAAGAAGGGCCCTCCCAAGGCTTAGTTGGGTCCGGGCGGTCGTGCCCCTCGGGCGTTGCAAATCCGATTTACTTTAGGTAACTTAAATTAGTCTTGCAGTGGGCTCAAACTGCGTTTAGTCTTGCGAGGTGCTCGCTTCTGGCCGAGCCGACTCTGATTTTCTAGGTGCTCCTCATGCCAACGCCATCGTCGCTCATCGCCGGGTTAGATATCGGAACTTCAACGATCAAAGTGGTAGTTGGAGAACGGAAGCCGGACGGTCGAGTAGACATCGTCGGTGTCGGGTCGAGCCCGTCTCGCGGCCTGCGAAAGGGTGTTGTCGTGAATATCGAGGGAACTGTTAGTGCGATCGCTAAAGCAATCGCGCAGGCAGAAACGATGGCCGGCTGCGAGATCGGAAATGTCTTTGCAACGATATCCGGTAGTCATCTTCGCTCGCAGAACAGCGATGGTATCGTTGGTATCAAGGGTAAAGAGGTGTCTGCGTTCGATATCGAGCGGGTCATCGAAGCGGCGAAAGCCGTGGCAGTTCCGCTCGATAGAGAGATACTGCATGTAATTCCGCAGGAGTTCGTGATTGACGAACAAGATGGGGTCAAGGACCCGATCGGTATCTCAGGTGTGCGCCTGGAAGCTAGGGTGCACATCGTGACAGGGGCGATTGCTAGTGCGCAGAACCTGGTCAAATGCGCAAATCGCTGCGGCCTAACCGTCCAGGATATTGTGGCCGCGCCGCTTGCGTCGGGGCGAGGAGTGCTCTCTCAGGAGGAGCAGGAACTTGGAGTGTGCCTGTTGGATATCGGCGGTGGCACAACCAGCATCGCGGTGTACCAGAACGGTGCCATTAAGTTCACCTCAGTCCTTGCCGTGGGAGGAAACCACATCACCAACGACATTGCAGCTGGACTTCGTACTCCGCTTGCGGCGGCTGAACGGATCAAGGTTGAGCACGGCACCGCGCTCAGCGCCGGGGTCAGTAAGAGCGAAACAGTCGAAGTTCCCTCCGTGGGAGGGCGTTCGCCGAGAGTGCTCTCGAAGTCAGTGCTTGCCGAGATTATCGAGCCGCGGGTGGCAGAGATCTTCGGACTGATACAGCGCGAGGTTGTTAAGGCAGGCTGTGACGACTCTCTAACGAGCGGTATCGTAATAACTGGTGGGGCGGCTTCTATGCCGGGTCTCACCCAGGTGGCAGAGCAGGTGTTCAACCTCCCAGTCAGGAAGGGGGAGCCGGCGGGGGTTGGAGGGCTTGTCGACCTAGTTAAGGGTCCAGAGCATGCGGCCGCTGTCGGGTTAGTTCTCCACGGGGCGGCCCTGGCCGAGACCGGGCGGGTTCACTCCGGACCAGGCCGGATGGGTCGTGTGGTTGGCCGGGTAGTTGGCTGGTTTACCGAGCATTTTTAAGGTCGCCGAGAGGCGAGGCTAGGGTGGTCCTCCGAGGCTCGGAGGCTTAGGATTAAGCTTCGTCGGCCGCTGGAAGCAGATTGGCGGAGGGCTAGCTAAAACACAGGTGTTGGAAAACGACTTGTGTCCAGGAAAACGCCTTTTGTCTCTCTTTACTTTTGAAACTAAAGGGGAATAATGGGGCGGCTCAGGACAGGCGCGCCAGTCACGCGGCGAAGCAGGGATCTCCCGGGACAGACTTGCAGTGAAGTGCGCTCACTGCGGGCAGACATCGCGAGAGAAATTTGTGTCGGACTGGGAACAGATCAATTTTGACTTTCACACAAGAAGTTCGGAGGGGAACAGCATGGACGAGGTAAGCCAGAAGCTACAGGCGAACAACGCAAACATTAAGGTGTTTGGAATCGGCGGCGGCGGACTGAACGCAGTCAACAACATGATCCGCAGCGGTCTGACGGGCGTAGAGTTCTACGCGGCAAACACCGACGCGCAAGCGCTCACTTCGGCTCTCCCGATCAACAAGCTTCGTCTCGGCGATGATATCACGAAGGGGCTCGGCGCTGGCGCTGATCCGGACGTTGGTCGTGCTGCAGCTCGCGAGAGCATCGAGACGATCCGCAAGGCGCTCGAGGGCGCTGACATGGTCTTCATCACCGCGGGTATGGGCGGCGGAACTGGCACTTTCGGCGCGTCCGTCGTCGCAGAAGTTGCCAAGGGTCTCGGCTGCCTCACGGTAGGAGTTGTTACCAAGCCGTTCCTCTTCGAGGGAAAGCGCCGCATGACCAACGCTGACCGCGGCATAGAGGAGCTGCGTAAGCACGCTGACACTCTGATCACGATCCCGAACCAGCGGCTCCTCTCGATCGCTGGCCGCAATACGTCGCTCCTTGACACGTTCCGCAAGGCTGACGACGTGCTGTACCAGGCCGTTAAGGGCATCAGCGACCTCATTATTTGCGAGGGCCTCGTCAACGTAGACTTCGCTGACGTTCGCGCCGTTATGTCAGAGATGGGCATGGCTATGATGGGCACTGGCGAGGCGAGCGGGGACAATCGCGCTATCGAGGCAGCCGAGAAGGCTATCTCGAGCCCGCTTCTTGAGGATATCTCAATCCACGGTGCACGTGGCGTCCTCATTAACGTGACCGCTTCACCCGACGTTACGTTGCAGGAAGTTAACGAGGCGGCTGAGCTGATTCACTCAGAAGCAGCCGAAGATGCGAATATCATCTGGGGAATGGTCATCGACCCGAACCTCGAGGACAAGGTTCGCGTTACGGTTATCGCGACCGGATTTGGCGAGGAGAAGTCGGCAGGCAGAGACACGACCGTTTCCACGCCTGTGGCTGCGGTCAACGCGTCGACGCTCGGTGCAACAGGTCTCGATATTCCTGCTTTCGCACGGAAGCAGCAGCAGACCTCTGGCGCGTCTGAGGTGATCAAGCTCAAGAAGCTCTCCGTTCTCTCTGGTGGCGAGGACGAGGAGAAGTTTGAGATTCCGACGTTCCTCCGCAAGCAGGCTGACTAGGGGGTCCCTAGTTCGTTGAGGCTTAACAAGCCGGGTCTGTAGAGACCCGGCTTTTTTTTTGGCGACTGGTGCGCTGTGTTGCCCTATCTGAAGTGTTTCTTCAGGTACTCTGTGAGAGCTGAGTCGCTGAAGCTAGGAAGCACCCACTCTTCCGTGAAGTTTTGCTTAACCTGCAATTCCGGGGCCATATTGAGCTTCATCTGCAATGCATGGACGCTCCAGATCAGCCGGCGCACCATCTCCTGGTCGTTCGGACCTAGGTTAAGAGGCTCTTTCGGAACGAACTGCACAGGCTGTAGCGATGGCTTCTGTCTCCCGTTCTTGAGAGACGGAACCAGGGACAGCCTGCCCAGGTGATGACCGACCATTCCGAACCTCAGGTGTGTGAGTTGCGTTCCTGACAGATAGATCTCAACAAACGGGCAGTTTCGCGGCGGCTCAACGAATAGAACCACCTGCCCCGGGGAGAGCCAGGACAGGCTAAAGTCGGTGCTGTCAGCCGCGTTCTTCTGCATCGTCCACCGGACAAGCTCGGAAGCGAGAGAGTAGGCCTGCACTCCGGGCACGTCAGAGAGCGGAGGAATTCCATGAAGAGTGCCGTCCCAAACACCACCTTCTGACTTGCTTATGCTCTCTGTGCCGTACATCTGCCTCTCGATCTCGCCCTGCAGATCGAGCCAGGAGCCTGAGAGCTGTTTTGCGAACGCACGAATGAGATTCGCCTCGCGGCGGTTCATGCTTTCGCTATCAAGCCCGATTGTGTTCGGAAGAAGTGCAGTAATGCTTCCCCCAGCATCGTTCTCTGCAGCGATCCTCATCCCTCCGTCAAAGCCCCGCGTCATGCGCATGGTGTGCAGAAGGTCCACTCGGGTCGAAACGAAGCGGGGCTGAAGCTTGTAGATCCGGCTCACGCGCCCCTCGAGGCTGTCTATGAGGGCCTGCGTTGAGTCGGGTTGATCCGCTTCGAGGGTGACTATCCCGCTCCTGCTGGCGCTGCCTCCCATCTGGCCAGCGACTGGATTCCTTATTGCCGCAAGAATTTCGCGAGGGGTTTCAGAGTGAACGTCTGTGGCGTGGCTCCGTATCGAGATGTGAAGGTCCGCCAGCGATCTCTCAAGGCGGAGACTTACCGAGCTCTCTCGCGCCGGAAGCCCAGGCACTTCAGCATGTAGTGCGGGATAGCGTTCGTGTCGCTTGCAGAAAAGCATCTGAACGCCCCTAACCCGATCATTAATTTGGCTCGAGCGGAGCATCCTAGAAACTGTTCGGATGTACTCAAGCTGCACATCAGTCAGCGGGCTTGCGGTTCCCTCGGGCGCATTTTCGAACGTCACTTTTGGGCCGACCCGGTAGTCGTCTCTATCTAGGTCAGGAGAGATCTGGAGGAAGGCACTTTCTTCGCCGAAGTACAGCAGCGTGGTTGTGCCGGTGTTCGCATTAGTTTCAGTATCTGCCGCAGCCGTTGGGAACCAGCCGCGCGCACCGCGTAGCTCGGCAACCTGCTGGTCGACTTTCTCGGGACAGAGCTCAGACACCTGAAAGCCTTCCGCAGCCAACTGCTCCGCCACCTCCTCTACCCCTCCAGAGTGGAAGCCTGAGACGAGGAACCGTGATAGTGAGAGAATGTGCCGCCGGAGCGCGGCGCCCGCCATGGTAAGCGTTTTCGGGGAAGAGACGACAAAACGTCTCTGGAAGGGCTGTTCTGGCCCGCCGCTCTCGAGGCTCACGACAAGGGTGCCGTGCTCGGGCCGGATCTCGGCGTCGAGCTGCCCGCAGCCGCTCTTTTGCCCGCCCCCGACTGCTCGGAAGTAGAAGTCTACTGCGTCGGGGTCGTTGACCGCAGTCTCAAGCGGCGGCAGCGCGCAGAAGGCTCCTGGGATTTCGGGATGTTGCTGGATGCAGTCAAGGGAGGTGTGTTCTGCAATCTGCACTGCGCCCTCGTTCATCAGGTAGTGCATGACGCTGCGCAGAGCGTTGTAGGGACAGCCGGGCTTTCTTGCCATGTTTAACGCTTCTCGGAGAGCGAGGGGGTGAATAGCGGATTCCCCCGATGAGTATTCTCCAATGGCCTCGCCGATTGAGTTTCGCACCACGAGAGAGAGTTGCCCTGCTCCGTGGGCTCTCACGAGCCCTTCGAACCAGCCAGATAGGGTAAGGGTAAACCTAGGGCACTCAATCTTTGCTGATACATCCCTGCGTTGTGTCGTAGCCAGCTGGTTGGCGGGCAACGGCGGCATTGAAGTCAATTGAGACTTCAATTCCGCGGCCTGCTCCTGTATAGGAATATTCTTATCCCCGGCTGCTCGCTCCAGCATTTTCCTCTCACATCAGTTCTCGTAAGAGACTATCTCAGAATCTAGGCGTACTGCCGCCCGGAGCAGAGGCCCGCACAGGAATCATCGATTGATTCAGATTGGGATACGGATTGGCAGAAGGCTTAGGCGCCTTTGAGCGCGCGCAGTCCGATGTCCCTGTCGAGCGACGCAAACGATTGGTGGGTGCGCAGTGCAGTTTCAATCATGTCGTTGATGAGCTCTGTGTAGAGCACGCGGGGCGCCGTTCGCGCCCAGAGGTAGAATGCGCAAGACCCTGGGAAGGCGTTCAGCTCATTGAAGTAAAGCTTGCCCGCAGCAAGGTCGTAGATGAAGTCCAGTCGGGCAACTCCTGAGCAACCCAAAAGGGAGAAAGACCGGACGGCATGCGAAATGACTGCATTGCGGATGGCTGGGTCCAGGTCGGGCGGATCTATGATGCGAGAGAGGCTCGCCATCCCTTGAGAGGGGCCAGTTTTCTTTCCGCCGGGGCGCAGGTACTTCTCTTCGTACGAGAGCACCCCCGACTGCGACACCGGGATCTCAACGACCGAGGCTTGAGCGCGGCCAACATCCCTGACCGAGACGTTAATCTCCATAATCTCGCTCACGCATGGCTCCACGAGAGCGTGGGTGTCGTAGCGGAAGACCTTTGCCAGAGCCGCGGCGAGTTCGTGTTTCGCGCCCACTCGGCTCACCCCGATGCTTGAACCTAGGTTGCACGGCTTGATGAAGAGCGGGAACGAAGAGAATTCACTCCTTGAGCAGATTGACTCCACCGTTGCCTCAATATCGGCTCGGGCATCGTCTCGGTTGATGAGCGCTGCTGGCAGCACTGGTACACCATGCGCCCCGAGGTAGACCTTGCAGAAGTACTTGTTCATCGTGATGGCCGAGGCGGCAACGTTGCTTCCCGTGTAGGGGACCTGTGCCAGCTCAAAGAGCCCCTGAATGCAGCCGTCCTCCCCGTACTGGCCGTGGAACACCGGCACAAAAACATCTACCGGCAAGATGTTGCCTGTTGCCTGAACGGTCAGCCCGTTG
>Ga0007787_10000433_pt1 | contig 12888 bp, 10 predicted proteins | sample LauGreFa1BDMLBSN_2_FD_59500 | JGI IMG/M metagenome (GOLD analysis project Ga0007787, IMG submission 59500) | Freshwater lake microbial communities from Lake Michigan, USA - Fa13.BD.MLB.SN | ecosystem: Environmental > Aquatic > Freshwater > Lake | place: Lake Michigan, USA | collected 2013-09-23 | reverse complement strand
CAGAGCATAATGCTCTAAATCGTATTTTTTAGTTGAATAATTTGTTACCATAACTTTTTTACAACTTTTATATATATTGTACGAAAATGATTTAGGCGTTTTTTTTGTTAACAGTATATATAGAAATGTTAACAAAAACGCCAGACAAAAACGCCATTATTTTTGAATGTAAAATGTGTGACTTTATATCTAGCAAGGAAAGTGAATATAAAAGACATGTAATGACATCAAAACACAATCTGTTAACAAAAATGGAAAATGTTAACAAAAACGCCAAAATATTTGACTGCAAATTATGTAGCAAACGATATTTGTCAAGAGTTGGTTTATGGAAGCATGAGAAAAAATGTAACATACATATGAATGATATAATAAATGTTACTGAAATAGTAGCGAATATTAGTAATACGGAAAAAGAAATAAACCATGCGATTACAAAAGACATGTTTATGGAACTTATTAATGACAGTAAAGAAATGATAAAAATAATCAAAGACCAACAAGAGCAGATAAAAAGTATGATTCCCAAAATGGGCAATACTATAAATAATACCACCAACAATAACAACTTTAACTTAAACGTATTTCTCAACGAACAGTGCAAAGATGCTATCAATATAAATGAATTCATTAAATCTTTGAAAATAACCCTCGAAGACCTTTATTTTACTAGAAAAAATGGTATTACACAAGGTATAAGTAATCTTATGATAAACGGACTCAAAGAACTAGATGTTTATAAGCGTCCTATACACTGTACGGATCTTAAGCGCGACATAGTCTATATTAAAGAACACGACAAGTGGGAGAAAGATAATAATAATGCTATAATGAAAAAAACAATTGAGACAGTAGCAAATAAACAGCGAAATAAGATATCAGATTGGGTAGACTTGCACCCACACTGGATTGAAGATGAAAAACTTCAGTATGAGTACTTGACTATATTAAACAAAATAACTGAGCCAATAGAAGATGATGACAAATTAGAAAAGAAAATTATAAGAAATATAGCAAGAGAAGTTCAAATATCCGATATTAAAAAATACTAATACATATTTAATTAAATATATATAAAAATGATTTATTAATATTCTATAGTATATTAAGTATATAAGCATGGAAACGAAAGAACAATTAGTTCAACATATTAAGGGATGGATGTCGAATGATAATGAAATACGCGAAATACAAGGACGTCTCAAAGAACTAAAAGAAAAGCGTAAGAGATATGCAGACAGTTTAGTAGAAATTATGAGAAAAAATGAAATCGACTGTTTTGATGTAAATGACGGCAAACTTATTTACACAAAAACAAAAGTTAAAGCACCTCTTAATAAAACCACTTTAGCTACATCATTGATGAAATATTTTAAAGATGACGATGAACAGGCCAAAGAATTAGTACAGTTTTTGTTAGAATCACGTGAAGAAAAAGTTAAAGAATCAATACGCCGTAAAGTACAAAAATAATAATATACTAGTATTATAATTGTGTGACACATAGTTATAATACAATGCTCCCTTCATCACATAGAAGAAAAAAGAATGATCCCGAAGATAGCAAAGTCATGACATTCAGTGATATCGAACGGTACTATAAGAAAACGAATAAACCTATAGACGTAACAGATGCGAGAGATAAATCGAAAATCAAAAAAAAATATGATAAAAGGTTTTTAGCAGAAAATTCAGATGACGGCGATGGTGATGACTTACATGAACTTGTACCATCTTATATAGAATCTACTATTTCTGATAAGCTATCGATATATCATGCAGACGAAGAAGAAGAGTATGAAAATAAATTATATAATGGTTTGTCAATTAAAAAACACAAAATGACAAATATAAGGTACCCATTTTCCGATAAATCTTCCGAACATTTAGTGCACAACATAGACGAAATATATGAAGATTTAGAAGATTCAAATGATAGTGGTGAGTTTTTAGTCGAGTACTTAGTTTACCATATCAATAAAAAAGCATACAAACCTTTTTTAGAATTTTTACTATACAAATCTAGCGATGATGATACACTTTATTTTCCAAATTTCTCGCAGAGTACCTCAGAATATGATATACTAGAAAACGCCTCCATTTTATTAGATAACTTATTGGGTGATGGTTTGTGCGATTTTAAAGGTCGAATTGTCCAATCCCCCGTCATGAATCGGATAAATAGTGCGCGACTTAATGACAGAATTATTCTACTGTATGAACTGAAAGAAAAAACAGAAAGCGTTACACGACAAAAAAGTAGTGATGACCTATGGTGGGGCACAGTAAGCGAAATATTCAACTATAGGAAAATAATATTTTATAATATAAGCGAAACTGTTACTGACGTATTTTTAGCTTATCCTCAAGCAATTAAACTTTATCATAAAGAAACACTAATAGAAACACCCATGGTTATTTTTAATGGAAGCAATAGTGATACTTCAAAATATAATGCCGTTTTTTCTATTAAAAAATCAAATAATGAATCACGATATGGTCCATTTTATTACTTTACTGACTTATATAATGCTATGCGTTACGCTTGTTATGATATTGAAACGGGCGAAAAATATAAAAATGGAGGTCTTGTTAGATTTGTAATCTATCCGGGCAAAATGAAAATGTTTCTGAAAAAAAGTAAACCAGATACTTCAGAAATGGCCAAGTACATATGTAGAAAGAATATTATTAAAAAAAGTACTATACAATTTAGAGATAATGATTGTAAATGGACGGAACAGTATAATTCGGCATATAACGGCACATACGAAATACCTATTAAAAAATCAAAAGGGTCAAAGGATAGCGAATATCATGATGACAACGATGACGACGATTACGACGATCACGACGAAGAAGATGACACAAGCAAAATTATATACTCTAGTGGTTCAGAAGATTACGAAACAGAAAAAGAGAAAAGAAAAGATACGTACTTTTTATCAATGCGAATATGTATAAGTGAATACAACTTTCAAACACCGTTATCGTACTATTATATAGATACTAAAGATATACCCAATAATTATGAATATGAATTTAAAAATTATAAAATAATATAATATATACAGTTTACTATCAAAATGGGAAGTTTAAGATCATGGGTTATTTTAATTTTAGTTGTTTGTTTACTAAATCCGGCAATATTTTCAATACTCGATTTTTTAGAAGTCGATAGAAGTTCATACGACTCGTATATAATTTGGGGGAATGCTTTAATCATATTTTGGTTTGTGTTGAATAGTCAGAGATCTTCTGAGCTTCTTCATATATAGGACTATCGAAAAGCTATAAACATATGAGACGTATGAGAGTTGGTGAGAAATTCAGTAATTCATAAATAAAATAAAAACACATCGAAATACGTTGCTGCTCGAATAATTTATTCATATTGGTAGTACAATTTATCAATATGAATCGTATATGAAGTTATTATACACTTACGTTTACCTTATGCCTGGATTTATTCTTATCTTTTAATAAATCACTATCCGATAAAAATTTATCTTTACCCGGCATTCTATCACGGACATCGTCTATATTAACTCTCTCAATGTATCTATGAGGATTTATATTTTCAAGTAAAAACGGCTGTTTCATAAAATCTGTCTGTTGGTCAAAAAATAAACTGTTTGTTTTATATAATTTCAAAAATTTAACATAAAATGGCTTATTTATAAATCTTTCTTGTCGGAAACCTGGCTTCTTATTATTTTTGTCATTCTGTAACTTGGGTAAATAAAATATATATATACCACGATATATCCAGTCAATAAAATCAAACAACAATTCAAATTTTGAATGATAGGCTCTATAAAAGTCTAACTCGATAGGTGTCATTAAATCTTCAACCGAATATGTATTAATCGTTTCTATTACAAGGTCGTATATTTTTTTTAATTCCTTCATAATACTAACCGCTATCTCCAGAGTTGTACCAAGATTATCTACAAGTTCTTGTATTAAATACAATTTAGCCATAGCATATAACTCGGATATTTTAGGATTTTCAGACTTGTTAAAAGGGGTGTCATTATTTAACTCTTTTATTAACTCATTCGGCACCCACTTAGAATGTGGTATAATAGGCCCTAGGAAATAATGAGATACGAAACTTGAGTTATATTTATGCATGTTATCATTGTTATAATTTTTAGTAAATATTGTGTTGTGCATACATAGTAAGACTTTAGTCATGATATCTACGACGTCCTTGGTAAGTATAGGATCGACCGGGCTAATTATATCTTCAATACCATACACAGCCTCTCTACCTTTGCGTGGTCTTCTTTTCAAGAAATTAACACATCCTATTATGTTTATAGATAGATTCGATATTAAAAATAAAAAATTTTTACCGGTTGATATAAATTTTGATATACCGCTTTTACTAGTTATTGAATCAGGGACGGCCATCAAAACTTTTGATATATTACACGATGATATAAATATATTTAACCTTTCGTTGCGTTCTATTGCAAGTGGTAGTATATTATCCACCAATGACATTTTCGCATTTTTCGAAATAAACGTCGTTCCAGGGAATAATTCAAACATTTGCTTTGTATAATACGGCATACCTGTTTTCGCTATATTATATGGAAAAGGAATGAACATGCCCTGGTGTTCAAAATTTAATAGTGTTCTAGCCGTTATTGGATGATTCTCTCTAACATCTATATCTTGTCTATCTCCTGAAAAAAGTCTATCGTGGGTCAAACGTACCAACCTAAAATAGTTATCTCCTCGATTATTATAACTAAAATGTTTACAGTGTGGTTTTCTCGTATCATCAATAAATGGGCATAATTTTTTATATAGTTTTACGCGTAACTCTGCACCAGTACGTGTATCGTCAAATAATTCGGCATAACTAGGATTTCTCAATGCTTCATTTAATATTTTATAATATTCTGCTTTATATACTCGCATCATTCCGTCGTAATGACCCAACTCAATAACACGCAGATAATGATTAGCTAACCTTTTTTCATTATCACCTAATATACGGTCAACGGAACCGTGGGCATCGATTGTAGCATTAACTTTCTTTTTTAAAATGGGCAACCTTTTATGGGTCATATCGGGCAATGCGCGGGGATTAAAAAATGAATGTTTATCGTATCCTACTACTTGTAAACTATTTGGTTCGGGCGGTGTTTCGAGGCTCACGTGTTCATCATCATTTGTAGACGTATAAGAATTATATTTACCATATTTCTCGGGTGATACTACGTCTTGTGATTCAAAATTCGGAGACTTTAATGGAGAATTCGGTTTACCTTTTTTTTTTGCATATGGGGGTATATGAAAAGGGGAATCGACAACAGGTGTTTTATCTTCTAAATCTTCATCCTTAAGAAGCGCCAATCTTTTTTCAATGTCTGTAGTAGAATTATTCGTGGGTATTATAGTTTGGATAGGTACAAGAGTTTGACGTGGGGAAGATCTTTGTTTACCGGTTGAGATATTTAACATATCTGGAGTTCTAACTGGTATAGCGTCGGCATTTTCTTCACCCGGAGTAAGTTTTTTTCCACCATGAGATGTACGTTTTTTTGTTTTTTTTAAATATTTTTTTATTCTATGCGTTTTTTTAACCATCTATATAATATTTATACATAATATTTTGGTTATTAAATAATATATTTATCTATTATATAATAGTTGAATGACAGATATAATCGATTATAATAGCGATTTAGAATATTTGTTAAAAATACACGCCGAAGAGTGTGAATCTTTTTCTATTTTGCACCGGTATTCATTTGAGAAATATAGTGAACGCTCAAACTATATAAATATACCAGTTATTATACTTTCTAGCGCCATTGGGTTCGCGACAGGTATTGATATAGGGTATGATAAAATGAATATTATTTTAGGTGTTAGTAGTATTTTTGTGGGGATAATAAAATCTATTGATACATATTTCCAGTTAGGAAAGCGTTCGGAATCTCATAGAATATGTTCATTACAATTTCAACAAATAAACAAGAAAATAATGATAGAACTGTCACTTAAACGCGACCAAAGAATATCTGCGAAAGATATGTTACAAATTATAAAAACAGATATAAAAAATTTACAGGATATTGCACCGCTTATTGATGAAGAGATAATCGAAATGTTTAAGAAAAATTATGGAATTATGGACCCATCGTCTAATAAAATTAAATTTTCAGCTCATACACCCAATTTATGTAATGGTTTAAGTCAAGTAACTATAAATGGAGAAATATCTTTAAATGACGATAGTGAAGGAAGGGGTGGTAGAAATAGAAGAAGAAGGCGAAGCAGTAGTCGTGGTTCTCATGGTTCTCACGGATCTCGTGGTTCTCGTGATAATTTTAGTGACGACAGTGATGATAATAATGGAGGAGGAAACGGTGGCGGAAGTTATTCAAGAAGTAATAAAAGAAATGATGGTAATACATCGGCGGGAACTTCATCTTCTGGATTTATTAATTCCGTGTCAAACTTGTTTCATAAGGGAGTTAATTTAATTAAGGGTAGTACACCACCTCCTTCTGAACCCGAATTGAATAATAAAGGTAACCGACATAGTTCTAGAAATAACAGTCGTAACAGCAGTCATAATCAGAACAGTAAAAATAAAAATTCCGTAATTGAGCTTACGAATGTTGTTGTAGATGGAGTTGTTAATAATGAGGTACGAGAAATAATAAGTAATAACTTAAATGCTAGTAATACAAATACAAGTGTTAAAAGTACACCATTGATAACAAGTGGTAATGATGGCTATAATAACCTCACATTAACAGAAGCTCATGTGCAACAGTTACAGATGTTACAAACATTGCAAGAAAAACAACAGCTTCAACATCAACTCCAAACGCCACAACAACCACCTCAGTTGCAACCACCTCAGTTGCAACCACCTCATTTGCAACCACCTCATTTGCAACCACCTCAGTTACAGGATTCTATACATCTATCATCACGTCCTCCATCTAGTACTTCACACCGCTCACAACATTCACACCATTCTTTCAATCCTGTTAACTTTACGAATACGATAACTGCTCCACCTTTAGTAGCTAGCGCTGAGTTTGTGTATAATAATAATACACCCCCTAGCCTCAATACTAGTCACACACCTGGTAATATGAGTCAACGTATATCTAGACCTCATAGCGTTGCTGGTTCTACACATAACTCAGTTGTTGGTTCAAATACACCACGTAATTTAGGTGACTTGGATACCACTGCACCAAATCAAGTTATAGAAATACACGAAATTCAACTAGCGGCTCCAGAGGCTCCAGCTGCACCACCCGCGCCAGCGCTAGCTACCGAAAATTTACAAATAAACTTAAATAATATCCCACTAGAAAATGATGATAACAGTTCTCTTATGTGATATATCCAACCCATATTGTTTTATAAATAATATATAAAATTGAAATAAAGATAAAATATGTATATAATAATAAGAACTCTTTATTCTATACAAAAGAACAAGGAATATGGAAAGGCGACTCAACAAAAAAATAGAAGACTATTTGATTGCGTTCAAAAATGATGTTGCGAAGAAGTTACAACAAATGGTGAATGGGTTGGAAGTAAATGAAACATGCACAAGAGACGAGCTTATGATAGCCATTGATAATACGAAGTTGCAATGTAACTCTATGGCGGGATTCGTGTATAACTATGAAAAGTTGCGACTAGGGAAAGACGACTTTATGAAAAGAAAGCGCGTTAAGAGTGTTGTACCAATGTATGAAAGATGTTCGGCGAAAAGGGCAAACGGAGAGCAATGCACGCGACGCAAGAAAGACGGCGAGACATATTGCGGAACGCATATTAAAGGAACACCACATAGTATTATGGACGAATCAGAATGCGAAACTCCAACAACCAAAAACGTCAAAGTCGATATTTGGGCACAAGATATTAAAGGTATCATATACTACATCGACAAAGCCGGCAATGTCTATGACACTGAAGATATTATGAAAATAGACAAATACCCTAAGCGAGTAATTGCAAAATATCACCAAGACGAAGCCGGAAAATATAGTATCCCATCAATGTTTGGTCCATCCACGCCCACGTCGGTCGCTTAAGTGAGAATAAATTATAGTTGACATTTTTAATAAATAATATTTTATATATACTTAAAAATAAAACAATGTATATATATAAAATATAGATTTTTGCAAACGAGATGACTAGTTCATATGACCCCAGTAGTGCTAATATTCGAGTAAAGATTGATGGTGTATGGCGCGATGCTGACGATCAAGAGAGAGCAGCATATATTGCTTATAAATCGAGAGACCATTATTATATAGAGACGCCGCATACTCATGATAATGGGATAACCATTTTTCGAGCAGGAAGAGATGAGGAAAGTTCATCTGAAAAAAACGACGACCCACATATGCCTACCTATTTTAGAATGAAAGGTTCTAATGAAAAGTATCCGATTATAGATACGAATGATATATATGTTTTTTTAACGGAAGAGGTGTCGGGCAAAGGTAGTAGGAATGGTGCGGGATGGGTAAAGTCGCGTAACTATCAAATATGGGCATATGTTGATTTTGTATATGACACTAGTGCAACACGTAAATGTTATATGTCGAGGTATTCTACGTACCTTGCTTTCCCTCCAAAATTTGATAGTAAAAATGTTGTGACCATTGATATTGAAGAAGAACTGCCTCCAAATATTATTTTCTCTATCTCTCGAAATGACAACAATAGTGTTTACTATGAAAAAAATGAAAGTATATACTATGAAACGAATCAAAACAGTCAAAATAATGAAAAATACCCCATACGTGTTAGAATATGCGATAATGAATATGCTCGTACAGGGTACCTAGGGTTTTATACAAGAATAACTATGGACCCTGGTATTATCATCACTCATCCTGATTCACTAGAAAATGTCGACTAGAATTATGATATGAATATATTGGACGCCTCATACTATCTGTAGTGATGAAATATAATAATACATAATAGTATATTATTACATTTTATAAATAACTATTCACTTCTTTTTAGAAAATCTTTCAAAACACTTTGTAAAACATGATGTTGCAACTTCCTGAGCAATCTTTTCAACTTTGTTTACATCAAATTTACCCTTAGATGCATCTATTAAAAAGTCGATAGAATCTGAAACAATATTGCCCATTATTAAATTTAAAGCTTGTAGTTTATCTTCTGGCGAAATATCGTTATTTTTCATTACCACTTCTTTCAACAAGTTAATTACGAACTCCTTCTTTTTACTACCAGACTCATTCGTTTTTTCAACAACTATCATAGCAAGACGAAGAAGACGCATTATCATTTCTGGAGAAATAGATAAATTATTTTCCTTCACTTGTTTCATAAACTCTTCTTTGCAATAAGTAAAATCTTTTATAACTACCGTAACCATCTCTATTGGCTCCGCTGATGTTGCAGGAGTTGTCGATGTAGTAGTAGGGGAAACTACAGGAGGTACTGTGGGCGAAGTAGAACTACTTGTTTCCTTATTGTGATGTATCAGGGATTCGTTTAATTCGGGCAATATTAACTTATCTATAACATTGGGAGACTGTTCGTTGTCGGTTTCTTTCTTAACAAGTACAGGTGAAGATGTGGGTGAAATTTCTACATAAATTGGCGAGTCACATTGTTCACTCGTATTTACTACGTTAGTATTTTCCATTTTAAATTTGTGCTATAATATATACTTATAAAAAATATTTTATATTAGTTTAACTATTAATATATAATATAGATAAGGGTATAAGTAAAAAAATATACATAATTTTTTACCGATTTTTATTTACTTACCCTAGATATTCGCCGATGCATCTTTTTGTACTTCAAAATGGGGTGGTATAGGTTCTACTTGGCGCGGAACTACCCTGTGTTTGTGCGGAAAGCATTCTTCCAATACGTGCACAACCTGGGGAAGCGTGACTGGAATATGTGTCGTCGACTGCACCTCCACAGGAATAATATTCTCCCTCGTCTTCGCAGTTATCTCCTCCGTAATATGCACGCCTTTGCCTGCGCATTCCAACAATTGCATCACGCGAGAGATGTCTCAACCTTGAACCTACTCCGCGAGACGACGGCGTAAAATCAGATACGAGTTTGTCGTTGTCCTTATTGTCTTTCTCTTCTTGTTCCTTGCGGTTTTTTTCTGATATTGGGTCACTTTCGGTGGCGCCGATGGTCTGTGCTGATGGTGGTGTTCTTGGTGTACCAGGGTTGGCTGATGACGCTGTATCATCGTTGCCGATAAACCCTCCCCCGGAATGTGCGCGTCTGGGTGCAGCAGGGGTAGCATAGTTGTCACATTCGTCGCCATAATGGGTTGGATATGCAGGGGTCGCACACGGCATAGAACTCAAGATTTCGGTCTGGAGAGGTGTAATGTCGTTCACGGTAACCGAACGCTGCTGAATCTGCGATGCCTGGCGCGCAGCGACATATCTTTCGCCAATCGATGCAGCCATGAGACCGCTAATACAGACGAACAAATCATCGGCCAACTGAATCATGAATGGATCTTCGCTTAGTCCTTTTTCGGCTACATAAGCAAGAAACTTCTCTTGGAAAGCGGTAACAACTCCGATCAGTCTATCTTTCTCTTCTACTGACGCATTGTAGGGCATGCGCCGAATATTTTGAAGGAACTTGAGTGCTTCGCCTACTGTAGTGATTGTGTCGAGGCGCCATAGTTCTTTTACCACATTTTCATCCTCTGCGTTCTCTTGGTCGGCAGCATAATTGATGCTTTTTTGCGTTGTGTGAGTTGCATTGGATGCAGACTCTGTCGAGAAGTATGTCATGTCGCATACAAGTGTGTCCACGTTCCACGGTGCTCGAATATAGAATGTGCGCGATGAGTCAATGATGAGGTCGTCAATATCCATTCCATTCTTCCAACTCATCGAAGTGAAGTCGAAAAACTCCACATTTGTTGAAAGCTTGACTTGAGAATATGCTGTGTTGATTGCCGACCAAAGGATTTCGCCGAAAATACAACCTGTCTTCTCCGCATCGTCGATGAACCACTGCTTCGATTTCGAGAATTGTGCGCACAAATTTTGAAGCATTGATGAGTCGTGGTCGGGACCATAACCAATCATAATTTGTGTCGCAGGTCTTAAGAAGTTCCTCTCAGTAAGTGTTAGTAATGATGCGAGTCTTTGTACATTCTTTTCTCCTTCGTTGTTTGCTCCGTCGGTGAGGAAAATGTGCATTCTTTGAACAAACTCCTCCTGAATCGCCTCATCGGGCTTGATATAGTCGTTTTCGGCACCCAAAAGTCGAGCAATTTCTTGAAAACATTTCTCGAAGTTTGTTCCTCCTCTTGGTGTAATGCTGTTGACCGTTTGAATCAACTGGTCTTTGTTCGCTCTTGTTACGCGACACGGAAGTAGAGGGCATGACGCAAACGAATCAAAGGATACGATTGCGATGTAAAACTCGGCTTGCGGATTTTCTTCTTCTTGAGAGGCAATGTATTCGATCATATTTGTAATCGTGATATGGACAAATTCCATTTTTGTTTGCACGGGCTGTCCTCTCTTAGATGCTGCCTCACACATTGAACCAGATGCATCAACTGAAACATACATGATGAATCTCATCCTTTTTCCGGGTTGCATCAAACCTTCATTGACTGAAAGAGGCGGAATAACAATCTGGAAAATACCACGGTTAAATTCACCTCCATCTGTTGATGCAAGTTGGTCAGCAGATGGAAGCTTGTTTGAAGCGAGTTGAAATGAAGTTTGCATTTGATACTGGGTAACTGTTCGATACGAATTTGTTGTCTATATTCAAATATATTACATTATTTTACTTCAATTTTCTTATTTTTGAATAGAAAATATATAATTAAAAATGGTTATATATTTTATTGTAATAAATTAACAAAGTTAATATGGTACGTTATCACATCCAATCACCATGCGCTTGAGGGTTGAATGTTGGAGAAACTGTACCAGCTAATCGTTTACTGAGTTTAGCTAAATTTTCCCTCCACGCTAAAGATAACTCACCATCGTGAGGATTAGATTTTAAGTTTTCTTTTTCTAACATTTCAGCCTTTTGTCCAAATGATAGGCTTGCTTGTTTTGGTATAATCGGACTAAGAGCCGAAACATCTGAAGACGAGGGAGTAATCTCCACAAATCCTACTTCTGAGGGTGACAGACCTGCATATGCAACCGCATGCCCAGCCTTACTAGACTTTTTACTACTAGAGGATTTACTTTTTATTGAAGCGTCGGCGGCGGATAAACCATCACCCTTTATCGAATATTGAGACGTATCAAAAATTTCATCAATCATTCCATGATGTTCCGCATACGCTATTGCTTCTTTTCTTTTACCATCCATCCGTAGTTTATTGTATTTAGCTATTATTTTATCTTTCTTTTGAATACCACGTAATGCTTGTAATAAATCGCGTTCTTGCTTAGTTTTTTTATCTTTTTTTGATAATAGTTCTACACCTACTGCTGCTGCCGCCACCAATGGTGACTTAGCTTTTGCAGCAGATGCTTTAGGGACGGTCCAACTCAAATCAGCAACGGGACTAGTAACAGCATGAGCATCCCATACTGGTGTAGCAATCCAATCATCATCTTGTGGTACTATTGAAATAGGTGATGCTGCCGCCGCTACCAATGGTGACTTAGCCTTTCCTGCCGGTTCCACTGTTTGACCCAACCATATAGGCAACGGTGCATCCCACCCCTTACCTTTAGGCGAAGACGATGGTAATTTGGGCGAAGGTTGAGGTAATGGAATAAGATGACCTACCGCTGCTGTTTTTGCTTTTGATGAAGCAGGTGGAGTAACAACAGGTTGTAATACTACAGGAACAGCTTT
>Ga0007787_10000421_pt1 | contig 13013 bp, 6 predicted proteins | sample LauGreFa1BDMLBSN_2_FD_59500 | JGI IMG/M metagenome (GOLD analysis project Ga0007787, IMG submission 59500) | Freshwater lake microbial communities from Lake Michigan, USA - Fa13.BD.MLB.SN | ecosystem: Environmental > Aquatic > Freshwater > Lake | place: Lake Michigan, USA | collected 2013-09-23 | reverse complement strand
GTTTTTACCTTATTGGTAATTATGAATGGCTTTAATTTAATTGATGGTATCAATTGGTTATCTGGCGGTGTGGGTTTGTTGGTTTGTTCAACTTTTGGGGTTTGGTTTTGGGTTAATAATTTAGATAGTTTAGCAATTATTTCTTTTTCATTATCAGGTGCGTTAATAGGGTTTTTATGGTATAATAAAACACCAGCTCAAATTTTTATGGGTGATACAGGTTCGTTGATTTTGGGTATGATAAATGGATTTTTATGTATAAATTTTATCGAAAACAATAATACAGCACCTAATTATGCTTTTAATTCTATTGCTATATTAGCTTTCGGAATTTTAATTGTTCCTTTATATGATACTTTAAGGGTATTTACTAAAAGAATTCTAGCTGGAAAATCGCCTTTTTATCCCGATAGAAATCACATTCATCATAGATTATTAGAAATAGGTTTTTCGCATATCAAAAGTTCAATTACGATTATATTTTTTAATTTTTTGATTATTGTAATTAGTTTCTTTTTAAGAAATATAGGAAGTATAGAGTTGTTATTGGTGCAATTATTTATGGCTTCAATTTTATCGTATATTCCTTCATACATTATTCGTAAACGAAATAAAAAAAATCAGCTTGAAGATTTAAACAACAATCATACATCCAATAATGTTGAAGATTTATTATTATAATTTACTTTTTTGCAGTCTTTTTTTCCAACTTTTATTCAATAATTCAATAATTGCACAAAACACTATACACCAAGATTTGGGTGTTTTTTATTACAATACTTTAGGGCAAGATACAGGCTTTACTAGTTCAAGATCTTTATTTAATCTATTAACTCGAGATAGTTTATTTTTAAGTTACGCACAAGATAGCTTATTTAAAGAATATAAATACGCAAAATATACTAATTATTTATTGCATAAAAATTGGATTTCTTATCAGGAATCACCTAATAAATACATTACTCTAGATCCTTATTACGATATTCAATTTGGTAAGGAGTTTTCTCCTGATAATCGGAATATTTTTAAATATCGTAGAGGTGTTTTAGCTCAAGGACAAATTGGAAAACGTTTAAAATTTTTTTCGGTTTTATCAGAAAATGTAGCAAAATATGACTCTTATACAAAAAATTTTATTTACGCAACAAGAGTTTCACCAGGGGAAGGTTTTGCAAAAATTAGGGATGATGGAGCGGTAAATATTTGGCAATCTGTTGGTGCTTTGGAGCTTATGGTTACTAAAGAATTTAAATTTACTTTTGGACATGGTAAAAATTTTATTGGAGATGGACATCGCTCTTTGTTGTTATCAGATAATGCTAACAGTTACCCTTTTGCAAAAATGGATTTTAAGTTTTGGCGTTTTAAATATAGTGCAATAGTTGGCGAATTTATTGATATGTATAATCGCCCAAATCGAGATGCTTTACGTCAAAAATCTTATGGTTCATTTCATCATTTAGACATAAAGTTAAGTAAATGGTGGTATGTTGGTTTAGTAGAAGCCGTTATATGGAAAGGGGATAGTTTACAACGTAGCTCTTTTGATATAAATTATTTAAATCCTTTTGTGATTATGCGCCCTCAGGAGCTTAATTTAGGCTCGCCTGATAATATGTTAATTGGCTTTACAGCTAAAGTTATTCCTACAAACTATTGGAAATTGTACTCTCAATTGGTTTTAACCGAGTTAAAAACGGATGAACTTTTTGGTGGTAACAATTGGTGGGCAAATAAATATGGAATGCAAGCAGGGACTAGAATTAGTAATTTAAAAAAGTTTCCAGGTTTTACTTTTCAAGCAGAGTATAATTTTGTTCGTCCATTTACGTATGCGCATAAAAATTCGGCTCAAGCATACGGACATTTTTATCAACCTTTAGCACATCCATTGGGGGCTAATTTTCAGGAACTATTGGCGATTTTTTCGTATCGATATAAAAGATTTTTTACCCAGTATAAAACAGTTTATCATCAAGTGGGAAAAGATAATAACCAGCTTACTTCTGTTGGAAACGATGTATTTAGAAGTTATGAATTGCGTGAAAAGGAATACGGAAATACTTTGTTACAAGGAGATTTATATACCACATTAATTCATCAGTTTAAATTTTCATGGTTGTTAAACCCTGCTAACCACATGTTTTTAGAAGGAGGATATAATTTAAGAACCATTTGGAATAAAGATAATCAAACCAATTACCAACACTTTTTTATTGGTGTTCGCACTGCTTTTTTAAATTATAATTATGATTACTAATAGGCTTATTGCATTTTTTAGTTTTGTTTTCGTTTTTAATTCCTTTGCCCAGCAAATGAATTTTGTTTTGGATCAGCAATTACAAAATGCGGTTGAAAAACGTTTGTATCATCCTAATGCAAAAATGCATACATCTATACGACCTTTTAGATACGATGAGGTAAATAACTTTAATAATGTGGATAGTATTCATAATGCTTTGCAGGATTCTAATCGATTATATCTATTGCCAACTTCAATATGGGCAAAAGCGCTTATTTGGAGCGAAAATAAATTGTTTGATGAAAATTTAATCGAAATTGACACAGCTGGTTTTAAAGCTAGAGTAAATTTATTGTTGAATTTACGTTTGGGTAGAGATTTTCAAAACAGTAATTATGGAACATGGCAAAACACACGTGGTTATTGGATTGAAGGTAGCTTTAAAAATAAGTTGTTTTTTAATTCGATGTTGTATGAAAATCAAGCAAGATTTTTACCTCACGAATTGCGTTATGCGGGTGCACAAAATGTTGTTTTTGGACAGGGTAGATACAAAAACTTTAGAGAAGATTTAACTTCCGGGGCATTGGATTGGAGTTTTGCAATGGGTGCTTTAAGTTATCGTCCTAATCAATTTTTTAATTTCGAATTTGGGCATGGTAAACATTTTTTAGGAGATGGTTATCGCTCTTTGTTATTAAGTGACCATGCTTTTCCTTCTGTATATTTTAAAACAGAAGCCAACTTTTGGAAAATGAAGTATGTGATGTTAATCCAACGTAATAATCATTTTGGATTTGCTGGGCAAGGCGACAGACTTTTGGATGCAAAATTTAATGCTATTCATTATTTAAGCTGGAATGTAAATAAAAAATTTAACATTAGTTTATTCGAAAATATCACATGGAAAATAACCGAAAAACGTGCTTTTGATTTAAATTACTTAAATCCAGTTGTTATTATGCGTCCTATCGAATGGCAACAAGGTTCGGCTGATAGAGCTATGTTAGGGTTAAATACATCGTATAAAATTACACCAAAGGTTGTGGTTTACGGACAATTTGTTTTAGATGATTTAAATATCCAAGCTTTAAAACGAAACGATAATTATTGGGGAAATAAATATGGTTTCCAAACAGGAGCTAAGGTTTATGATTTTTTGAAAATAGAAAATTTAAATTTTCAAGCAGAGTATAATTATGTTCGTCCATACACTTATTCACATTTTGATTCTATCACTTCACATACACAAATGAACGAACCTATGGCACATCCCTTAGGTGCAAATTTTAAAGAGTTCGTTAGTTTTTTACGATACAATTATAAACGTAATTATTTCCAAATTAGATATTCAAGTGCAATTTTTGGTTTAGATACCAATAATATTAATCATGGAGGTAATATTTTATATAGTTACAATACCAACCGTGTAGATGTTAGGGGGGATGGTGCATTATACGGACAAAAAACTGGGCAAGGCTTACAAACTAATTTACAAATTTTTGATGCTCGATACAGTTATTTAGTGAATCCTAAAGCGCATTTTATGTTTGAAATTGGTATGACCAATAGATTTTATAGTAATGCAAGATTAGAAGAAAAAAATATTTACTTTTACATAGGTTTACGAACGGTTATACATAATTTTTATAATGATTTCTTTTAATATTGTAAATTACTTATCGCAATTAATTCGTATTCAATCTTTTAGTAAAGAAGAGGATTTCGCTGCACAGTATGTTCAATCCATTCTTGAAAATGATTTTTTTATACCAACGCAACGTTATTTAAATAATGTTTATGCAGTAAACAAACACTTTACACAAGGTAAATTTACTATTTTATTAAATTCTCATATAGATACGGTTAAACCAAATCCTGCTTATACCAATAATCCTTTTGCACCTATTCAGCAAGATGGTAAATTGTTTGGTTTGGGTAGTAATGATGCTGGTGGAGCATTAATGGGTTTAATGGGTGCTTTTATTCATTTTTATAACCAAGATAATTTACCGTTTAATTTGGTTTTTGCAGCGTCGGCGGAGGAAGAAATTTCTGGAAAAAATGGTATGGAAGCTTTATTTCCAATTCTTCCAAAAATTGATTTTGCTATTGTTGGCGAACCTACCTTAGGGCAAATTGCTGTTGCAGAAAGAGGTTTAATGGTGTTAGATGTTGTTGCAACTGGAATTGCAGGACATGCTGCACGTAAAGAAGGTGTAAATGCTATCTATAAGGCTTTGCCAGATATTCAATGGTTTCAAACTTTCCAATTCCCAAAAGTTTCGGACGAATTAGGTGAAGTAGGGATGATGGTTACGCAAATTAATGCGGGTTCACAACATAATGTTGTTCCTGCAGAATGTAGTTTTGTGGTGGATATTCGTGTAAATGATTGTTATACCAATACCGAAGTTTTGGACATTGTACAGCAAAATATTCATTCTACAGCAGTAGCTCGTTCTACACGTTTAAATTCTAGTGGTGTAAGTGCTCAACATCCTATCCGTGAAGTAGCAAAAATTATGGGTTTAAAAACTTATGGATCTCCAACTTTATCTGATCAAGCTTTGATGCCTTGCGAAAGTGTTAAAATTGGTCCGGGAGATTCGGCTCGTTCACACACAGCCAACGAGTTTATTTTTATAGATGAGTTGCAAAATGCCATGCCGTATTACATCCAAATTTTAAACGATTTAGGTAAATTAGTTTAAATTCTATTTTAAAGTGTAAATCGTATCGGCATAATCAAATAAATACTCCTTATGGGTAATCATAATTACGATACAATTGTGTTTTATTTTTTGTAAACTTTCGATAATTAATTTTTCATTTTCCTTGTCTAAGGAATTGGTAACTTCATCTAAAATTAAAACAGATGGAGGATTTACTAAAGCTCTAGCAATGGTTATACGTTGAATTTCTCCACCCGAAAAATTTCTATTGTCTTCACTAACTTTGGTTTCCAAACCTTTGGGTAGTTTTTGTATCAGTTTTTCTAATCCTGCCAGTTGTATTGCTTTTTGTAAGTTTTCTTCACTTGGATTACTAAAAAAGTTTATGTTCTCTTTAATCGTCATTCCTAAAACAATCGATTGTTGTTGAACATAATTAATGGATGCTTGGTATTTTTTAATTTCTTCGGTAGATAATTCTTGTTCGTTAATTAAAATTTGTCCTTTTTGCGGACTAATTAATCCGCTTATTAAATCAAATGTAATTGTTTTTCCTATACCGCTAGAGCCTGTTAAAATGTAAAATTTACCTTTTTCAAATTCTAAATTTACATCGTTTAATATTTCTTTATTTTTTATGCTATAATGTATATTTTCAAGTTTTAATCGGTTAATTTTTTGGTAATTAAATGTAGGAATTGATTTGCCTTGAGATTGCTGCGCATCTTTTAATACTTCCTGAAAATGTACAAATGATGGTAGCATATTATTGATATGTGATATTTGTTTAATTACACCATTGGTTAAATTTACCATGCGCGAAAATAAAACGATTAATACCAACAAAGATGCAATGGAAATCCATTGATGATTTAACGAAAAATATACTATAGAAATTAATGCTACTGCACCCGTAATAGTGTACATTAATTCTGCAATAGCTTCGTTTTTGGCTTTGTCAACTTCGTTTTTTTCTATGTTTTTTATGCGTTGTGTATAATCTGTTTTACGCATATTTTCTAATCCGTGTAATTTCCATTCTTTTATTCCAACAAAGGTTTCTTTTAAGTATTTCTGCATTTCCTCGGTCATGTTAATCCTAGATTTTCCTAATTTAAAGGTTTGTTTAAAGAAAAATCGCTGACTAACAATTACAATACTTAAAATACCCATAATTAATAAAGTTAGTTTAAACGAAACTAATAATGCAAAAACCAATTGCACAATTAAAAGAATCGAGTTTTTAATTAAATTAAGTGTAAAAAATGTAAGGGAGCGAATAGAGCGTGCTTCCGTATTCATTAAATTAATTAACTTGGATGAGGGATATTCTAAAAAAAAGTCCCACTGTGCGCCTAAAATAGTTTGTATGGATTGTATAGAGTATAAATTAGAAAAGTTGGCAATTGTTCGTTGTGTATAAAGGGTTTGTAATACTTTAAATACGGATATGCCAATTAAAACTATAAAATAAATTATAATTACCTGATTTATACTAAATTGTTGTATAGGAATAATTTTGTTTATCCAGGATTCATTGGTATTTTCTTCAAATTTTTGAAACCGTTCAATCAATGGAACCAACATTATAATACCAAAACCCTGAAATATGGATGATATTGCACCAAACAAAACAATAAAAACTACTTTCCATCGGTAGTTTTGAGTCATTAATTTAAAAAACTGTATAAATGATTTTTTTTGCATGGTGCAAATTTAGTGGTATTTATCTATTTTTCCTGTTTCTGTTTCAAAAGTTTAAAAATCATTAATTTATGTTTTTTAAATATTTTGCTCACAATCTATTTTTAACTTTAGCATTATGTTAGGAATAAGGTTTAATAAATGGATAATTAACGATAAAAAGCAATCTGTTTTTGAACAGTTATTGTCGTTGTTTTTAGAAATCATGGTGCATACTTCGGGCGATGTGGACGAAACGTTTAAATGGTTAAAATACATTGATGAGGAAAATAAAATTACTACTCCCGATTATACTTTAGAGGATTTTAAAAAGGATTTGGAGGATAATGGCTATTTAACTAAAGATGCTAAGGGTAAGGGTAGTAAGTTAAGTGCCAAATCCGAACAAATTATTCGTAAACGCTCTCTGGATCAGGTTTTTGGTAAACTTAAAAAATCTCCTGGAGGGAATCATTCTTCTAGTAAAATTGGAAAAGGGGAGGAGGTTTTACCCGAGCAAAGGGCTTTTGAGTATGGAGATAGTTTTTTTCAGATAGATTTTAATCAAAGTATTAAAAATGCCCAAATTAGAGGGGGGATTGATGATTTTGATTTGCAAGCAAGGGATATGTTGGTGAATGAAACCGAACATTTAAGTGCGTTATCTACGGTTTTAATGATTGATATTTCGCACTCTATGATATTGTATGGCGAGGACCGTATTACGCCTGCAAAAAAAGTTGCTATGGCTTTGGTGGAGTTAATCAAAACTAAATATCCTAAGGACCATATTGATGTAATTGTTTTTGGAAATGATGCTTGGCAAATTCCTATTAAAGATTTACCTTATTTGCAAGTGGGCCCTTACCATACCAATACTGTTGCTGGTTTGGAATTGGCTATGGATTTATTGCGAAAACGTAAAACTGGGAATAAACAAATTTTTATGATTACCGATGGCAAACCTACTTGCTTAAAATTACCAGATGGTAGATATTATAAAAATAGCAATGGATTGGATCCTGAGGTGATGAATAAAACTATTAATTTGGCAATGCAGTGTAGGAAATTAAAAATCCCTATTACCACTTTTATGATTGCACAAGATTATTATTTGCGACAATTTGTGGAGGAATTTACTTTGGCTAATAATGGTAAAGCGTTTTATGCGGGACTGGATAACTTAGGCGATTTTATTTTTAGCGATTACGAAATGAAAAAAAATAAAAAAAGAAAATAATTAATATTTAAAATAAATTGTATGCAAAATATTAGCACTTTGGGTGAATTAAAAAAAGCAGGGTATCAATCTTTGTCTATTGCAGAAGAGTTACGTAAAAATTTATCGGCGAAATTACGCAATGGAGAAAAGGTTTTTACTAATATTATTGGTTACGACGATACTGTTTTACCCGAGTTGGAACAAGCTATATTAGCGGGACATAGCATTAATTTTTTGGGTTTGCGCGGTCAAGGAAAAACTAAAATGGCGCGTTTGTTAGTACAGCTTTTGGATGAATATATTCCTGTTGTAAAGGGTTCGCCGCTTAACGAATGTCCGTTTAATCCTATTTTACCCAACACAAAATTATTGGTACAAAACATGGGCGACAATTTACCTATTGCTTGGTTACATCGTGAGGAACGTTATACCGAAAAATTAGCTACGCCAGATGTAAATATTGCTGATTTAATTGGTGATATCGACCCCATTAAGGCTGCAAATTTAAAATTGAGTTTAGATAATGAAGAGGTTATTCATTACGGTATTATTCCGCGTTCGCATCGTGGAATTTTTGTAATTAATGAATTACCCGATTTACAACCTCGTATTCAAGTTGCGCTTTTTAATTTATTGCAAGAAGGCGATTTGCAAATTCGTGGATATAAATTGCGTATTCCTGTGGATATTCAATTTGTATTTACTTCTAATCCCGAAGATTATACCAATAGAGGCTCTATTATAACTCCTTTAAAAGATCGTATTCAAAGTCAGATTTTTACCCATTATCCATTAACCAACGAGTTAGGTAGAGCCATTACTAAACAAGAAATTAAGCGTTTTAAAAATCAGGAAAATATCGAAATACCTTATTTAATTGAGGTTTTATTAGAGCAAATTGCCATAGAGGCCCGAAAAAGTGAGTATGTAGATGTTAAAAGTGGGGTTTCGGCTCGTTTATCTATTACGACTTACGAAAATGTTTTAAGTGCGGTGGAACGCCGTATGTTAATTAATGGTTTAAGTAGTGATTTTGCTCGTGTATCAGATATCTATGCAGCAATTCCTGCTATTATTGGGAAAATTGAAATGGTTTACGAAGGTGAACAAGAAGGTGCAGTTAATGTTGCCAAAATTTTAATAGACGAAGCTATCAAATCTGTTGCTTTACATTTTTATCCCGAAATGGAAAATTTAGGCTTAAAAAAATCTGTTGCACAACTTAAAAGTAATTTTACTGAAATTTTAACTTGGTTTGAAGAAGGAAATAGTATTGATATTCCTAACTCGGCAACTCCACAAGTTATTCAACAAAGCTTAACTAAAATTCCAACTTTACAAGATAAAGCCAATCAATTAGATGCTAAAAGTAGTTTATTAATGATGGAATTTATTTTACACTGGTTATCTACATTTAATTTAATTCAAAAAAACGCCTTAAATAAAAGTACTTCATTTAAAGATACACTAGGCTCAATAATGCGCGATTTTAATTAGTGGCTAAAAATAAAGGCATAAAAAAACCCTGTTTGAGTGAAACAGGGTTGTTGCTTTTTCAAGCGGAGAAGGAGGGATTCGAACCCCCGGTGGGTTGCCCCACTACGGTTTTCAAGACCGTTGCAATCGACCACTCTGCCACTTCTCCGCTGCAAAGATAGTGCTTTTGAGTAAAAATACAATACTATAATTAAAATATTTAGAAAATATTTGTGTTGTGTTACTCTTATAAGTTTTTAGAATTAAGGAGGTATTTGATTTAAAATTTTGATTTTTAGCAATTTAATTATCTTATAACGGTTACGTTGCCTTTTAAAAATTTTGTATTTACTCCATCACAATCGTATTCTAAGTAGTAATCAAAAACATCTGGTTTTACCAATTCTCCTTTAAATGTGCCATCCCATCCATAATCTAATCGGTTACTTTCAAAAACTTTTTCGCCCCATCTATTAAAAATTGCAAAGTATATATTATTTAATTCTCGCCCTCTAACATATAAAATATCATTTTTCCCATCGCTATTGGGAGTAAATGCATTGGGAACAAATATATAAGGAGGTTCGCATTTTACATCTACCATCTCAATAAAAACACTATCTGTTTTAAAACATTGACCAGTAATTTCGTCTTTAATTGTAGCAGTTATATAAGTGCTTTGTGTGGGCGCAAAAACATAGTTGTTAAAACTAGAACTTTGGGGTTGTATAGGATTCCATTCAATGGTATAATTACTTAAATTTACATTTACTGTGGTTTTTTCGCCTTTGGATATTTTATTGGGGTTGATAGAAAGATTTAATGTTTCCTTTAATAATTGCGGTTGTGTAATTTTAATTGTTGCGCTATCTATGCAATTTTCTTGATTAGTAACCCATAATTTTAATTCGTTTTCCCCCGTTAAGGGTTTTACAATTGCAAATTCCTCGGTTGTGTCGTTTACCATTAAAAAATAGGGTTCCCAATAGTAGGATGCATTAGAATAGGTTTGTATAGAAGGTTGTATAGCAAAAGTATCGGCTAAGTTACAGCTGTAATTATCATTGGGTAATTGAACAGATATAAAACTGTTCGTGAAGCTAGTTGTATCGGTGTAAATACAACCATATATATCTTGTACTTGTAGTTTTATTTGGTATGTTCCAGCGTTTAAATTTGTATTAATTTCATCTAAATTGTTACCGCTTGCTATGTTGTTATTATTAATAAACCATTGATAATCGCCATTATTGATGGGTTTTAAGTTGTTGAATTTTTGGAAATTGCTGTTGCAAAATATTTGATTTTTTGGACTAATTTCTATCGCGTTTTTAATTACATTAATTTTTTGTTCGAAGGTATCTATACAAAAACCATTACTAACAATAAGTTGCAAACTAACACTATCGCTTACAAATGTTCTGGTGTATATAGAATCTGGATTTTCAACTAAATTTTCGGGTGTCCATTTAAAGGTATAGCTAGGCTTAGAAATTACATCAAAACCTATAAAAATAGTGTCGCCAAAACATAAAAGTTGGTCGTTTAAGTTTTGTTCAATACTAAGGTCTAAAAAGTTAATTTCGTCTTTAAATATACATCCATAAATATCCTCTATTTCGATAGTGAATTGACTAAATAAGTTATAAGGGGTTAATGTTGCACTGGTTTTTGTTGCGTTACTTATATGTTGCGAAGGACCCCATGTTGTATTTACAATTTCAGAGATGGGAGGTTTAGTAATTACTCGGTTAATTGGTTCGGTAGAGCATAAAATGGTATCACTTTCAAATAAATAATTATAAACACGAGTAATGAAATATGCACTATCTAAAAAATTACAATTTTCTTTTTGATAAGAAATATACATCCAAAATGTATCTTTTAAATGAATTATTGCGGTATCGTTAGTAGGAAAATTATTTAAAAGCTTTGTAAAGTTTTTGTTTATACTCATTTTTATGGAGTCGATGGCACTGTTAAACCAACTTGGTATATACTGTATCACTTGATTTTCGCAACCAAAAATAGTATCGATTTTTTGCACAGAGGTTGGAACATAAAAGTTAAACATAAAAGTGTCTATACAAGCACGATAGTTTTGTGTTAATGTTAATTGTAAAGCTGTATCGGTATTTAATATAGTATTTAAAATGGTATCGTTTTGAACTAAGTTAGTTGGATACCAATTGTATTTAGCACCAGATAAGGCTTGTATTTGTTGAGCTAAAATTTCATTTTGATTTTTACAAATGGTATCTAAAAAGTTATTTTCTAATCTACTGGTTCGTATTACAATATTTTTTTCGATACTATCTTTTAGATTACAAGCATTTTCATCCTCAATTACTAATTTAATGGTATAATTACCAGGTTGGGTGTATGTATAGCTTGGGTTTTTGACGTTACTAGTATTGCCATCACCAAAATTCCAAGTGAATTTAGTGGTATTAAAAGTTTTGCTTTTGTTGGTAAATTCGTAATTCCAATTGATACATCCTGGCTCCGGTACAATAAAATCTGCAGCTATAAAAGGGGTTTGAAAATCAAATTTTAATACGCCGTTATTGCAGTTTGCTAGATTTAATGCGCTGTGTGCATTTTGAGGGTGTATAGGCATATCACTAAATCCTCCACATCCGGCGCACATACTTTGATAAATATGCCCTTTGGTATCAAACCTACTGGTTCCTCCATCTACATGCTCTTGAGATTGATTGCCACCAAAAAATGTGGCGTAATATAGTGCTGAGGCATCGTCTTCTAATACCATAAAGTAAAAATCACTATTGTCTGTAGAAGCTTGAAAAGCATCTCGGGTAACTTCTAAACCTGCTGTACCTCTTGCACCACCTATCAACTGCGGACTTCCCCAGCCTGATAAATAGATTTTATTACACACATCTACGGAAAATGCGGTTGGACTAATGTTTACTGTTTGATTACCGGTTCCGAATGTTGTTGACCAAATTCGGGTTTTAATATCCGGTTGGAATTTAGTGATAAATTGTCCGCTGTTTGGACGATTATAAGGGGCGTTAAAAATTAAAGAATTGCCGTACTTTTCGGATTGTCCGAAAATGTATACATTATTTTGGGCATCGCTTCTAATAAAATAAACTTGATCATAAGCATCTGTTCCAAAATACCCGGAGTACATTAATTCGCTTCCATCTTTTTTAATTTTCGCTAACATACCATCGGCTCTTCCTCCCGAGTAATTTTCTCTGTGCACATCATCTGTAACAAGAATGTCGGGAGAGGTTGTTCCACCTGCTACCAAAAGATTTTCTTGTTTATCGATTTCGATACTATAAATAGCATCTGCACCTGTTCCGCCATAATAGCTACTCCATATAATATCGCTTAAATCACTTTTTAGCTTGGTGATAACACCATCTTGATTGCCTGAATATTGATTTTGTATAGCATTTTTTGTAGGGTAATTGTTGGAAAAAGTTGAAGAAGCAATTATGGGTTCCCCTTCGTTACTGAGTATAATTTCACCACGTAATTGGTCGGCGTAATTATAAGTTAAATTTCCGTTCATGTTTAATCCGTCGTTTCCGCTACCTCCTAAATAACTCGATCCTAATAATTGTGTACCATCTGCAGATAATTTTGTAACTACCATATCTGTTCCGGTAGTGTAATAAATAAAAATTCCATTAGGTAAATAAACGGGTGTTCCGCCATTATAATTTTTGTTATACGC
>Ga0007787_10000411_pt1 | contig 13159 bp, 12 predicted proteins | sample LauGreFa1BDMLBSN_2_FD_59500 | JGI IMG/M metagenome (GOLD analysis project Ga0007787, IMG submission 59500) | Freshwater lake microbial communities from Lake Michigan, USA - Fa13.BD.MLB.SN | ecosystem: Environmental > Aquatic > Freshwater > Lake | place: Lake Michigan, USA | collected 2013-09-23 | reverse complement strand
AAGCTCCTGCGAAGGCCGCCGACAAGAAGAAGTAAGGCTGGCGTGCCGGTGGCAGGCTGACTGCATGCCGGGATCGGGTCTCGCGTGAAAAAGAAGACGTTGATCGCGGGACTCGGCAACCCTGGCAAGGAGTACGCCAGTACCCGGCACAACGCCGGCTTCATGCTGGCAGATCGCTTGGCTGCCCGATGGGGTTGGCGATGGCGGTTTGAGAAGAAGTTCTTTTCAGAAATTGCGGAGGGGATGGTTTGTGGCCGGGGTGTTGTACTCTGCAAGCCGCAAACGTTCATGAACGTCAGTGGTGAGGCCGTGGGTAGCCTGGTTGGCTATCAGCGGATCCTTCCGGAAGACGTGCTGGTGGTCGTGGATGACGCGGATCTGCCCTTGGGGACGATCCGTCTGCGTCCTGAGGGAAGTCCCGGCGGCCACCATGGACTGGAGTCTGTTGAGACCCACTTGGGAACGCGGGGTTACCCGCGGATCCGTTTGGGGATCGCCAGACCAGCGTCCGCGGTCAGGGACATAGCAAACCACGTGCTTGGACGCTTCACGGCGGATGAGACCGTGGTGTTGGAAAAGGTGCTGAACCGTTCAGTGGAGCAAACGGAAACGTGGCTCTCGGACGGTTTGGCGAAGGCGATGAATTTATATAACGGGTCTGTGGCGTGAGCCTGACGACCCAAACGATGGAGATTGTATGAAACGGTACGAAGGACTGTTCATCCTGAACTTGGCGGGCAAGGAAGAGGGCCTCAAAGAGGCGGTGGATCGCGTGGCTGCGGAGATCGCGGCTGTGGGCGGCAAGCTTGAGACCATCCAGAAGATGGACAAGAAGGCTTTCGCCCGTGTAGCCGATCGCCGCGTCAACTCAGGTCACTATGTCAACGTGATCTTCGAGGCGAAGCCCTCTGCGATCGTGGAGATCAAGACTCGGATCCGTCATTCTGAGGAAATCTTCCGGGCCCTGTTCACCGAGGCCTCCTCGACGGTCGTCGCTCCGATTCCGGCCTGACGCACGACACACACCAACCCGCGTCCCACTCAAGCCATGGCCAACTTCAACAAGGTCTATCTCATGGGAAACCTCACTCGGGACCCCGAGTTGCGGTACACTCCCAAAGGACAGGCCGTGGCCAAGTTGGCTTTGGCGGTCAATCGTCGGTACACGACGGAGTCGGGTGAGGCGCGGGAAGAGGTCACCTTCGTTGATATTGACGCCTGGGGTAAGCAGGCCGAGGTGATTTCCCAGTATTGCAAGAAGGGCAAACCCCTCTTTGTGGAGGGGCGGCTCAAGCTGGATCAGTGGGATGACAAGACCACGGGCCAGAAGAGGTCGGCACTTCGGGTGGTATTGGAAGGCTTCCAGTTCATTGGAGGGCCTCCCGCAGGTGAAGGGGGAGGAGTTCAAGGAGGGGGTGGTGGAGCAGCACCCGCGCCGCGCCCAGCTTCGAGGCCTGCCAGTCCAGCTCGTCCAGTTGAGTCTGGGCCGGCTGAGAGTGATGGCCCGCCGCCGGAGGAAGATGACGTTCCCTTCTGAGCGGGCAGGTTTGATGGAAGTTTTGGTATAGCATTTTAGACACACAACTAACCGTTTTCTGTATGGCGAAGACTGAAGTGATTTTGGTTCACAATGTGGTCGGCCTTGGGGCCGAGTCGGATCAGGTAAAGGTTTCGGCGGGCTTTGCGAGGAACTTTCTGGTTCCGCAGGGTCTGGCGATTTCCCTCACCCAGGCCAACAAGCGCCGGCTCGAGTCCTTGCGGCAGCGGCGTGCGGAGCGCGAAGCGCACGAATTGAATTCGATGTCTGAATTGGGCCGCAGCCTGTCCAAGGTGACCATTACCCTTCCGGTCAAGACCGGCGACGACGGAAAGATGTTCGGCAGCATTACGGCCGGAACCATCGCCGACGCCTTGAAGACGCAGTTGGAGGTTTCGCTGGACAAGCGGAAGATTCACCTGGAGAAGGCGATCCAGTCGTTGGGTGAGCACGAGGTCGAGCTCCGCCTGCACCCGGAGGTGCGTTCGAGCATCAAGCTGAATGTCATCAGCAGCAATCCGAAGCCCGAGGTGGTTGCCGAGCCCGCAGCAGACGCCGCGAAGGCTGAGAAGCGCTCGAGCCGGAATACGCTGAACCGCAAGGGTGGCGCAGCGACCGAAGCTTCGAAGTAGTCTCGGACTTGGCTCAGGGTTTCCTGTACGACCCGGGATTTAGATCCCGGGTCGTTTTCGTTGGATGGGTTGCTTTGCGCGTCGTCCAGGCGTGGTTTCTGGAACGTGTCTGTGAAGAACTTCGCGTAATCCGGGCTTCCCCCGCGGCGCCGATACGGCATTTTTAGATTCCATGTCAGACGAGTTTCCGGAGTCCGATGTTTTCCCTTCGGATAACATCCCGTCGGTGTCCGAGTCCCCCCGAGGCGCGGGCAAGGGGAAGTCCGATTTTCGCAAGGGCAGCAAGAAGCGCGGTGCGGTTGATCTTTCGAGGCTTGATCGTCTTCCGCCCCACTCGCTGGAGGCAGAGCAGGGGGTGTTGGGTTGCTCGTTACTCGCACCCAATGATTGCATTGGGCAATGCGTGGAGCGGTTGAAGACCGGTCCGGAGGTTTTCTATGACCTTCGACATCAGACCCTCTATGAGGTGCTGGTGGGTATGTACGATCGAAAGGATGCCATCGATCTGATCACGCTTGGCCAGAAGCTGAAGGATGCGGGGCAGCTCGATGGCATTGGCGGGTTGGCGTACCTGTCCCAGTTGATGGACGCCGTACCGAGCGCTGCCAACCTTTCGTACTATCTGGATATTGTTCGCGAGAAGCATGTCCTGCGGCGGATTCTGGCCACCTGTACGGAGGTTCTTGGGAGGGTTCACGGACATGAGGGGACGGTGGATTCCCTGCTGGATGAGGTTGAGCGGGATATCCTCAAGATCAGTGAGGATCGGGAAGAGATCGGCAACCGTTCGATGAAGGAATTGGTCCGCAGCGCAGTGGACATGATTCAGGAGTACCACCAGCGAAAGGGTGGCCTGACCGGTCTTCCGACGGGATTTGCGGATTTCGACAAGATGACCAGTGGTCTGCAGCCCGCGGACATGGTCGTGATTGCGGCCCGTCCTTCGATGGGCAAGACGTCATTGGCCATGAACATCGCAGAGCATGTAGCGGTGGAAGTGGGGCTTCCGGTCGGGGTTTTCAGTCTCGAGATGACCTCAGAGTCTCTCGTGATGCGTATGTTGACCTCATTGGCGCGAGTCAACGGACGGATGATTCGCGATGGTTTTCTTTCGGAAGGGGATTTTCGGCGCCTGACGGCGGCGGCGTCAAAGTTGAGCCGGGCTCCGGTTCACATTGATGACACGCCAGGGCTTTCCATCTTGCAGCTCCGAGCACGGGCACGGCGCATGTGGCAGCAGCATGGAGTGAAACTGTTCGTGATCGACTACCTGCAGTTGTTGCACTCCACCTCAAAGAAGGCTGCAGACAGCCGGCAGCAGGAAGTGGCGGAGCTGTCGAACGGTGTGAAAGCGTTGGCCAAGGAATTGAAGGTCCCGGTCATCGTGCTCTGCCAGTTGAACCGGGAGTTGGAAAAGGACAAGGACCGCAAGCCGAAGTTGTCGGACCTCCGTGAGTCCGGCGCGATCGAACAGGACGCCGATCTGGTCGGGTTGCTGTACAAGCCGGCGCAGGAAGAGGACGATCAGCGTCGGGACGAGACCGAGGAACGGGATGACGGCATGGCAGCGACGCCGGTGAACCTCCTGATCGCCAAGCAGCGGAATGGCCCAACCGGTGACGTCTGCCTGACATTCCTGAAGGGGATCACCCGGTACGAGAGCGCCTCGAAGATTGCGCAGGCCGACTGATGGTTCGTTCGCGTTGAGCGATCCAAGTTGTAAAGAGTCAGCGATTGGGTGTTGCACGGCTGGTGATCGATTGGGTTTCATCGTCCGTCCGCATCCGTTGAAGTCCGACATGAAATCAACCTCCCGCCGGTGGAATCAAATCTGTGCTGTTCTGGTCGCCTGCCTGCATCTTGGGGCGGTGGCGCAGGAGGTCCCGACCGTCCAGAAGGTGGTCATTGTCCACGTGGGTCCTGCGAACGTTTCGGACGCGTTGATACGGGCCAACATGCGCGTCAAGGAGGGGGAGGTTTTCTCGCAGGACGCCGTGGACGCGGATGTCCAGAACCTTCACAAGACGGGTTTTTTCCAGAACATCCGGGTTGGGCAGGAGCGGGATGCGCGGGGCGTCACGCTGACCTATCGGCTGCAGGCGAAGCCGGTGCTGACTGAAATCCGCTTCTCCGGGAACAAGAAGTACAGCTCCAACAAGCTCCGCAAGAAGTTGACCTCCAAGGTTGGCGAGCCGCTGGACCAGCTCAAGCTGTTCAACGACTCGCAGGAGATCCTCAAGATGTATCAGAAGGCGGGCCTCCAGAAGACGGAGGTGGTGCCTGTACCTGCCATCAACGAGGAGTTGGGCCGCGGCATCGTCACCTTTGAGGTTCGCGAGGCTCCGAAGATCCGGATCAAGGACGTGACCTTCGATGGCGCGAAGGATATGACCACCCGCAAGCTCCGACGGGTGGTCAAGACCCGGCGTTGGTGGATGTTCTCCTGGATCACCGGTTCCGGAAAACTGAAGGACGATGTCTTCGAGGAGGACAAGGAACGCCTCCGTGAGTTCTACACCGAGCAGGGGTACATCGACTTCGAACTCAAGGACGTCAAGTTCGAGTCGACCACCACGAATCGGATGGTGGTCCGCTTCCAGATTGAGGAAGGAACGCCGTACCGGGTCGGGGGCGTCCGATTCCAAGGTAACCAACTCTTCTCCCGCGAGGAGATCATTGGAAATCTCCGGACCCGCGATGGCGACAAGATCAAGCGAGGCCTGGTTCTGAAGGACGGTGAGAAGTTCACTCCGAAGGGACTCCAGCGGGATGTGGATTCGATCCGGGACTTCTACTCGGGGCGGGGTTATATCGACGTGGTCGTGGAGCCGGAGAAGGTGCCTAACGTTGAGAAAGGGACCTTGGACCTGAATTACCGGATCGAGGAAGGCGAGAAGGCCTTCGTCGAGAAGATCGAGATCAAGGGTAATGTCCGGACCAAGGACAAGGTCATTCGCCGCGAGTTGGCGATTGCCCCGGGTGAGACGTTCGACATGGTGCGCGTCAAGCTGAGCAAGAACCGGCTCGAGCAGATGCAGTACTTCGAGAAGGTTGAAACCACGCCCGAGGATACGGAGATCCCGAATCGGAAGAATCTGGTGATCGGGGTAGAGGAGAAGCGGACGGGAAATGCGATCATTGGTGCCGGGTTCAGCTCCATTGACGCATTGGTCGGTTTCGTGGAGGTCAGCCAGGGTAATTTCGATTTGTTCAACCCGCCCACCTTCACGGGTGGCGGCCAGAAAGCCCGGCTTCGGTTGCAGGCCGGCACGCGGCGTCAGGACTATGTTGCGACATTCATCGAGCCATGGTTCCTGGGGCGACGACTGTCGCTCAGTACGGAGCTTTTCCATCGCCAGCTAAACTTCCTTTCGGACAACTACGAGCAGAGCCAGACGGGTGGCAAGGTCGGCTTGACCAGCCAACTGCCCTTCAACCTGATCGGTGGCGTCAATTACACGCTCGAATCGATCAACCTCGACTTCGATGATTCCTATAAGGCGCAGTATCGGGATTCGGTTGTCCTCCAGGAGGCCGGGCGGCGCTTGGTCTCACGCGTAGGTGCAACGTTGGCGTACGACACCCGCAATTCCTATCAATTGCCCACCAAGGGCCAGCGGATCGAATTGCTTCCGGAATTGGCGGGCGGGCCCTTTGGAGGCGACTCGGACTACTACCGTGTCGAAATGCGCGTCTCCCAATATTGGAACCCGGGGCAAATGTTCACGGAGACCAGTTACTGGCAGGACGTGTTCGAAGGGCATGTTCTCGAGTTGACCGGTCGGATCGGCGTGGTGGAAGCCTACGGCGACGGTGATCGTGGACGGCGGGATCGGGTGCCCTTGTTTGATCGGTGGTATCTGGGTGGGCTGACTTCCCTCCGGGGTTACCGGTTCCGGCAGGTGGGACCGAGGGATCCCATTTCGGGCGAACCGACCGGCGGCGGGACGTACTGGTTTGGTGGGGCTGAATACAGTGTGCCGATTATCGAACGTCTCCGCTTCGCTGTGTTCTATGACGTGGGCATGGTGTACCCGGACGCGTTCAGTTTGGCCCCGCAGGACTACGTGGACTTCAATGGCAAGCGCCAGACGACACGGTTGTACAGCGACAACTGGGGCGTTGGGTTGAGGTTGAACCTGCCGATTGGTCCGCTCCGGTTGGATTACGGCATCCCCATGACCCATGACACGCGGGTTGGCGGGGGTGGCCGCTTCCAGTTTGGCGTGGGCTACACGCGAGATTTCTAAAACAAGGTAACGACGTAAATACGACAGCATGAATGCGAATGTGATGAAACGAGTGGTTGGCTTCGCCGCCGCGGTGTTCTTTGCGATGGCCGCGCAGGCCCAAACCAAGACTGCCGTGGTCGACCTGAAGAAGGTGTTTGATGGCTACTGGCGCACCAAGCAGGCGGACACGCAGCTCAAGGAGCGCGCGAGCGACTTGGAGAAGGCGCGCGGGGGAATGGTCGACGACTACAAAAAGGCGAATGAGGACTTCAAGAAGATCCTGGACGGCCTGAATGATCCGGCGGCCTCGGCCGACGAGAAGGAAAAGCGCAAGAAGGACGCTGAAAAGAAGCAGGGCGAGGTGCGCGAGCTGGAAACCAGCATCCGCACCTTCGACGAGAATTCCCGGAAGACGATCCTCGAGATGCAGAAGCGCATGCGCGACTCCGTCCTCCGCGACATCCGCGGTGTGGTCGAGGAGAAGGCCAAGGCGGGTGGCTATCAGGCGGTGCTCGATACCGCTGCTGAATCCATCAACCAGACGCCGGTTGTGGTTTACACGAGCCTGCTGGGTGGTGCTGACGATCTTTCGGACGGCGTTCTGAAGGTGCTGAATGCCAATTCGCCGGCGGACGCGCCCAAGAAGGACGAGGAGAAGAAGGACGACAAGAAGTAGTCCCCTGGGAGGCGATCTTCCCTGGTGCAAGGCAACGAAGGCGCAGGCAGTCCTGCGCCTTCGTCCATTCTCGATCATGAACTCCGCCGTGATTGTGGCCGCGGGCCGGGGAACCCGGATGGGTCCCGGTGTCGACAAACTTTTCCTCGAGGTGATGGGCATGCCTGTTGTCGCGCACACCTGGAGGCGCTTCGACCGATGCAGTCAGATCCAGGAGATCATCCTGGTCGTCCGGTCCGGGATGGAGTCCGCATTTCGGGAGTTGGCGGAATCGATGGTCCGGCCGACCAAACCTTGGCGTCTGGTGGCCGGCGGGGCGGAACGACAGGACTCGGTTTGGAATGGGATTCTTGCCGTAGGCTCCGGTGCTCAGGTGGTCGCCATCCAGGATGGGGCCAGACCGTGTACGCACCCGGAGCTGATTCGGCAATGCGTGGCGGCAGCGCAGCGGCACGGTGCGAGTGTCGCCGGATCGAGGGTGACGGATACCATCAAGGAGTCAGACGGGGGAACCGTCATCGCACGGCACCTGGACCGGAGCCGTCTCTGGGCTGTCCAGACCCCGCAGTGCTTCCGAGTGTCGGTGATACGGGAGGCGCTGGACGAGGTTCGGCGGCGAGGCGTCGCGGTGACGGATGACACCGCGGCCTGCGAATTGATTGGGCAGGCGGTCCACCTGGTGGACAGCCCATGGCCCAATCCCAAGGTTACGATGCCGTCGGATGTTCCGTGGGTTGAACTTTTGCTCCGGAGTGCGGGTGAGCCCTCTTGATGGGGGCGGGTGCGCTTCCACCGAGCGGTCAGAGTTTCCGGAAATTCGCCTTGAGGCGGCTTCCCGTGGCGGATGAACCTGCTTCCGATGCACGTGTTGCTGGCGGCGAGCGAACTTCATCCGTTCTCAAAGACGGGTGGGCTGGCGGATGCGGTAGCGGCTTTGGGCCAAGCGGCGGCCCAGGCCGGTTGTCGGGTGACGATAGTGACGCCGCTGTATCGGGGAATTGCTGCGAAGCACCCCGGGATCCGGCGAACGGGTTGGAAGTTTGATCTTCCGCTCGGGAAAGACCTCGTTTCCGGAGAATTCTGGCAGTTGGACCTGAGCCCTGGTCTTTCGATCTGGTTCGTGAATCAGCCTGCGTTCTTCGATCGACCGGGACTCTACAACGAGGGGCAGCGAGACTACGCTGACAATGCCCAGCGATTCCTTTTCCTGACCAAGGCAGCGATGCTCGCTGCCCGTTATCACCCGGAGCCACCCTCCATCATCCATGGCCATGACTGGCAAGTTGGGCTGCTCCCGTTGCTGGTGCATTTCGCGAGGGTCACTGGCAGTTGGCCGGATGCGCCCCGGACGGTGTTCACGATCCACAACCTGGCCTACCAAGGCGTGTTTCCGGTTGAAGCCTGGCAATACACGAATCTTCCGTGGTCGTGGTTTCATCTGGAGAGTGCCGCGCACTATGGTCGGCTCAATTTCCTGAAGGGCGCCCTGTATCTGGCGGATGCGCTGACCACGGTGAGTCCGCGTTATGCGGTTGAGATCTGTACGGCCGAGTACGGGTGCGGCCTTGAGGGGATCCTCCGTCGCCGTGAACACGATCTGACCGGTATCCTGAACGGGGTCGACTATCAGGAGTGGAATACGCAGGCCAACCCGGCCCTGCCGTTCGCCTATGATGCGCAGCACCCGGCGGGCAAGGCCGCGAACAAGGAGGCCTTGCAGGCGGAAATGGGGTTGGCCGTCGACGCCTCAGTGCCGTTGTTCGGGAACATCAGCCGCCTGACAGACCAGAAAGGATGCGATCTCATCCTTGCGGCCCTCGAGCGGTTGCTGCCCGAGACACGCCTTCAGTTTGTCCTCTTGGGGAGTGGAGATCCCGAGCTTCAGCAGGCGTTCCAGGCCCTTGCGTCAGAGTACCCCGGAAAAGTCGCGGTCCGGATTGGCTTTGATGCCCGTTTGGCACACCGGATCGAGGCGGCCTGTGACTTCTACCTCATGCCGTCCCGGTTCGAGCCCTGCGGGCTCAACCAGATGTATTCGCTTCGGTATGGCGCGATCCCGATTGTCCGCTGCACGGGTGGCCTTGCCGACTCGGTCACCGATCCTCGCGACGATCCGGATCGGGCCAACGGAATTCATTTCCACGAACCCACGGCGGAAGCGCTCGTCTGGGCGATTCGGAAGGCGTTGGCCATCCATGAGGATCCGGAGGCCTTCCACCACTTCCGGTGGAACGGTATGACCGCGGACTTCTCATGGGGAAAGCAGGCTGCGGAGTATCTGAGGTTGTACGGGGATGTCCTGCACGGTCCGTGATTGGTTCCGGAAGGGAAACCCGGCTAGTCTAGCCCTGTGTCCGAGACACTCGTCGTCAACGAAGTTTATCTGAGCCTGCAGGGGGAGAGCACCTTCGCGGGGTTGCCGTGCATTTTCGTTCGGTTGACCGCCTGCAATCTCCGCTGTTCCTACTGTGATACGGCATACGCCTTCACCGAGGGCGTCAAACGTACCTTGGGTGATGTCCGGGCTGAGATCGATCGCCTCGCGGAGTCCTATTCCGGCGTTTCCGCGATCGGGACGCTCCCGGTAGTTCCGATCCCGGGGGCCGCCGGTGGACATCGGTTGCCGTTGGTTGAATTTACGGGCGGCGAGCCATTGCTCCAGCCTCGTGCTGTCGGGCTCATGCGGGATCTGTGTGACGCTGGCTACACGGTTCTGGTCGAGACGTCGGGTGCCCATGACATTGGAGTCCTCGATCGGCGCGTCCGCCGGATCATGGATCTCAAGAGTCCCTCGTCCGGCGAAGTGGCGAGGAATCGTTGGGAGAACGTCGCGCTTCTCCGGGAAACCGATGAGGTGAAATTCGTCCTGGGTACGTGGCAGGACTACGAATGGATGAAGGGCGTCCTGAGCGACCACCGGATTCATCGACAATGCCCGGTTCTCGTTTCGTGGGTTGCGCCGCTCTCCCCGGAGCAACGCCATGCGTCACTGAAGTCCGTGCCACCCGGCCATGTGGCGATCTCGCGCAAGGAACTGGCCGATCGAATCATTGAGGACCGCTTGCCGGTCCGGTTCCAGTTGCAGATGCACAAGTACGTCTGGTCACCGGAGGCACGGGGCGTCTGATGAAGGATGCGTCGTCTCCATCGGAGGTGCTCGAACGGCTCCGGCGTTTTGAGTCTCGGAACATCACCCACGTCGATCGGGCGAACGGTTGGCCCATCGTGTGGGATCGTGCCCGCGGATCTTCCGTCTGGGATGTGGAAGGTCGCCGGTACACCGACCTGACGGCGGCATTTGGTGTCGCCGCTGCTGGACATGCGAATGCGAAGGTGGTGGCAGCGGCGCGGCGGCAGGCGGGCCGATTGCTGCACGCGATGGGGGATGTCCATCCGCATGCCGGCAAGGCTGCGCTGGTGGAGGAACTGAGTCGGTGGACCTTCGGTCGATGGCGGCCCGGTTCCGAGGCCAAGTCGATCCTGACGGGATCCGGTTCCGAGGCGGTTGAATGTGCGCTGAAGACCGCACGATTGGCGACGGGTCGACCTGGGGTGATTGCATTTGAAGGGGCCTACCACGGCTTGGGCTATGGGGCCCTCAATGCCACTCACCGGGAACATTTCCGGGCGCGGTTTCGGGATCAATTGGGCGGCTTTGTTGAGTTTGTCCCTTTTCCGGTGGAGCAACCGGCGGATCCGGGCGATGGCGATCTGGAGTTGCAGTTGACGCTGGCCTCCTCCCGCCGAGCGATCGGCGCGATCTTGGTCGAGCCCATCCAGGCGCGGGGAGGAATCCGTGTTCCACCGGATGGCTTTCTGAATCGGCTTCGGCGTTGGTGTGATGCGCATGGTGCCCTGCTGGTCCTGGATGAGGTCTACACCGGCTTTGGGCGGACCGGGGCGTGGTTCGCGTGCGAGCACGAAGGCGTGGTCCCGGACCTGATCTGCCTCGGCAAGGCGATGACCGGCGGATTTCCGATGGGTGCATGCGTGGGTACGTCGGCGATCATGGACCTGGCTTGGCCGGAATCCGATGGAGAGGCGATCCACACGAGCACATTCCTGGGGCACCCGGTAGGCTGTGCCATGGCGTTGGCCCAAATGGCTGAATTGGATTCGCGCGCGTTGCCCGCCCGATGCAAGGCGGAGGGCGAGTGGTTGCGCGACCGTTTGGAAGGGGTTTCGCATTCCTTTCCGGAGGGACTCGTCCGGGCTGTTGGTCGAGGGTTGATGGCTGGGCTTGAGGTGCGCGGATCGGAGGAGCGGCCGGCTGGGTTGGCCGTGGTGCGGTGCATGCAGCGACTACTGGCGGACGGCATCATTGTGCTGCCCGAGGGCGCGGGAGCCGAGGTGCTCAGCCTCACGCCGCCGCTGACCATTTCCCGCCGTGAGTTGGATCGGGCAGTGCGTCGGATCGAGTGCCGGTTGAAGGAAGTACTTTCATGAATCTATCGGACATGCGCCGCCTGCTGGCGTCCCGCGACCTGCAGTTGACCAAAAGCCTGGGTCAGAACTTTCTCCACGATGGCAATCAATTGCGTCGGATCGCTGGGGCCGCGGCTCTCGAAGGCACGGACCGTATCCTGGAGATCGGGCCCGGGTTGGGTCCCCTGACTGAACTGCTGCTCGCCGGGGCAGGGGAAGTGACGGCCGTCGAGAAGGACGGACGTCTGGTTGAAGTCCTCCGGGAACGATTTCTCGGCGACGACCGTTTTCACCTGATCCATGCGGATGCGTTGGAGTGGATCCGCGAAGAGGAGCGGGATTGGTCGGAATGGAAGGTGGTATCGAACCTCCCGTACTCGGTGGGTTCGCCGATCCTGGTGGAGTTGGCGCTGGCGGAGAGGCCTGCGCGTCGGATGGTGGTGACACTTCAAGCGGAGGTGATCGGGCGTGTTGCCGCCCGGCCGGGTACTGCCGAGTATGGCGTTTTGACCCTGCTGGCGTCCCTGAGATTTTCGGTGTCGTCGACGTTCAAGGTGCCCCGCGAGTGCTTCTTTCCGGCGCCGGACGTCGAGTCCGCGTGTGCAGTCCTCGATCGGAGGCCGTCGCTGGAACTCGGACCGGGAGTGGCTTCGGCTTATGTGTCGGCGGTGAAGGCGGGATTTGGCCAACGCCGCAAGATGATGCTCAAGCTTCTCGCGGAAGTCTGGCCTCGGGAGGCGGTCGAGGCGGCCATGACGGGTGCTGGCGTGGCCCTCACGGAACGGGCCGAGCGGGTGTCGCGAGAGCAGTTTGTCGAAATCGCACGGCGATTGGCGGGCGCCCCATCGACCGGGAATCGTCCCTGATCACACGCCGCGCGCGAACGTCCAGACGACGACTTCGGCAGCCCCCAGTTGGCGCAGGGTCGCTGCCACCGCATCGGTAGTGGCGCCGGTGGTCAGGACGTCGTCGACCACCACCCATCGGGTGCCATCGATCCGCTGGGTGACCCCGGGTTCGAAGGCATTCCGGACGTTCTCGGCCCGCTCGTTTCGGGACAACCGGGTTTGGGACGAGGTCGCACTTCGGCGACGGACCAGATCCAGTCGAAGCGGCACGGCGAGAGCGTCGGCCAGCATTCGGCCCAGACGTTCGGCTTGGTTGAATTCCCGCTCACGCTGGCGAACCGGATGCAACGGTACCGGGACGACGCCGTCCCATTGGGTCTGGGACAAGTCCGCCATCGCCGCGGGAACCCAGACCTCCTGGAAGAACGGTTCGAGCCAAAATGCCCGGTGGTACTTGTAGAGATGAATGGCTTCGCGTGCGCTTCCCTTCGCGTGTACCGCGGACCTCGCCCGCGAGAAGGCCGGGTTCCGATCCCGGCAGTTTGGGCAGTCAAACCGGTGCTGGATTTCGCCGGGGAATGGGAGCCCGCATCGGTCGCAGGCGGGTTGGTTCAGTGGGACGATGCTTTCGCGGCAAGCCTGACAGACGAGGCCCTCCTGGGGCCGTGCATGAGCGTTTCCACAAAGTTGGCAGCGCTCGGGGTAGAAGAGCGCCAGAAGGGCATCCCGTGTTAAGCTAAGGAGTCGTGGAGGCATTGGTCCGACCGTTGGGTTGCGGTCGTAACGCAGCATGGATGAGGAACGCCTGC
>Ga0007787_10000406_pt1 | contig 13201 bp, 15 predicted proteins | sample LauGreFa1BDMLBSN_2_FD_59500 | JGI IMG/M metagenome (GOLD analysis project Ga0007787, IMG submission 59500) | Freshwater lake microbial communities from Lake Michigan, USA - Fa13.BD.MLB.SN | ecosystem: Environmental > Aquatic > Freshwater > Lake | place: Lake Michigan, USA | collected 2013-09-23 | reverse complement strand
TAAAAAGTATTTATTAAGGTATAGTATAATAAGATGGCTAGAACTAAGACTACCAAAACTGTTGAGGCTGAACAAGTCCCCACCCCCGCTCCTGTTGTTGAATCTGTTGTTGCTGCTCCTGTAGCTGATAAGAAGGTTAAGAAGGCAAAGGCTCCTAAGGTTGAGTCTACTCCTGCTCCTGTTGTCGAGCAGGTTGTTGCCGCCCCTGTTGAGGATGTACATGTTGCTGCTGATGGCGAGGCTCCTCTTGCCGACCAATCTGTTGAGTTTCTTGCTAAGCTCCAGCAGCTTGGAGGACTCATTGCTTCATTGAAGACTGAGTACAGAATTCTTGAGAAGAAGTGGACTCGTGAGCTCAAGGTTGCCCAAAAGCAGTCCAGTAAGAGAAAGAAGAGAGCCGGAAGCCGTGCTCCTTCTGGCTTTGTCAAGCCCACTCGTATTTCTGATGAGCTTGCCAAGTTCCTTGAGAAGCCTGCTGGTTCCGAGATGGCTCGTACTGAGGTCACTCGTGATATCAACAAGTACATCCGTACTCACAAGCTCCAGGATGAGGCCAATGGACGCAAGATTAACCCTGATTCCAAGCTTGCGGCCCTTTTGAAGCTTAAGAAGACTGATGAGCTTACCTACTTCAATCTCCAGAGGTACATGTCTCCTCACTTTGCCAAGGCTACCAAGGTTGATGCCTCTGCTTAAACACATTCACTTTTTAAATAAAGAAAAATAGAGCAAAATAAAAATTAAAAAAAATAAAAATTATATGGTCCAAAAGGACTACATAATTTAAGATTAATATATTTGAAATACTTATTATATTTGTTTAAAATATAATGAGTCAAGAACTTTTACAATATAAAAATTTTAGACTTACAGAATTAAAAAATATTTATAATAATAATTGTAAAATAGCTGTACAATATTATAATAATATTATTAATCTTATTTTAAGAACTAGAGCTTTCAATAAACCTCAACTAATTAATAGCGTTAAATCTGTTTTAGCATCAACTATAAGTAATTTAACAAATAAATATAATCTTGATATTTTAGCTGTTCAAAATTTTGTTCCAAAACAAATTAAAATTGATAAAGCAAAAAAAGCATTATTAGTGGGTATTAATTATACAGGAACACAAAATGAATTATTTGGTTGTATTAATGATGTTAATTCTATTAAAGAGAGAATAACTACAAAAGGATTTACTAATATTAACATACTTACTGATTTAACATCCAAAAAACCAATAAAGGTTAATATTTTAGCCGAGTTTAAAAACTTATTAATAAACTCACAAGCAGGGGATTTATTATTTTTTTTATATAGTGGACATGGTTCATATATTTTAGATAAAAATAATGATGAAACAGATGGTTTTGATGAAGTAATAGTTACTTCTGATTTACAAGCCATAACTGACGATGAATTAAAAACTATTATTCAACAGAATTTAAAACAAGATGTTACATTATTTGCTATGTTTGATAGTTGTTTTAGTGGGACCGTTTTAGATTTAAGATATCAATACATGGATAGTCTAAATTATGATAATTATACTGAAAATAGTAAACAGGCTATAACAATTGGAAATGTTTTTATGATTAGCGGTTGTACTGATAAACAAACCAGCGCTGATGCTGTATTTAATAATAAACCAAATGGAGCTATGACTTGGTCTCTATTAGAAAGTTTAAAACAAAATCAAAATGTTAATTGGAGAGAACTAGTTAAGTCTATGCGTAGTTTACTTAAAACTTCTCAATTTACACAAATACCACAGTTTTCATCAGGTTCATTTGTAAATATTGATAGCCCAATATTTATTTAAGAATTAATTCTCTCTATTTGAAACTGTTTCAAAATCATCTACACTATCATCATCCGAATTATAATAAGCTATTTCTTGCATTAATTTTTTCATTGAAATATGTGGTTGATATTTTAAAACCATTTCATGTGTAATAATTTGGTCTTGGTCATCTAATTGATATTTACTATTTAATATATAACGTACAACAAATGTAACATCAAGAGTTTGGGTTTTTAAAATATCTAACAATTTTACAGCATATATATTATCCTTTAAAGTCTGTCTATCGTATTTATTATTATATAAATCTAACATGTATACAATAATAAATAAAAAACTTTAAATTAAAATTTAAAATAAAACAATTAAATAGAATAATTAAATAGAATAAATTAATTTAAATATAAATACTAAATACAAATATTAATAATAATGACAATTACAAATTTATTTAATCAAATCAAACGTTCATTCTCTATAAAAAAATGTATAGACTGTAAGTATTATTATATACCAAAAATAAATAATGATTCATCAATTTATAGTGTTTCAAAATGTATGAAATTTTTGTCAGCTGATACAGACGGAAGAGGTTCCGAATTTGAATATGCGTATATTGTGAGAGGTGAAAAAACTATGTGTGGACCAGATGGTAAATATTTTCAAAAACTACCAGGACCACCCAGAAGAGTAAATTAATAAATAAAAAATATTTTAAATATGAATATAATTAATATAATTAATATAATTAATTTCTATTTAATGGAAATATAAATCCTTCTTTTTGTATAATTAATTTTATTTCATCCTTTAAAATGGCACCATTTACTATTTTAATATTTTCAAATTTTTTTAATTTACAACTATTATTTTTATTCAAGTCAAACATATTATAGATTTTCATTAGCATATCATAATCCTTTATATAATCTCCTTTTTGTAACAACCAATTATAAAAATCTATATCTAACTTTTCCTTATGATATTTTTTAAAATAACTTAGGGTCTTGTATAAAGTAGGAGCATTTTTACTATCATTATCACTAATATAATTATAATCTGTCCCTGAAAGAACACATATTTCTCTCAATTCTTTTTGATTAATACCCAAATTATTTAAAATTTCTTTCGTATCATATAAAACAACTGTATGATTTAACAAACTCAAATATCTTAATACTCGTGTACAACCATAAACAAACATATCCATATCTTCACTTAAACATGCCCATACTTTATTTTTAATAACAAGCAAAGCACATAACTCATCTGCTTCACCAGGCGCATCATAATAAGTGGCACCATAATACCTTATTAAGTTTTTAACATCTTCAATATCATTTTTGCTAATATAAATAAATTTCTTTTTAAGCATATCCATATTATTTATAATATCTTGTTTTTCCATATCATCTACAATATTGTTTTCCAATTGTGATTTTAATTTATTATATTCACTTTCAGCTTCTATTTTGTCTTCTCTCCGTTTCAACAAAAGCTCTTTTTTTTCAGGTGGAGGTTTACCATCAAATATAAATATAGGACATATATTATAATATCTAAATACAGATAACATCAGATATATGTTTTCTAATAAACTACCTTCTGAGGCATATTTGTACATGTATATGCTTATATCAATAGCTATCTTTTTTCCAGATAATTCCGCAATTGATATAAACTTTATTGAATCTTTTGCTTGTTCTCGTAAAAATCGGTTCAAATTTTTAATTCCCATTTAGTTAATTTGTATTAATTAAACAGAATATTTTTAAATTCAATTTTATTTAATACATCAAATTTGGGTATTTAAAAAAGCCGTTAAATTTCTGGTTCTTTTACAACACATCTGTCATTTATCGTCACAAATATATTTTGTATACATTATTATTTGTTACCATATATCGTCACAAATATTTTATAAAATAATTTCAGAGCGAAACCATTTAAAGACATATTTATTATATATTATATAAAACAATGGACACATATCAAAATAAAATGACAACTATTACTTCTACTTTCTTTTACGATGAGGATGGATGTGACAATTGTAAAAATCCTACATTTGTTAATAAGGAGTTCTCAACAAGCATTATAATTGATACTATTCGTGAATCTATTAGTAGTCAATATTTACACACATTTGGTGCTAAACCCCACTATGGTATTTTAGAAAATCTTGTAGTTGGGTTTGTTTTATTTAATTTACACAAAAATAAAAATATGTTAAAAAACAAAGATGAACTATTGAAATATATTAATAATAGCAGTGTTTCATTAGAAGAAAAATCATATTTTACAGATATTTTTTTATATAATCAAAGACCCAAATTTTTAACTTTTGATGAACATGAATACATAAGGTCTTGTGGAAATCTTGAAGGGTACTATGAAGGTTATTTTGATGATGATGATGATGATAATAATTATAATAATATTGGTAGTTTACTTGATACTCTAGGAAATACTGTTTCTATTATAACCAATAATTATTCTGCTTTAATAGCCAAATAATTTAATAATTTATCAATAATATAAACCCATTTGATGGTGATAACTATCTATTAATTTAAGTTTTTTTTTACCTTTTTCATTTAAAATTACCTTATATTTTTCATATCCCATTTGATTATTAGTAATATATTCTACTGTATCACCAACCGCAATATTTTGGTTTGTTTTTAATTCATTTTGAACACTATTTCCTTCCCCTTCATAAACTTGGTAGTTTTGCGACATTATAAATTATATTATATTAATAATCCTATAATTTATTTCATTTTATTTTGTGTTTTTTATAAAATAAAATTGAAATTAAAACAAATACAAATTTAATTAGTATTTAAAATAATACAATATACAAAAATGCCATCAATTAAGTTATCTTATGATTTAAAAAAACTAGTATTGTCCTATTTAGAGACACCTTCAGCATACGCTATTAAAGGAGAAATTACCAGAATTTTACCTCTGATTGAACAAAATAAATTAACTGAATCGCAAACACTATGGAGTATTAGAAAAATTTACTGGCCTGAAACTAATATAATAAAAAACTTATTTTATAATTATAATATTGACCAAATAGCATATTATGATTTAGAAATTGCATTATTATTACATAAAAGTGATTACTCTTATAAAGATACTCTTTCAGATTTTGAAAAACATTTACGTCATAATTCATTGATTGATAATTTAAAGAAAAAATTAATAATTAAATTTAAATTTTTAAGATGGTCAGAAGAATTTTATGAAAAATTATTTATTGTTTTGGTATTATTAAATAAATAATTATTTACTATTATTAAGTTAATATTTGTTTACTATTATTAAGTTGATATTATTTCATTTTTTTTATATAATAAAATTGAAATACTATATAGTTTTATAAATAAATAATATAAAATAAATAAAATGAATACTCGAAGTAAAACCGCTTTAAAGAATACTCCTCTTAATGTTGATAGCATTATGAACAGTGTTATTACTATTATGGATACTCTGGAAACAAAGGCTCCCTTATATGAAGTCAATATTGACTTTGATGAAGCTAGCAAAGCATGGAAAGCCAATAAAAAATCCATTGGTAATGGTTCGTACAAATATGTATGCTGTGGAATTACAAAAACAGGTAATAAATGTAATAGACAATCATTAGATTTTGTTGATTATTGTAAAACACATCTTTAAAAATAAAAATAAAAATAAGAAAACTTAAGAAATGAAAAATTTTTAAATATATAATAAATATATAATAAATATATAGTAATGGGATTATTTGGACCTAAAGCGCCAACCGATGGACCTGGTTTAATTCGTATAACTTATTGTGGTTTTGTAAGAGGACCTAATAATACACAAGAACAAGGATGGGCAAGTCTACAAATGGAAAATGCTACTGATAAAAATAATGCTATAAATATTATTAAAACAAAATTAAATAATGGAACCCTTAAAGATACGTTAGGAAATGAAATTAGCAGACAAACTGGTTATAGTTTAACTAATTATTTAGGTTACAAGGAATCTACAAATCCAAAAAAGAAAGGGACCTTTTATCACGAACTTCGTTTAGCAAATGCAAATGACAGATTTTGCGTTGAAGCAGCACAAAACGCTGGTCGTAAAAGAAGAACAAGAAAATATAAAAAGACTAAACACGGTAAAAAATCAAGAAGAGCTAGGACACATAGAAGACATTAAATTCAATAAATATATAACTTTATAAATTTTTTATATCATTTAATTATTTTTTATTAATTAAATGATTTCATTCTTTATTTTTTAATATTTAAATGTAATCCAAGCAATGTTTTTACTATTTACAAAATCTTCATTAATATAATCATCTTGCGCAAAATCAATACAATACTCATTTGGCTTACAAGTTTGTGACGATGGTTTACTCAAATCAAACGCAGTTTTAAATTCTTTAAATCTTCTAGCGTCAATTTTGTCTTCTGTAATTTCACCAACCTTATTAATTCTTTCCTTCATATAATTTTTGATTCCTTTTAGTTTTCTCTCTCCAAAATCAAGTTTGAAATTATTTTTATCTGTAATTCTAATTTTTTTCTCATTAATACCCTTTATTAATTTTGAATGAATATCATCTTTGTAACCTCTTTTTCCTGTAATAGAATTAAATAATAGTGTACGACAACTTTCATCAAGAAACTCAACCATCACAGGAATGGCACTATCACTCAAAGTAAAATCAGTTTTGTTATAATTTTGTGGATTTAATTTTCTTAAAGCAATCGTGTTTTCAACAAGACTGTTTACAGTATCATAAATCACTTTAGGACATATAATAGTCATTTCATCTACATATTTTTTACCACCAGTAGTTCTACCAATAAGTTGTACAAGTTTATTTAACTTACTTAAATGATATGTAGATAATATGGCATAATCAAAATTGAAACCATTAGTACAAAAGGTGATACCTCTTTCAATTGTCCAATAACCAGTAACAACAATATTTTTTCTAGGATTTAGCTGTCTCCATTTACGCAAGGAATCTCTTAACTCACCATCAATTCCATGTTGTTCATTAAAACTAGTTAATAATTGTCTAGAACCAGAAGGGTCCACAAACCCTTTAAATCTTCCATTACTTAAATAAACCGTATCTCCTTTGGATGTAAAATATTCAACAATTTCTTCATGACTTCCTACACCTAGTGTTTCAGTATATAAATGTGCAGGAGCAAATATGGTATAAGGTTTAGTTTCATCAATATACGGTTTTGGTTCCCCAATTTCATTACCAGAAGCATCTAGTTCTCTATACATACCTTCAAAAATTTTTTTTATATATTCAAGAGGATTAGGTGTATCATTATTATATGGAACAAATTTATGGTCTTTAATTGAACGATAACTTTCCAAATATTCTTCATATGATTCTTTCGAAAACCCAGTTTTATTTTGTAAACTTAACAACTGAGTAATTCCATTTTCTATTAACATATCCCAAAATTCATCATATGGAGTAGCCGTAATAAACATAATTCCTGAAATAATATGTTCATATTTTTTATATCTTGAGAGAAAGGTTGAAGTAATTCCCAAATTAGCATCTGGTTCATCAAAGCTTAAATGAAATTTTAACTTGGTAGAATTCAAAACATAATTTCCACCACAAAATGTTTCAAATAATTGGAACAAATCATCACAAACTCTCTTTTTATGAAAACAAATAATTAAAACGTTTGGTAAATCATTTCTATTTTTAGAAGTTATAATTTTACTAATAAACTGGTGAATGTTGTTAAAATCACTGTCCTTGCTACTCGACAAAATATCTACATTAATATAATCATTTTCTCCAAACTTAGTTTTGGTTCTAACCTTCCATTGTTCTGTTTCGGCCAAACTATTATTAGTAACAAGTACTTCAATTAAATGGTCCTCTAAATTATTTGAATTTAATAAATATCTTTCAGCAACTTGATTTAATGTTTGCTCAGTTTTACCTACAGTAAATTGGGTAAGTTCGTGACAAAGGGTAATTGGTATTTGATTTTCAGCACTAATTTTCTTGATTTGTTTCTGTTTATTTAGTAGTTCTTCTTTAGTAAGCTTTAATTGAGCCTTTTGCAGTATTATATTATCATATATTTGATGAATAGTTCCATTTAGTGGGACCTTGTATTCATTAATCAAAGTCAATAAATCGGTTTTCTCCAAAATATTACACTTATACACATTACATCTTTGAATATGTATATTGGATTTCAAATGCGCATCACTATGGCACTTTTGCTGGCTGGAGTGGTCGCATAATTCGCAATAATAGTAGTACGGATTCATTTGTACGAGATATAAATAGTTATAGTAACATCTCTTTAAGTACTTTTTGGCATTCAATTTTTTTTTTAACCCAGCTCGCAAATACTCATTCTTAAATTTGTTAACACATATTTATTATATAAATTTTTATTTTTTGAATACAAATTATTTAAAAACTTTTGAGAAATATCTATGCTTTCCAACATACTACTTGTTTTATAGTTTTTTTCTATAAATTTACAAAATTCATCTTGATTTGCTAATGTTTTTTTGAATTGTAAGAGAGAAAGATTATTATTTTTACACCAAAATAAAAAAGCTTGGTAATTATTTATTAATATTGTTTTTATTACATAATATGATAAAACATTCGTATTCTCTTTATATAATGTCTCTCTCATTATTTTACTATTGAGATTTTTTGAATATAAATCTTTATATGTTAAACCCATAAACCTAAGTGTTTTTACTAGTTGAAAAAAACTATATGTTCTCTCAAAATTAATAAAAAATTCTGAATTAGAGAGAAATTCATCAATATTATTTTTATTCTTTAATGAAAAAAAGCTACAAAATAAAGCATTCATTATTTCTGCCCAAAATTCTGTATATGATTCATATAAATTTACTTGTGATTGTACTGGAAAAATATTTAAAATACGATTTTTACATACTGAATTATTCATATCAGAAAAATCTAGAGCAAAATTATGAAATGATTCATGAATAAAAACTTTGAACCATTCTTCTTTTCTATAAATGACTATTTCCGACTCCTTTGGACATGTAGTTGTAAATGCGGTGTTTACGTTATTCTCATTTAGTATTTCAATATTAGAAGTTGGTAATTTTTTTTCTAATGAAGTAAAATAAAAATATACAACTAAATTACTAGCACACTCTTTTGATGCGTATTCAGTTAATATATATAACCACATTATGATAGCATCAACATGTTTGTTATAAACATCTAATTTTAGTTCGACATTGTCTTCTTCTATTATAAAAAACAGTTTTATATTTCGATTGAAGAGAGAAAAATTATAACATAATTCTGTTAGAGATAATTCATCAATATGTTTTCTCACTTCTTCTGGAAAACTATTTGAATTAAAATTTTTTGGTCTTATTATTTGTACTGAACTATGAATTTTTTTTGTAGTTATATTGTAAAAATTTGAACCTCGGGTTTGTTTTAAATTTGAAAGAAAATTATATGCGTTTAAAATATCATTATAAAGGTCACTTATAATGTTGTCTGTTCTTGATGTTTGTTCTATATGATTTATATATTTGTTTTTCGTAAAAAATGACATAAGCATTTTACTTTTTTTTGAAATCCTCATTATTATTATATTCAGTTATTTATTTTTAAGTTTTCTTAATATATTTTCATTATAGTTATTTTATAAAAAATAATTTATTTGAGAATTTGTAAATAAAAATATTAATATTTACTATATGGACACTTCAATAATAATTGTTTTAGCAATCATTTTGTTAGCATTAATTATTTTAAATAATATCAAAATAGATAATTCAGTTACCACAACTACAACTACAATTACTAGAAAAGCAAATTGTTCTCAAACAATATTCGGTTGTTGTCCCAATGGGATTGATTCAAAAATAGACCATCTTGGAACAAATTGCCCAGGGTATAATCCGGGTCCTGGATATTTACCAACGCCTAACCCTGTGCTACCACCTAATCCTATTCCAGGTCCTTCACCGCCACCCAAAAAACCAATTGGTGGATGCGCCGGCACACGATATGGCTGCTGTCCTGATAATATTAAACCAAAAACGGATGCTAATGGTAGCAATTGTTAAGTTATAATTTTAAAATATCAATTATAATAAAATATCTAAAAATTTATATGAATATTAATATATGTCATATAAATGTCCTTTATGTGTTATAGATCCATTATCTCATTCCCTAACTGAATTTTTAAATAAAGATAATACTTTATATTATTATACTTGCCCTGCAAAAGCAAAGCTTTATTTTGATACAAATAGCATAATTAATCACTATAATGGTGTACTAAGTGAAATTCCAAAAAATAAACAATGGGTTTGGGTTTTTGATAGTTTAGATTTTAGTTTAACACATTTTTTACAAATAGAAGTAGCAGTAGAATTAGCAAAACTTATATCAAGCAAATTTAGTAACAATTTGAAAAAAATCATTATAATTAATCCAACTCTTTATGTTTCATCTATTTATAATATTATTACTCCTTTTTTAAATGAAAAAATAAAATCTATTATTGAAATAAATAATGATTTTAAAATAATGAATGATATCATTCTTTCAGTATAATAATAAAATTTTTTAATAAAAAATAATTAAAAATAATAAATAATAATATATGAATACTAAATATAACTTTTATATTACTTTAATTATATCAGTTATTGTACAGATTATAACTGGATTATTAGAAATAGGAACACTTTTTATAAAAGTTGATACACCTTATTTAATAATACAACAACTATTAGTTTTAGAAGTAACTGTTCAAGTAATAGAAGGATTATTCTATTTTTGGCTACTTTTAAATTTTAATGAAGTAACAAATGTTACGCCAAAACGTTATATAGATTGGAGCATAACAACACCAACTATGTTAATTACACTTATTATATATCTAATTTATTTAGAATATAGAGAGAAAAATAAAGACACTACAAAACTAGAGTTATTTAGTTTATTAATAAAGAATTCAGTTAATATATCATACGTATTATATTTGAATTGGTTAATGTTGTTATTCGGTTATTTGGCAGAAGTTAAAATAATTGATACCATAACTGGTGTATTTTTAGGTTTTATTCCATTCTTAATATATTATTACATAATTTATGTCAATTATGCCGTTCGAAGTGATTCAGGATGGAAAATATTCTGGTATTTTTTCTTTTTTTGGTCTCTTTATGGACTCGTAGCTGTTCTACCTTATTATATTAAAAATACACTTTATAATATTTTAGATTTATTTTCAAAGAATTTCTTTGGTATATTTTTAAGTTATATCATAATTACAAAAAGTTTTTAATAATAATTAATAATTAATAATTTTAATAATAAATAATATTTAAAATTATTATTCTTCCATGCGCCTAATTTTGTCACGAATTAACATAAGGTCTTCAAACACAATTGGTGGAGAACCACGGCTATGATGTGTTAATTTCGCATCATTTGTAGCCAATAATAATTGTTTAAGTTCTTCATTTTGCGTAAATTTCGCATACTGAGCATCATACATTTCCTTTTTGTGTCTTTTCCCAAAGAAATCTGGGTCTATTTCTACTTCCGATGGTCTCAATAATGTTCCTTTTAATTTACCACTTTTACCACCAGCCGCTTTAGCTAAATTAGGGTCCTTTGATAAATCTGTTCCTGAATCAAGAGAGAAACTCAAATAAAACTCTGGATGATTCTTTTTAAATTTTGAACCTTGATAATAATGTTCTACAGAAGCCCATTGATGATTATCTAATGAAAATGGCTGTACCCAAAAGTTAGATAATTTTTTTCTCCATTCTGGAATAGTTGCCAATTCTGAAAATTCTTTTAATTTATCATTTGGAATTTTCTCTCCAGCACCTTTTCCAGGTAATGGTTTATTATTTGATTTTGAATAAAATAAGAATACAATATCATCATTATATAATCCTCGCAATTTTGCTTCACTTAGTTCCTCATATTGAGCCTCTTTAATAACAACCCTTTGTTTTGTTGCTTTAAATTTTTGAAAATCTGGTATAAGAGAGAACGCACCCGCATTTCTTTCCATGCATTTATCAGCAATCATATTTTTAATATCATACGGTATTTCATTAAATGTATAAATCATTTTTTTTTTATATCCAATTGTTTTATAATGATTACCGGTGTGTTCTACAATAATATAAAATTCAGGTGTAAATATACCTTTATTTTCTAAAATACTATCATTTAATTGACCACAATTTAACACGTTCTTAATATCACCATGTTTATAAGCCTCACTAGACAAGATAATTAATTTAATATTTAATACCCTTTCTAATGTAGATATTGCCCAAGTATCCGCCCAAAATTCACATTTCTTAATTTTGCTTTTAAATTTTTCAAGTGTATCCACTCCTTTCATAAATTTATATTCCTTTAATATTTCAGCAGTAACTTGTTTTTCGTGTACTAGTTTATCATGTTCTTTTTTAACCTCTTTAGCTTGAGTTGTAAGCATTTTTTGTTCATTTCTGTCAATTGTACTCGAAAATTTTTGTTTTAATAAAATATATTGGGCTTCCAACTCTTTTATTTTATTTGTATCTTCTAATAATGATGTATTATACATATCATAGTGTTCCTTATAATTTTGAAATATAACATCATCTGCTTGTTCCGACAATTTGCGTCTTAATTTATTAACTGAAGTTTGTTGGGCAATGCTTGAAAACGCATCTCTTACTGTTGCAAATAAACAATCACCGCCTCCTTCGTTATCTGTTATAGAATAATTTTTATTTTTCATAAATTTTTGTATCCAAGTATCATTTGGTTCCTCATGATATCTCTCTCTATAATCCTTTGCTTTTTGTTGTGTCTCTTCAACTAACTGTGCCTGTATTGGAACTCCTTGTGTTAAAATAAAAATATCTTTTCTCTCTTCAGGTATTTCATAAAACTCATTATACTCTGGCATTTGTTCCTCTTTTTCTTCTTCGGTATCAGACTCAGTAACCTCGCCTTCTTCCTTTACTCTTCTAAGTGGTACATCAGGCTGTAATCGTAATTTATTCAACATTTCTTGTGTAACAAATGTATAAATTAAAGGCTCATTCATTTTTTCAACATCCAAATTATTGTAATCATCTAAATAAGTAATAAAATCAGAAGCTTTAATTTCGTAAACACCAATTTGTATTACTTTATTATTGTATTTAACTAAATAAATAGGAAAAAAAAGAATATTTTTATCCTCAAAAGTATTTTTAGAATTACCAACTGCTATAATAACATCTACACCATTTATTTCTAATTGATATAAATTCGCTTCCATTTTTAAATCACCTGAATCTACACTTTTTAA
>Ga0007787_10000402_pt1 | contig 13292 bp, 15 predicted proteins | sample LauGreFa1BDMLBSN_2_FD_59500 | JGI IMG/M metagenome (GOLD analysis project Ga0007787, IMG submission 59500) | Freshwater lake microbial communities from Lake Michigan, USA - Fa13.BD.MLB.SN | ecosystem: Environmental > Aquatic > Freshwater > Lake | place: Lake Michigan, USA | collected 2013-09-23 | reverse complement strand
ACCTGCTTTATGGCGCGCGCCAGCAGGCCAATCTTTATGCGCTCGACCAAATCGAGGCCTTGCGCAATCGCTGGCAAGCCCCGTTCACCTTCACCCCTGCCTTGTCCGAGGAAGACCTCGGCAGTGACTGGGCCGGAGCGCGCGGACTGATTACCGAACAGATCGCCGGCATCACGAACCTGCTCGCCCACGAAGCCTATCTGTGCGGCCCGCCGGCGATGATCGATCAGGCCGAAGCACGGCTGATTGCCGCAGGTTTCGAACGTTCGGCCATTTCCGCGGACCGCTTTCTCGACCGGGGCAGCAGGGGATAAAAAGACGGGCGCCCGCAGAACGGGCGCCCGTTAAGGGTGGAGAGGCTGGTTGTAGGCTTAGCCTTCGGGACGTTTGCCGATGCCGATGCCACCGTCGCTGAGCAACACGGTTCCGGTCATGTAGGCAGAATCCCGGCGCGAAGCGAGCAAGGCATAAAGACCCGAATGATCGTCAGCTTCGGCGATCCTGCCCAGCGGCGTCATTGCGGCAATCATCGCATCGAGTCCTTCCATGTCCTCCATGTGGACATCGGCCGTGCCGCCTGCCTTGGTGCCGCCCAGCGGTGTACGGGTGCCGCCCGGCGCGACGCCGTTGACGCGGATGTCCGGGGTCAGTTCCCAGGCCAACTGGCGGATCAGACCCAAAACCGCGTGCTTCGACGCAACATAGGGTGTGCCGCCGCCGCCGGTGTAGAAGCTCGAAGTCGAGGCGGTGAAAATAATGCTGCCTTTCGTTTTCCTGAGTTCCGGAATGGCGGCCCGGGCGCCAAGGAAGTAGCCTTTGACGTTGACGCCAAAGATTTCATCAAGGGTTTCCGAAATCTTCTCGGGCGCCATGTCCTCCAGCGGCGTCATGTAGTCCCATATCCCGGCATTGCCGACAAACACGTCAAGCTTGCCGAAAGCGGCAACGGTTGCGGCGACCGCCGCTCGGTTGTCAGCATATTTGCGGACATCGCCTTCAACCACGACCACCTCGTCGCCGTACGCCGAGTGCACCATTGCGGCCTGGTCGGCGTCCCTGACCAGGACGCCGACCCTTGCACCTTCTTCGATAAAGCGCGCGACGACCGCCGCGCCAATTCCGGTGGCACCGCCGGTCAGCAGTGCCACCTGTCCTTCGAGTCTTGCTGTCACATCGCTTCTCCCAATGATCGTTGCTAGCCGATCACTGATCGAACATTCCGGTGCGACCTTCCTGCAGGTTCACCACCACCGACTTGGTCTGGGTGTAGTGATTCAGCACTTCATGGCTGAATTCGCGCCCGAAGCCGCTCTGCTTGTAGCCACCCAGCGGCATGTTGGCCTTGAGGTTGTAGTAACGGTTGATCCAAACCGTGCCGGTTTCGAGCTTGCGCGCAATCCGGTGGGCCCGGGCGATGTCCTTGGTCCAGACCCCGCCGGCCAGGCCGTAGGTCGTGTTGTTGGCCTGCGCCATCATGTCGTCTTCGTCGTTCCAGGTGATCACGCTGGTCACTGGACCGAAGATTTCCTCCTGCGCGATGCGCATGGTGTTCTTCACATTGGTGAAGATCGTCGGCTTGATAAAGTTGCCACCAGCCAGGTTGGCGGCATCCGAGCGGGTACCACCGGTAAGGACTTCCGCTCCTTCCTCGGTCGCGAGGCGAAGATAGCTTTCAACCTTGTCGAACTGCATCTTCGATGCCTGGGCGCCAAGCTGGGTGGCCATGTCGAGCGGATCGCCCTGGCGGATGCCTTCCAGCGCGGTCTTGAACTTGGCGAGGAACTCGTCCTGGATGGACTGGTGCAGGAACAGGCGCGAACCGGCCAGGCAGACTTCGCCCTTGTTGAGGACGGTCGACATGGTCGCGCTTTCGACCGCCGCGTCGATGTCGGCATCGCCGCACACGATGTGCGCCGACTTGCCGCCGAGTTCGAGCGTCTGCGGAATGATGTTGGCCGAGGCGTACTGGATGATCCGGCGCGCGGTGGCGACCGATCCGGTGAAGGCGACCTTGGCGACATCGGGGCTGGTAACCAGCGCCTCACCCACGTCGGCACCGTAGCCGGTGACTACGTTGATCACGCCCGGTGGCAGCAGATCGGCCATTTCCATGAAGAATTCGATCACCGAAAGGCAGACCGTCTCGGCCGGCTTGAGCACCACGGTGTTGCCCGAAGCCAGCGCAGGTGCGATCTTGCATGCCATCATCAGCATCGGCACGTTCCAGGGGATGATCTGCGCGCAGACGCCGAGCGGTTCGCGGTGAACGATGCCGACTGCGTCGGGATAATCGAGCGTCTGGCCGTGCAAGCCATAGGCGGCACCGGCGAACAGTTCGAACTGCCCGATCGTCTGCGGCATATCGAAATACATCGATTCGCGCATCGGCTTGCCGTTGTTGAGCGTTTCGAGGGTGGCATAATGCGAATGGCGGGCCTTCAGGCGGCGCGCGATTTCGATCAGGATGTCCTGACGCTCACCCGGCAGACTCTGCGACCACTTGGGGAACGCAGCCTTGGCGGCGGCAATCGCGCGTTCGATGTCCTTGGTGTTGCCCGCCTGAATCTTGGTCAGCACCTTACCCGTCGAGGGATTGACCAGATCGATGGTCTTGCCGCTGTCTCCGGCGATCCATTCGCCGCCGATGTAGTGGCCATATTCCGATTTGATTCCGTATTCGTTTTCTGCACTCTTCAACTGCGTAGCCATGACAATTCTCCCTTAAATCTCATCCAACTTCGATCAGCAGATCGTTCAACGGATAGAGCCGGCACGCCAGTGCGTAGCCCTGTGCCTGATCGGCGGCAGTTACCTTGGCCGTGCTCATCTTGCCGGTCCGATACTTACCCTCGACGACGCGGACCCGGCAGAAGCCACAGCCGCCGCCACGGCAGCCCACGCCGATTTCGTCCAGGCCGGATCGCTCCATCGCGAACAGTACGCGCTCCTCTTCGGAACAGGTGAACTGTGCGCCACCGACAATGCGGATCTGATGCGCTTCAGCTTTCATCCGACCAATCTTCTTCAACTTTCGATTGCGCTGTTGCAGTGGCCTTTGCGGCCAGACTCTGCCCACCGACCGCGAAATGTGCAGGCGCCATCTCCCGCAGGATCACCCTGACCGATTCGCGCGGCGCGCCGATCGCCTCGATCGCCGCGTTGGTCAGCGCCTGGATCAGCCGTTCCTTGGCTTCCGGAGCGCGCCCTTCGAGCAGGTTTACCTCGATGATCGGCATATCAGGCCTCCACCTGGAACATGACCGCGCCAAGATCTTGAACCGTGGTCCGCACGGTCTGGCCCGGGGCCAGGTTGGGTGCGGCAGTGATCCCGCCGGCCATGACTATATCGCCGGCGTTGATCTGCTCGCCCGCCTCCGCGACCAGCCTCGCCGCAGCAACCAGCGAGCGGATCGGGTGGCCGAGGATTGCCGCGGTCGATCCCACCTGGACCACCTCGCCGTCGATCTCGAGGATCACGCCGAGATTCGAAAAATCGATCCGTGGATCGTGCCAGGAGCCGATCACCAGCCCGGATGAGGAGGTGTTATCGGCGATCACGTCTTCCAGTGCGAACTTGAAGTTCTCGTACCGACTATCGATGATCTCCATGGCCGGAGCGATCGCTTCGACCGCGGCCAACGCCGCGGCAGCAGTAACCTTGCCGGCCAGCGGCGCCTTCATCAGAAAGGCCACCTCAGGTTCGACCCGGGGGTGAACATAGCGCGCGCGCGACAGGGCTGAGCCTTCCTCGACCAGCATGGCGTCGGTCAGCCGTCCCCAAGCCACTTCCTCTACGCCGACCTGCAGCATCTTGGCACGGCTGGTCAGCCCCATCTTGACGCCGATCCGCCGTTCGCCGCGCGCCAGGCGACGGTCGACCGAGAGTTTCTGCACCTGATAGGCCTCCGCGACCGTGAAAGCAGTGTCCACCGGCGTGATCTGCGGTGTCGCTGTGGACTCACGCGCGGCGGTGTCGAGCTTTTCGGCGTAATTTACGAGCCTGTCCATGTCAGTTTGCCCTGGCCTTGATCAGATCGAGCGCCACGTCGATGATCATGTCTTCCTGGCCGCCGACCATCCTGCGGTTGCCGAGTTCGACCAGAATCTCGCGGGTATCGATACCGTACTGCTCCGAAGCCTTCTCTGCGTGTCGCAGGAAGCTCGAATAGACCCCGGCATAGCCCAGGCTCAGCGTTTCGCGATCGACCCGCACCGGTCGGTCCTGCAGCGGGCGGATGATGTCGTCGGCCGCATCCATCAGCGCCATCACGTCGCAGCGGTGCTTCCAGCCCTTTCGGTTGGCCGCCGCGATAAACACCTCGAGCGGGGCGTTCCCCGCGCCCGCTCCCATGCCCGCGAGACTGGCGTCGATCCGCACCGCCCCGGCCTGCGCCGCGACGATCGAATTGGCCACGCCGAGCGACAGATTGTGGTGCGCGTGGATACCGCGCTGGGTTTCGGGCTTGAGCACCCGGTCATAGGCCTGGAGCCGCGCGGTCACGCCGTCCATATCGAGCGCGCCGCCGCTGTCGGTGACATAGACGCACTGCGCGCCATAGCTTTCCATCAACAGGGCCTGCTGGGCGAGCGCTTCGGGCTCGATCATGTGGCTCATCATCAGGAAGCCCGAAACGTCCATGCCCAGATCGCGAGCAATGCCAATGTGCTGCTTGCCGACATCGGCCTCGGTGCAATGGGTCGCGACCCGGACCGAACGGACACCCATCGAGTAGGCTCGCTTGAGTTCTTCTGCGGTGCCTATACCGGGCACCAGCAGCGTGGTCAGCACCGCGTTCTTGATGACATCGGCGGCGGCTTCGATCCAGTCCCAGTCGGTATGGGCACCGAAACCGTAGTTGAAGGTCGAACCGTTGAGGCCGTCGCCATGCGAGACTTCGATTGCATCGACGCCCGCGTCATCCAGCGCCTTGGCGATCGTGCGGACACTGTCGGTGCCGTACATGTGCAGGATGGCGTGCATCCCGTCGCGCAGGGTCACGTCCTGGATGTACAGCCGGTCGGATTCGGGATTGAAGGTCATGCGGGGATCTTTTCCATGTGGGTCTTGGCAAGGCTCTCGCCGGCAGCCTTGGCGGCGGCGGTCATGATGTCGAGATTGCCAGAATAGTTGGGCAGATAATCGCCCGCACCCTCGACTTCGAGGAACACGCTGGTCTTAAGACCTTCGAATTCGCCGTAACCGGGAATTTTGAGCGGGCGGTTCGAACCGAAGCGTTCGAACTGGACGTCCTGCTTGAGCCGGTAGCCCGGCACATAGGACTGGACTTTGGCGATCATCGCCAGGATCGAATCGCGAACCTTGTCCTCATCGACCATTTCGGACAGCGTGAAGATCGTATCTCGCATGATCATCGGCGGTTCGGCGGGATTGAGGATGATCACCGCCCTACCCTTTGCCGCGCCGCCGACGGTTTCGATCGCCCGGGCGGTGGTGCGGGTGAACTCGTCGATGTTGGCACGGGTGCCGGGACCAGCCGAGCGCGAGGAGACCGACGCGACGATTTCGGCATAGTGCACCTTGGCGACCTGCGAGACCGCCGCGACGATCGGGATCGTCGCCTGCCCGCCACAGGTCACCATGTTGATGTTGCGCACCGCGGCATCGACCGCCGGGTTGACCGGCGGAATGGTCGCCGGGCCGATCGCGGCCGGGGTAAGGTCGACCATCAGCTTGCCGTCACGGGCGAGGATTTCGTCGTGCGCCTTGTGCGCATAGGCCGAGGTCGCATCGAAGGCGATGCCGATATCGGCATATTGCGGCATCCGGCACAGGCCCTCGATTCCTTCGTGGGTCGTCGGGACGCCGCGTTCGCTGGCCATCGCCAGCCCTTCGGAGGCCGGATCGATCCCGACAACCGCCGCTAGCTCCAGCGTATCCGAACCCTTGAGCAGCTTGATCATCAGGTCGGTCCCGATATTGCCGGAGCCGATAATTGCGCACTTCATCTTGGCCATTTGACCAGCCTCCAATTTGAATTCAGTCAGCGGCGAACGCGGCGCGGACCGTTCCGAGTCCGTTGATCCGGGCTTCGACCACATCGCCGCGCGCAACCCCGGCCATCGGCCCGAGCGCGCCCGACAGGATTACATCGCCTTCGAGTAACGGACGCCCCGCTTTGGCCATCACCCGCGCCAGCCACAGCGAGGCGGTGATCGGGCTGCCCAGACAGGCAATCCCGGCACCGACCGAAATCGGTTCGCCTTTGACTTCCATGACCATGCCGCAGCTGCGCAGATCGAGCCCGTCGAGCTTGCGCGGCACCGCGCCGAGCACGAACAGCCCGCTCGAGGCGTTGTCAGCGATCGTGTCCCAGATCTTGATATCCCAATTGGCAACACGGCTGTCCACGATCTCGATCGCGGGAACGACATATTCGACCGCCCGAATCATCTCCGCTGTCGTCATGTCGGGGTGCGGCAGATCGCGGCCGACCACGATCGCGATCTCGGCCTCGACCTTGGGCTGGATCACCTGGTCGAGCGACACCGGAATGCCTTCGGGCACGTCCATGTCGGCGAACAGCATCCCGTAGTCTGGCTGGTCCACCCCGAGCTGGCGTTGCACCGCGAGCGAGGTCAGGCCGATCTTGCGGCCGACCAAGCGCCGGCCGTTGGCGAGGTAGAGCTTGGTGTTGGCTTCCTGCACGGCATAGGCTGCTTCAACGCCACCAGCCGAAATCAGGTCGCGGATCGGGCTGACCGGCTTCCCCGTTTCGGCCGCGCCGCGCAGCGCCAGGGCCGCTTGTTCGATAGTCTTGGGGTCGATTGTCATCGTCTTACAGCTTCACGCAAATGTTGGTGATCTCGGTGTAGAATTCGAGGCTGTGCACCCCGCCCTCGCGACCGATCCCGGAATGGCCTGACCCGCCGAAGGCGGTGCGCAGGTCGCGCAAGAACCAGGAATTGACCCAGCACACCCCTACATCCATTGCCGCCGCCACGCGGTGTCCGCGCGACATGTTTTCGGTCCAGACCGAGGCGCACAGACCGTAGGGGGTATCGTTCGCGAGCTCGATCACCTCGTCCTCGCTGTCGAACGGCACTATCCCGCAGCAGGGCCCGAAGATTTCCTCGCGCATCACGGTGTCGTCGTGGGCAAGCCCGGTCCACAGCGTGGGTTCGACGTAGAAGCCGCCCGCCACCTCTTCCGGGACTTCCGGCACGCCACCGCCGGTCACCACGGTGGCCCCGTCCTCGACCGCGCGACGGTAATAGCCCAGCACCTTGTCGCGATGCTCGGCGCTGATCAATGGACCAAGATAGCTGGGATCGCCGGTTTCGCCTGGCTTGAAGCTCTGCGCCGCTTTGGCCATCCGCGCCACGAACGCATCGAAAATCGGACGTTCGACATAGACCCGCTCTGTGCCCAGACAGACCTGGCCGGTGTTGAGAAACACCGAGCGCGACAAGCCTTCGACCGCCTTGTCGAGATCGGCATCGGCAAACACGATCGCCGGGTTCTTGCCGCCAAGCTCGAACGAAATGTCGCGCACGCCGACCGCGGCCTTCTGCATGATCGCCTGGCCGGTCGCCGTCTCGCCGGTGAAGGTGATAGCATCGACATCGGGATTGGACGTGAGGAATTCGCCCGCGGAACCGGGGCCGAAGCCGTGGACCACATTGTAGACCCCCTTGGGCATGCCTACGGCGTTCATCACTTCGCCAAGCAGCGCGGCGGTGCGCGGCGTTTCCTCCGAAGGCTTGACCACCACGGTATTGCCGCAGGCGAGGGCGGGGCCGACCTTCCAGGTCATCAGCAGCAGCGGAAAGTTCCACGGGCAGACGACCGCGACGACACCCTTCGGCTTGCGAACGGTATAGTTGAGCGCCTGCCCGCCATCGGGCGTGGGGGTGTTGAAGCTCTCGCCCGGCATGGTCGAGATGACATCGGCGAACATGCGGAAGTTGGCGGCGCCGCGCGGGATGTCGATATGCGAGGCAATATGTTGCGGCTTGCCGGTATCGGCCACTTCGGCCGCAAGGAAATCGTCGGCGCGGCGTTCGATCTCGGTCGCGACGGCGGCGATCAGCTTGACCCGTTCGGCCGTGGTCATCTTGCCCCACGGCCCCTTGAACGCGGCCTTGGCCGCCGCAACAGCGTCGGCGACGTCAGCTTCGCTCGCTTCGTGAACAAGTCCGATCTGCAATCCGGTGGCCGGATCGACATTGGGAAACGACTTGCCGTCGCTTCCCTGGCGATAGGAACCGTCAATGAAGTTCAGGATAGTATCCGTGACAGAAGGTGAGGTCATTGGTGCAGGATTACCTAAGTTGGCCAGAGGGCCATGTTGGATCAAAATTTCTTTGCGCCGACTGCGGCCAGACCGGCATTGGCGCATTCGACGTCCATCGCTTCGCTTCCGCCGGAAACACCGATCGCACCGACGAATTCACCGGCGATTTCAATCGGCAACCCCCCACCGAACATAGCGATGCCCGGCTGCGCGACGATCCCGTCGCGCAAGGCGGGATTGCCCGAGACCATCGCGTAGAGTTCCGGCGTCGGGACGCGGAAGCTGGCGGCGCTGTAGGCCTTGTCCTGCGCGATCTTCGCGGACGGTGAAGGGGCGCCGCTGGCGCACAGAAGCGCAACCAGATCCCCCCCGGCACCGACCACGGCGACGACGACCGGACAGCCCACAGTGGCACCCTTGGCAACGGCCGCAGCTGCTGCCTTGAGCGCCAGTTCGTGACCGACTGTCCGGATCGTAATCACCCCGTCCATGATCAGGTGTTCACCGTCATGAAGCGGTCGTTAAGCGCTTTCTCGTAGTAGAAGATCGCTTTGCCGGCGCTCTCCGCCTGCCACATCCGCTGCGGATTGTCCGGGTAGTAGATGTAACCGCCGCTGAAAGTCTCGTTGCGGTTGCCCGACGGATCGAAGAAATAGATCGTCTGGCCGCGGGTGATTCCGTGACGCGTCGGTCCGATATCGAGCGAGATGTCGTAACGGCTGATGATATCGGCAGCATGGCCGACATCGTGCCAGGATTCGAGATTGAACGAGGTGTGGTGGATCTTGCCGTCTTCGGGATAGCCGAGGAAGGCAACATCGTGCGCCTTGTTGCTGCAGCTCAGGAAGATGCCGAGGCGGGTGCCGCTGCCTTCATCGACCAGCTCCTCGGTAACCGCAAAATCGAGCGCGTCGACGAAGATCTTTGCGGATGCTGAGATGTCCACGCCATTCAGCGCGCAGTGATCGAAGCGGGTAGCGCGCATGCCGCGCGGTTCGACCACCCAGACATCGGGGTTCTTGACCGCCGGGCCGGTGGCCGACAGTTCCATTTCGGCATAGAGTTCGAACACGTGCTGGGTCGGCGTGTTGAAGCGGATCTTGCGACCCACACCGGGGTCCGATCCGGCCGGGATCACGTCGACATTGACGCCGATATCGAGAAGGCGTTCGGCAAAATGATCGAGGTCGGCATCCTTGGCGACCTTGAAACCCATCACGTCCATGCCAGCCTGATCGGCCTCACGCAGGATGATGCTATGACGATCGAATTCGTCGAACGCCTGGAAGAAGGCGCGGTCGCCGTCGCGATTGACGAAGTTCAGGCCAATCCGGTCGCGATAATGGGTAATGGCCTCATCGAGGTCGAGGACCCTGAGTTGCACATAACCGGGACGAATTACACCAGTTAGAGCCATGACGATTATCCTCTCCGATCAGGCCTTGAGGCCATTCTTAAAAAACTCGGCAACCATGCGGTTGAAGCTTGCCATCCGTTCGATCTGCACCCAGTGTCCGCACTCGGCGAAGAGGTGCAAGTCCGCACGCTTCATCAAACCGGCGAGTTTCACGGTTGAATCCAACGGGATCACCTGATCAGCGACGCCATGCAGGATCAGCGTTTCGTGCTCGAGTGCGGCGATGTCTTCTTCGCGGCTGGCGAGCATCGCCACGTTGCCCTGGCGGTCGGCCCCGCCGAACGTAGCGTGATAGGGTTCATGTGCTTCGGGCCGGGCGCTTGCGACATAGCGCGACTGGATCAGATCCTCGGTCAAGCGGCCATGATCCCAGGCAAGGTATTTGAGCGATTCGCGCATCGCCTCGACCGAGGGTTCATAACCCCAGACCTTGTCGAGCGCCGGAGTGATCGGGAAATTGAGCCCGGCCGGACCCATCAGCACCGCGCGTTCGACTCGATCAGGATGAGCGATCATGAATGCGAGCGTGATGCCGCCACCGAATGAATTGCCGACCATCGACACCTTGTCGATGCCCAGCCCGTCAAGAAAACCGGCCAGCTGGTCGACCCAAACCTGCTTGTCTTCGATCCGGCCCTTGCTGTCCGAGTAGCCGAAGCCGAACATGTCGGGCGCGATGACCCGGAAATCCTCGGCGAGAACCGGCATATTCAGCCGCCAGTTAGCCCAGGCAGTCACGCCGGGGCCTGAACCGTGGACCAGCAGCACCGGGGCGCCTTCGCCGACGTCGTGGTAATTGGTCGAGCTTCCGCCGACAACCAGCGACCTACCGATTTCCGGACGTGCCGCGTCCAATGTCGAGCTTGCCATGGTAGCCATTCGATCCTTTCCCGCCTCGATGATTTTGTATTCGGCTGAACTTGGACGCCGAATCGTCGTCTCTGTCGCCAGCGGCGTCGTTCATTGCACTATTTGAAACGCATTTGCAAATGAAGAACGACGTGGACGACGGCGATCGCCGCCGCCCCGCGGCCTTCGATCAGATGAGACCTTCGGCCTGCAAGGCCGCCCCAACCGCAGGCCGCTGCGCAATCCGTCCGCAATAGGCGCCCAGCGCGGGATAGGCGCTCATGTCGATCCCCACATGAGCCGGCCAGCCCAGCATCACGAACAGATAGATGTCCGCGACGCTAAAACCGGCACCGGCATAGTGCTCTTTGCCGGCGAGATCCTTATCGAGCGCGGCCAAGTGATTCTTGACTGCGGTCGTAGCGGCGGCCTTGGCTTCATCGCTGGTGCCGGGCGTAAACAGGGGCACGAAGGCCTTGTGGAACTCCGAACCCAGGAAGCTCAGCCGGCTGAGCAGGCGGTACCGGTCCATGGTGCCGTCGCGCGGCGCCAGGCCAGCCTCCGGCTTCTGGTCGGCGATGTAAAGCAGGATCGCGGGGTTTTCGGTCAGCGTTTCGCCGCTGTCGAGGGTCAAGGCCGGAACCTTGCCTGACGGATTGACCGCCAGGAAGTCCTCGCCTGTCTCGACCTTTCGGGTCGCCAGATCAACCTTGACCGTATCGAAAGTGGCGCCGGCTTCGCGAAGCGCGATGTGCGGGGCGAGCGAGCAGGCACCGGGGCTAATGAACAACTTCATAGATAGTCTCCTTCAGGGATGCAGTGAACGGGACCCGGTCAGATCGGAGTTGCGAGCAGGGTCGCTATGCGCAGCGTGTCGTAGATGCATGTCCGGCTTTTCAGACGGACATGGCCGCCGCCCAGATCGAACCGGTCGACGTATTTGCCGGCATTGTAGATGCGGGTTTCGCCATCGTTACGGGTCTGGAAAACAACGTAACTGGCCTCCGCGGAGACCTCGTCGTCATCCACGCCGGTGATCACCGCGCGCCCGATCAGATGGCGGTTGAAATGTTCGGGAAATACGTTGGCCTTGCGCAGCGCAACCACGCGGTCGACCAGCATCCCTTTGCTGTCGCAATACATGACTGCTGCGGGCAAGCCGTTATCGACATTCTCGCGCGCAATCACCTGGTACAGGCAATCTTCAACGAACAGGTTGGGCCATTGCTCGAGCCGGTCATCATCAAGGCAAAGCCCGTAAGCCGCATTGAAATCGTCGATCGCACCTTGTGCTCGTGCGGCTGCCACGCTCATGCCCGGCCCTCCGCCGCGAGATCGGCCAGGGCATTGCCCATAAGCCCGAGGTAGCCCTTCCAGAACCCGCGCACGGAATTTTCATCCATGCCCATCGGCGCGTAGGATGGTCGGACGTCGTCCCCGCCCATCTCTACGAAACTGCGCTTGCCTTCAGCACCGATCGTGCCCTGCTGGCACAGCTCGACCGCTTCGCCGTCTTCCATCGAAATCAGCCCGGACGGTCCCACCAGATTAAGGTTGCGAAGGCGGTGGCGGGTCGTTTCCTCGTCATCGTCGGCATAGCCGAAATAGGTCCAGACCAGCTCGGTCTTGTCGGTCCCGTGGGGCACGATCTGCCTTGTCGCGAGTGTGTTCTGAATCTGCTGGACGACCACCGACGGGAAGATCGACTGGATGTGCAGTCCGACATCGTCAGCGATCTCAGGGCGGAATGCCAGCAGGCGCTCGTCCTGCAGCTTGGCCTCACCCTGCATCTCGCGGTTGGCCTCGTCACCGAAAGAGCCGTAGTCGACATCGCCCTTGGGCTTCGACACGGTAAAGACGGTGTGGTAGCCCTCGTCCGAAACCAGACCTGCGCTTTCCTGGCTCTGACGGTAGATGCCGAAAGTCGGATAGAACAGGTGCAACAGACCGCCGTGGTAGCTGTCACGACTGTTTTCCGAATAGAGCTTCCAGTTGCCGGCCATGAACTGCCGCGCATAGCCCAGCACCTTGACCGGGCGCTGGAAGACGCGCTGAATGTATTTGCGCATCAAAGGACCCAGAAAGTCCTCGAGCGGGGCAATGGACGTGCTGAAGGTTCCGAACACGAGGCCGCCGAATGTCTCAACCCGCAACCGCTCCAGCGAATGCTCGGCCATGTTGAATTCCTTCGAATAGCCGCCCACGCCTTTCAGCCCCCGCCGGAACGGCACGCCGACAAGCGCACCGGTCGCGTCGTAGGCCCACTGGTGATAGACGCAGACGAACGCCCCGTCGGCCTGGTTGCCACGCAGCGAGCGGCACACAGTCGCGCCCTTGTGGGCGCAGCGATTGACCCAGGCGTGGATCGCGCCATCCGCCGCTCGCGTGACCACCACGGGGGTGTTGCCGACATGGGTCGAACGGAAATCGCCGCTCTTGGCCAGCTCGGCTTCGAGGCCAAGATAGCACCAGGTCTGTCCGCGAAAGATGTTTTCCTGTTCGGCAGTGAAGATCGCCTGGCTGTGGTAGACTGCGTAATCGACCGCAGTCGGCTCCGACTCAGCGGCGACGGGCATGGTTTCGGCTTTCACGGCCTTCTCCCTAAGCTTTTTCGAAACCGCGGCCCGAAGCGAGCCGTCCGCAAGTGCGCATCGCGCTCAGCATCATCGCGGCATCGGCTTTGCCGGTACCGACGATGTCGTAGGCGGTGCCATGCGCCACCGACATGTGCAGGTACGGAGGCCCCATGATGACCACGCTGTTGCCCGAAA
>Ga0007787_10000399_pt1 | contig 13365 bp, 14 predicted proteins | sample LauGreFa1BDMLBSN_2_FD_59500 | JGI IMG/M metagenome (GOLD analysis project Ga0007787, IMG submission 59500) | Freshwater lake microbial communities from Lake Michigan, USA - Fa13.BD.MLB.SN | ecosystem: Environmental > Aquatic > Freshwater > Lake | place: Lake Michigan, USA | collected 2013-09-23 | reverse complement strand
GTTTTAGTTCAGGCGCCATTTTTGCCTTGGACTTGTATTTCTCCGCAAGTTCACTAAAGATTTCATCGTAATCTTCGATATTTTCATTGATGGATTCTGAAAAACCGTCCAACTTAATATCAAACGGATCAAACTTGGAGTTTAAAAACTCAATGCCTGTAATGAGCGTTGTCAAGATTTTACTTTGAAATTGCACACTATTCTTTCTCTCGCGTTCAGAACAAAGATATTCGTATTCTCCCTTCATTTCATCCAATGAAGATTCCATCGTATAATGTTTGCTGAGCGAGACACCCTTGGTTTCAAGCGTTTGAAGTTTTTGCAAAAGAACAAATTTGTCCTTCAAGATTTCCTCTTTGGACTTGACCTCAATGTTTTTCATTTCTTGTTCGATCGAGATGTCATTGATATGACGAAACCCTTCGGACGATTGCTGGAACGTATCCATGGAAGCGGTGTCTTTCCCTAGTTGTATTGGTTCAGACGTATTTTCCATGTTCAATTTGATCGGTTTAAACCTGGGTGAAGGAGTTGGGGCGTTCATTTCAAATTCTTTGAGTTCTTCTTCTATAGAGACTTTGGGCAGATCCTTCCGCTTATCATTGAGCAAATATTCTACTCCTCCTCCGAAATCAGACGATGGATTTAGGTTCAAAGTATCTAAACTAATCTCCTCCATATATGATATCACTTTATACTATTACTTTAAGTTTATCGCATTACATATTAATTCTATAGAATCGGGTAATTGTTGTTGTTTGTATAAAAAATCCAACAATTGCAAAAAACAATCTGCGAGGTCGTCTTTTTTCTTATGTGTCTCAAAATAGTCTACCTGTAAAGGGAAAGCGCCTTGGATAATTTCACGTGTAATTTGAACCCCTATTTTTTTACGTTGCGTATACGTCGTTTTACCCTTGATAAACCGTTTCAATTTATTACCTGCATTCCAATAATGAATCTGATGCATTCCTTTCGATATAAAATAAAAGGTGATCATCCCCTGTAACATTTTCATGCGTATGGCGTTTTGTCCTATTTGATTTTCTATAATGATATGTTGAATGGGATAGTGAAGGATTTCCAAGGTCTCAAACAATTTTTTGCCTACCTCGATCATATTTAACTTGGATGCATTTTGTCCCTTTTCACAGAGTTCAACCACTTTCCATTCCAAAATGTTTTGGTCATAGACCACAAAAGCGAGGTTTTTAATTCCCACATCTATACTTAAGAACATACCTAAGTATAGATCGAATGTTTAATTAGTAATTTTCCTTGTAGAGTCTACGTTTCTTGTCGTCGATTTGTTCACGAGACAAATATATCTGTTTTGGAATAGAATCTTCATACCCATAAGGTTTTGAATCATCTTGCATATTTTCATATAAATACGGAGACCCATGTTGAATGGACGGAAAATAAGGAGTTTGATTTTTGTGAATACTGTTTTCATAGTTGTATTGCATGACAGTGTCCGCGTTCTTCACTAAAAAATTACGGTATTCTTCGTTTGTGTTTAAATGGTTCTCTTTTTTGATTTTTTCATTTCTTGTTGAATTTTGAGAATAGTCTGTAAAATGTCTACCGTCGTTTAAAATACCAGGATGATTCGAACCCTTATCATTATTTGGCGTATATTGCGTTCCCCACATAGTATAATTTAAGATAATAAATCTCTTTAAGAACTATCTTTTGTAATGAGTTCAATCAATTCTTCTTTTTTGATATTGTTTTTTGGTTTAATTCCCTTGGACGTAAGAACTTCTTTCAATTGTTTCATAGACATTTTGCTGTAATTTGTATCCGATACATCGGGTTCTGTTTCTACATTGACGGTAATTTCATTCATGTCCAACGGTTCTGAGACGGGTTCCACGGTTAAATCATTCAATTGAATTGTTTTCAGTTCATCTGATTTAACCTCTTCTACTTCTAAGATCAAGTTCTCTGCGTTGGAGTGGTCCTGGGTGTATTTCTCAACACTAAAGACGGGAGTGTTTTCATCCTCGTCCTCGCTCTCGTCCTCACTCTCACTATCCGAATGAATCGTATTTACTTTTACCAATGGATCACACGTAAAGTCCATAGAAGGAGCACAGGCGGTTTGAGATTGGGACTGCATATTTTTATGTAAGAGTTGATAGATCACCTTAGACTGTTCGCATTGTGCATCGTATAAATAATCATATTTTCGCTTGAAATAATAACACATCAACGCAACAAAGATAAGATTGATAATCATTCCGATAAAAAAACTACTAATGTCTAAGATAGACGAAAATCCCATATACTTACTTTCAATATTTTTCTAAATCATTTCAAACGGATTCATATAAATAAGAAGGATAATCTAGTTGTTTTAAAATAAAGATTCCCCCGTTCACATAAGAGATTCCATCCATAATTTTGTAATCATATTCTATTTTTTCTAGACTTTCTTGGACCCTCATTTTTTGATTCTTTACGTAGGGAACCTCTTTAAAATACTCACACAGGGCAATATAATGAGTGGTGATCATGTAATCTACTTTATGTTTATGAAGATTGAGTCCTTTCAAATATAACTTTGCACAAGTGACTGCGTCGTTTGGATTGGTTCCTGAATAGATCTCATCAAAAATACACAAATGTCTCTTTTCTGGGTATTCCGTAATACAGTCTAGAATTTCTTTACAGCGTCTCGCTTCCGCTTGGAATAGACTGTCTCGTCCAGAGGTGTCTGGAATATTTAAATAGGAATGAAAGACATCGTAACAAGCGATATTCGCTTTTTCATAACAACCATATCCGAATTGCTGACTCATGATGACATTTAAAAATAAAGACTTGAGTAAGGTCGTTTTACCGGATGCATTTGGACCACTAATGAGTAAATTATTTTTCAAGTCTACGTCGTTTCGAATCGTGGGTTCATTCATGTGGGCGAGATAATACATTCCTTGCATGGATGTTTTTTTACGATAGTGGCAGGGTCTTAATTTTTTCATTTGAATAGACTCTTGAATCGAAAGAATATCCAAATTATAATCATGAAGAAAGAAAGTGTATTGGATTGCTTGGTGGTTTTGTTCATTCATAAATAATTCATAGTATAGATTCATCAAGAGACCAATTTGTCCTATTTTTAAAAACAAAGAATCGCAGGGTTGGATTTCTTGAATTTTATATAACATCTTTTCTAGACGGTCCTTTTGTCTCATAGACTCCATAAGGAAAGGTTGATACGTGGAGTAAGAACACATACTTTGAACCGTTCGGTCTATGAGGAGGATACTCTGTTTTAAATGGTCGGTATAATGGATTAAAAAATTATAAACGGTGGTAATGTTACGATAAAAAGAAACACACGACAAGACATTGTTATAGACCTGCAACAAATAAATAAAAAGCGAAAAAAAGGCGGACACTCTACTTTGAAAAGAAATACTGGAGAAATTAAAGAAGAGTTGATAAACGCTTGTATTTTTAAAGAGATTCTTTAAATGTTGAATATATCCAGTGATGGTGATGGGAACCTTTTGTAACTTTAAAAGCATAAAGGGTATCAATAACATGACCAAGGGAGAAAGTAAAGAAAAGATGGGACTTGTCAAATTATATAAACTGAGACAATGTAAAAATCCACTAGATTCGTTCAACTGCTTGAACATCTTAAATCCAATGTATTGATATTTATCAATGAAATTGGTCTCTTGACTAAAAGATTCGTATTCTTTCTTAAATGCATCACAAGAATAAGGGATAGAAGAATAACGTTTGATACATTTCTGGGTTTGCTTTAAGAATCGAGTATCTTTGGTATAAAGGGAACACCATTGATTCATCAGCGTAGATGTCTCAGGGATGATCTTTGCATAAAGAGAATGAGACCCGCCTATTTCTAGATCATTCCGTATGACCTCTGACAATACTTGATGTTCCACATATTCTATAGGTAATTTATGAAGGATCGGTTCATGAAAGGTTGGACCGTTCAAATATAAATCATCAATCTGTTGTTGAATATCATCCATACAAACCATAGATAAAATTAATAGAAGGATATAACTTAAAAATATAAAGTATAATCATACTATGCATAGTTACGAAACATTTATTCAGGTGTCCTTGACCATGAAAAAGGAAAATCATGCGCTTCCTGATTCCGTGATCGATCAACTGAATGAGATCCGAAAAATACTTCAGATTCCGGTCATAGAAAAGATCAAGAAAACAGTCATTGTCAAAAAGGAAAGTACCGTGAGTGAAATTCTCAAGATTTTGAATAAAATTACAGAAAAAAACTATGACAAGTTGAGGGATTCCATCTGTGTTCTCGTCAAAGGGATTGAGAATATAGAAGACATGAATAAAATTACACATGTCATCTTCAATATTGCGAGTTCCAATTTGTTTTATTCTAAACTATTTTCCAAGTTATACAAGGAACTCATTGACATGAACCGTTCCTTTTACGATGTCTTTAAAGTGCATTACCATAAGTATTTCACGGAATTACAAGCGTTTGACTTTACCCAAACGACGGATTACGACAAGTTCTGTGAATACACCAAGAAGATTCAACAGATGGATGCGACCCTTACCTTTTTTATCAATTTAATGAAGACCAATAACTGCGATATTGACAATATCACGGATTTATGTTTGTTGTTAGAAAATAAATTATTGGAAGACGCGGAATACGAAAAAATAGAACTCAATGAACAGATGCTTCATTGTATTTATATCATTTTAAAGGAATGCATGGAGTATTTACTTTTTCATGAAAACTTGGAACAGATGGTTCGTAAAGTCAAGGAAATTAAACAACATCCAAAACTCACCCCTAAAATGAAGTTTAAATGTATGGACTTGGATGACATTATAAAGAGTCATTTACTCATATAAAAATATACTTTAGTATATATAAATGGAAAGTCAGGTTAAATCATTTCTCACACAAAAAACCTATACAAGTCAATTAGAAAAACTAGAAGAAGAGGATCGCGATGCCATGAGCGAGTTGTATAAGATTTCCATTTCAGGAAATGACATTTTGGTTGCTCCTGGAAAGACGATCATGACGGAATCAGGTGTCGCCTATTGTTATGTGTATGTGATCCAACAAGACAAGGTGATTTGTAAGTTGGGCGTATACGAGAAAAAAACAGACACGATGCCTATGTTCTTTGACTTGTCTTCTTTTCCAGAAGATTCTTTACGTTTGTTTGAAGAGTATGAAATAGTCCCGACTCGATTGCTCGATTTTAAAATGAAGGAAGAAATGGCAAGTTCCAATAATATATTTGATTATTTGATTCGTGAACTCTTTCCGAGGTTGCAAGACAAGAAAAAAAGATTAAATGAAACCTATAGTCTATTGCATAAAATTTATACAAAGGACGATCAAGACAAGGACATGAGACCCATCTTGAAACTGATTTCCGCGACACGAAAGACAGAACCGACCGAATCTTTTCTGGAGACACTCAAGCAACAGGCGACCGATAAAAATAAGTTTGCCTTGACTCTTCTTGCATTGCAACCCTTTTTCAATGTAAAATTCCAATTTAAAAATGACACAGAACACTTTGAAAATGTTCAAAAGTATGAAGAAATGGCAAGACGATGGGCGTTTGATGCACCTACGACCCTAAACGTCAATATAGACACTTACGAATGGATACAAGACACAGGTCTAAGTGTGATTCCAGAAGAGACGTCTAAAATGAATTCCGTCAACAAACGTGAACCCGAAGAATTTAAATCTGAACCTGAATCAGAACCGTATGAACCGGTTGCTGAAACAGAACCAGACCTTCCACTAGAACCTATCGGCGAATTAGAAGAATACAATCCTGAACCCGAACCTGCCTCTGCGATCGCATCTGTGCCTCTTCCTCGACCTCCTCCTGTAAGAAAGGGTCAATCCCAGACCATGAAAACCAAAGCACCGAAAGTTCCTAAAGAGTCTAAAGCACCTACGGTTCGTGGAACCTCCATGAATGAAGTCATCGAACCCACGCCAAGTGTGCCTCTGAATAGTCCCTCCATGAATGACATCGAACGACGCTTGCCAGACTTACCTCTAAATGATGGTCCACGCGGCACATCCTTGAATGCCATTGCTATTAGCAAACCGGTTAAACGAACCAAAGCAAAAAGTAGTGAAAGCAGCGAAAGCATGGAAGAACCCTCTGCAAAAATAAAGATAAAGAGAATCTCCAAACCCAAGACGAAACCTAAAAGCGAGTCAACCAAAGAATAAAATAAAACGATATTGTAATGCTCATTCGTGAACTGAGTCCCAAAAGTAATGGAAATATAGACTTTGTCATGAGTCATTATCCTCATCTACTCCAATACTCTTTTTCAAATACTTACTTTATCAAATTGTTGTATAGTCTTTTTTGCAAGGCGCAAGAAACAAAGGTCAAAACCACGGTCGAGCACCGTTCCAAGGTCACGGTGCGACTTAAATCTGGCAAATTTCTTCCTACTGAAATAAAAACACATGTGCATTCCAGTCGTTATGAACTCTACACGATACATCTCTATCTACGGAACGCCTGTTTTGAAATCAAACTCTATTCATTAGAACCAGAAAACATACAACGTTTTGTGTATTTTGTTCGATTTATTTTGACCTTATGTTCCAAAGACGTTGTATTGTTGGATCATTATTCGATGACGTTTGTCCTGACCCCTTATGAAAAAGATAAGATGCCGGTTCATTCCTTAGACCCCCTTCACATCAACAGTGGATATACCTACGAGAATGAGATTGTGATCTTTCGTAAAGAAGAGTTCATGCGCGTCTTTGTTCATGAATGTTTTCATTTGTTTTGTCTCGATTTTAATGAAGTGCAGGTGGATTTCAAACAATTGTTTCAACCTCTTTTTTCGGTTCAGAGTGATTATCTCTTGTTTGAATCGTTGTGTGAATTTTGGTCACGCACGATCAATTGCGCCATTTTTGCGTTTTTCATAGAGGTAAATACCTCGTATGATGAGTTTGAGAGATTTTTTCAATTGAATTTGAACGTGGAACGCGTGTATGCCTTGATACAGATGAAACATTTTCTTTCTACGTTTGATTTGAGTTATGAAGATTTAATAAGGGGGGTTATTAAATCTTATAAGGAGACCACGAACGGGATTTGTTATTATGTCATTACGACACTGTTATTCTTTCATTATCAACAGACCATGAATTGGTTTGTAGAAAACAACGAAACCATGTTGCAATTTCGAAAAACCACAACGCATGTCAATTTATTTTATCATTACATTAAATCGATTTATAAAAGTGATAAGTTTTTGAATACTCTTGGACAAATAAAACATTATGATTTGAACCATTTATCTATGTCCGCTTTTGATATTGAACTATTTAAACGCTCTTCTCAAAGTGACACGAAAGAAATCGCTGAAGGTTGAAGTAGGAGAGTTGCTGCTTTGGATCAGTGACCTTGGTCTCGTCGTAGTTGAGAAGTTTCTTCAACTTATCGTCTGCAAGAATAAGGCGACCATTGGTCTTGTCCTGAAGACCATTTGCCCGCACATAGGCGGTGATCTGCTTGGTTACATCCGTTCGCGCCATGAGAGTGCCAGGTTCCTTGCCGAGGAAGGTTGCAAGATCGTTGCTGATCTTGGTGGGTTTCACAAATCCGCTTGGCGCACGGTTTCCCTTGTTCTTGTTACGACGAGCGTTCATCTTGTCTAGGACACGCATCTCCCGGGTGACCTGCTTCTCCACCTGGCGGAAATCGCTCTTCAGTTGACTGAACTGAGAGTTGAGCGCCTGAAAAGACTTATTCAGGTTGGAGAACAACTCTGGAAGAGAATTGGGGGTGTCGGTGGAACCAACCGACACTGTCTCGGAGACAACCTCAGTTGGCACTGGCACTGGTGCAATGACCTCCGCTGGTGCAACAGGTGTCGGGGGCGGGGTCTCCACGGTCTTTGCCTTGGATCCCTTTGGCGCCTTGGACTCCTTTACTGGTTTAGTGTTGGTCTTCGTTGTTGCGCTCATTATATATGATACTATATGATCTTTTTATATGCATTTTTACGCATTATTAATATTGATCCATTTCATGACCTAAAGTAGAGACAAAACCTACGAAGAATGTTCGAATTAAACAACCGAATGATAAAGCCAAGGCATCGCTTCTGCAACTTCTTTATTGACTAAAGTTAGGGCGGACAAAATATAATAAGATCCTAAACATTGATGCTCGGTCAATTCTGCCTTGTTCAAAAGTTCATCCATGATAGAATAACAATACATCCTTAAAAGGGATACATCGATCGGTGTATTGTATTCTATCGTATGGATTGGAACACGAACAAACGGTTTACCAAAAGGTGGACAGATCCTTATTTTGATCGACGTGGTTAATTGCGCCCTATAATCCCAAATGTCGTAGAGTTCTAGAATGAATTTCTTCATTTGATTCATGTTCAGTTTCATAAACCATTCCACTTGAGTATAATTTCCTAAAGAATCCATCTTTTGAAATAGATCGGTGATCTTACTATCGTAGGAAGGCATTTGTATCTCATGATAAATCGGATGGTCTGTTTTTTTCATCAAATAATTCAAGATCATTCTTCGCTTGACCAATCCTTTAAAATCATCCGTAAAAAGTGTCCGGGTATAAGGATTAAAGGGAGTGTTTTTTTTCATCAGATTGTAGATCGAAATCACATTAAACCCATATACAAATCCATTCTCTTCTATGCTTATAAAAAAATAATAATCGATTTCTGTCATGGTTTCTGTGGTTAAAAAATCTTCTGGGTTATTGCAGAGTCTTCTGTTAAAACCCGCTGGACCTTGTGTCTTGCGTAATTCGCGTAACCATCTTTTTCTAAAAAAACACTGGATACGTGATGCGAAATATCCATGCATCATTTTTTTATAACACTCTTCCATCATAATCTCCTTTTTTTTACGTTTGATGGAAAAGTTGAAAAAGTCGCAAATATTACAAATGTCCCGAACCGTGTATTTTTTCTCTTTGATCCAAGCGTAATCTTTATATTTAGTTGGATAAAAACTCATTATATTAGAGAAAGATTTTATATTTAATCATTTTTTTATCATTCTTTACATTTGTTTTGCACATGATATTCGTATTAAAAATAAAATTGATTTAAAGATCTTGCTTATCTTCTTGTAGTAACATGGCGAACCTTATTGTCAAAGCGTCTGAATTTGCTCCTGCCACCCAGATGATTTACGGCAAACCCAGCGTAAATAAGAAAGGCGGAAAAAGTATCAACATCTTGAACTCTACTACCAAAAAGTGGTTGACCCTTCATACACCTATGATGCTCACGTATGGAGTGATGCAACGTGTGAATGACGATGGTTCTACCACCTATGACATGAGTCTTCAATTTCCACGAGACGAGTTCGCGAACAAAGACACTCAGGAACTGAAAGAAGTCCTGGCAGAGATGGAAGAAAAGATCATTCAAGATGCATTCACCAATTCACGCGATTGGTTCGGTAAGAAATACAATAGTATTGATGTGTTGCGAGAACTTTGGACCCCTATGCTGAAGTTTCCAAAGAATAAGGAAGATGGAAGTCTGGATACGAGTCGAGCGCCGACGATCAAAGTCAAACTTCCCATTTATAAAAACAAAGATGGTTCAGACGATCCCAAGTTTGATCTGTTTGACCTAAACAGTCGATCGATTTACCCGAATGATTCGGGCGATACACCTGATTTGTTGGTTCAAAAAGGAAGCAATGTGTGCTGTGTAGTCACCTGCGGTGGGATTTGGTTTGCAAGTGGCAAGTTTGGAGTCACTTGGAAACTCAATCAGGCGATGGTCAAACCACCAGAGACGTTTGAGAAGGGAAAGTGTTACGTTTCACTCAGTGCAGAGAAGAAACCAGACGCCTATGACAGTGACGGTGAATCAGAACCGCATCCTCCGCTTTCACGTCCTTCACTCGTTCGAACCGAAAGCGTAGTCACACATGAACCGGTCACAGAACCTTCTTGTGATTCCGAACCACCGAATGAACCCAAAGAGGAACTCAAAGAGGAACCCAAGGACGATGGACCAAGCGAAGAACCTGTTGCGAAACCAAAAAAGGAAACTAAAAAGACTACGAAAAAATAATAATATCGGATAAAACATGTGCATCATAAATACAGGATTGAATCTTAGGGATTCCTTTTTCTTTTAGGAGGATCCTTTCTTTTTTCTTTTCCTGGTCCGGTATTAAAATACTTATCCCATCTAAAACAACACTATCCTGCATTCCGGTGACCAGAATATTGTTGTCTTCATCTATTTCTACTCCTTTTGGCAAGACGGGTTGAATCAATACTTTGATTTTGCCATGAAATATAATTTCTTCGTGCCATAAAGGGATGTATAGTTGCTCTTCTTCTAAATAATAAATATCCTTTCGTAACAATTGACTTAACTTTGGAGTCAAGATATAGGTTTTATACGATTGCAGATGGTCTTGAACGGGGTCTAAAAAATAACGGACAAAGAGCGGATGTTTAAACAGATCCAGATTTGTTGTTTTTACTGTATGCACATACTGTCTTAGTAATGTTTCGTCAAATGTATCTAAGAAGGTTTCTTTCGGTTGACTGCATAAAAAGTCATACGCATCTTTGAGTTCAACAAAATGACGAGGGTCGCCGCGTTTGTCTGGATGAACCAAGAGACATTTTTTCCGATAATTCTTCTTTAGTTTAGGAGTATGAATTTCATGTTTTGATACGTTTAACAAAAAACAGGCGCGTTCCATGTTCATTTTAAATTATTATTCTTTTGTATCTATATATGTCTAATAAATTCACACGTAGACGTAGATACAAAAGAAGGCGACCGAACACACGAAAAGGCGGTAAAAAAAGATGATAAACCCAGTTCAACGATAGAGAATGACTCCTTATTCTAAAGGACGAGATTCTATCAGATTGAGTTTCAGGGTCATGCAGAAATTCTCCAAGTGATAAATGGATCTGTATTTTGTATTGTATTTTTCTAAGATAGGTAACAAGGCGCTTACAGGCAATCTCATTCGTTTTGTTTTTAGAATTTCAAAATAAATGTATTGGAGACACAAATGAATATCATAATTATAGGTGAAGAGTTGATAAATATATTCACGTAATAAAAAAAGGTCGTCTCCGAATTGAATGAACTCTACAATCTTGTCACAATACGGTTTGTATTGGTTTCCATACACTTCATTCCCTACTTTTTTCAAAGCAATGATTTTACAAATCTCTTTCAACGAACTGGGCAAAAAGGACAGATACCGGGTGCAGAAGATAAACCGAATCTTTGGATTTCGCATAAACGTATAAAAAATAGACAGCAATTCTTGATCAATGAATTGAAAATTACGACAGAGAATGACACCAAATTCTAGATGAGTTTGTGTCTGAACAATGTTCGAGACAAGACTATAAAACTCATTCCACAACCCATTCTCATTCGTGCCAAGTAATTCAAAATCAATTTCGAAATGAACGTCGCTAATGTTATAATAATAAATCTCATTGTTTAACGTAATCTCTATTTTTCGTTTGTATTTTAATCCTGATTTACTGTAGGGTAAAAGTAAATCATAGGCGTGTTTGTATTTGGAGGAATTCTCGGGACCGTAAAGAATGATCGATTCTTTCATATGAAAGAATATATAAACCTTATTTAAATATATAATTCGTTTTATTATATTATGAATGTGTATCAATCGATAGACGACATCCAATATGAAAAATGTTTCTTGTGTCGTCCTATCCCTAATAAGTTCTATAATTATATTCATTTTTATAAAATCAGTTACAATTTGTTGTCGTTTACGTTAAATACCCTTTTGATCTGGATTGAAATCAAACAATATAGTATCAAAGAACAGGCGGATCAATTCTTGTTGTCTTATCACATGGATCCCACTTTTATGGAGAAAATGATCCAATTTGAAAAGAATTTGTTAGAACGGTTCAATCAAACCCTACAGAAAAAAATACATTACCCCTCTTATGATGCAAAACAAATCTTGTATCATAAGAATAAACTCGATCCAGAACAGTTTCGGTTATTTTTCCGTATTTCAGGTATTTGGGAATCCGAAACCCATATTGGACTTACCAGTAAAGTCGATGTTTATCCATCTACATAAAAACAATTGAGGATGACTTGTTGAATGGTTACTGCAATTAAATTAAATAAAAACACCATACCTGAATAAATTTGCATGGTCGCTGCTAAGGAATTCGCTTTTTCGGATCCACTCTTGGATAGAAAATATTGATAAATACTTATACCGACTAAACAAACCAACAAGATGGTGGAGTAATTCGACCACATATAATACTCGTCTGGCACGGACTTCTTATTGATTTGTTTGAAATATTGAATATTAATGGCAATCACCCATAACAAGAGTGCAATGGTAAAGATCAAGATCCAAGGTAATTCTTTGACATCGCTCCATTCATTGGAACCAGGATTTACATTGACAATAATCAATCCGATTAAAGAAAAGACAACCAATCCATATCCCCAGATCAAAGCACTTGCAGGTCCCGTAGATCCATCGTCGGATGGATTTATCTCAGACAAGGCAAACTTAATAAATAACCCCACCGCAATCAGAGCAAGAAATACAGGGTTTACTTTATTTTGATCAAATAATAGAGTAGAAGCGGTTACCGCGCCATACATATGTTATACTTTTATATTTTTTCGTATGTAGTCTTCTATTTCTTCTTTGGATGGTCCTTGCGTATATTTGTAGAATTTAGGTTTTTTCATTTTCGCAGTTTTATAAAACAAATACGGTCCATGTGTGCCTTGTCTCAAACTCCATTCTGAGTTTACGACACAAAGGATATGAGAATTTTTGTCTTTGTATTCCATTAACTCTTTCAAGTGTTCTGGTGGCATCACCTGATCTCGAATCCATTCTTCAATACAATCATACTTTGAATAGTCTTTTAAAGAAATAGACTGATTGTTGTAGTCCATGTAATACCCGTAACGACCCTCTTTTAATACAACCGGGAAAGAACGATAGGTTCCTGCATGTAACGAAGGATACGTTCTCGCCTTTATCTGAATCGTTCGTAATTGGTCCACTTGTTGTAACGTGTCTCGTATAAACGGTTTATGATCCATCCCTTGTTCAATACGATCGAGTTGTTCTTCCAGTAAACGACTATAAGGATAATTAAAAAGAGATTCAAAATGTTGATAACAAAAATCATGCACTTCCTTCCCTAAAGGAGTGAGACATAATTTACGAGATTCTTCCATCTCTTTCTGAATCGTTTTCTTTTCAATGATTTGATCTTTCCATTCATATTGTTCCATTGAAATAGAAGGTCT
>Ga0007787_10000391_pt1 | contig 13475 bp, 9 predicted proteins | sample LauGreFa1BDMLBSN_2_FD_59500 | JGI IMG/M metagenome (GOLD analysis project Ga0007787, IMG submission 59500) | Freshwater lake microbial communities from Lake Michigan, USA - Fa13.BD.MLB.SN | ecosystem: Environmental > Aquatic > Freshwater > Lake | place: Lake Michigan, USA | collected 2013-09-23 | reverse complement strand
AACAAAAGCCGATTGGATTTCAATTGACGAAACCGGAAAAATATTGTTTACCACTCAAACATTAGGATTAAATCCTGAAGTTCTTAACAAAGAGGAGATTATTTCTCGAGTTAACGATCGTTTTGATATTTCCTTAAATAAAGAAAATGTGACTCATTTATTTTTTTATGGAGCAGGTTGTGGTACCGATAGAATGAAGAACTTTTTAACCGAGGTATTTAAAGAATACTTTCCTAATGCGTTAGTGGTAGTTCATGAAGATACTTATGCGGCGGTTTATGCAACCACTCCTAAAAACGAAAAAGCAATTGTTTGTATCCTGGGAACAGGATCTAATTGTAGTTATTTTGATGGTAAAATCTTACATCAAAAAGTGCAATCTTTAGGTTATATTGCTATGGATGACTGTAGTGGAAATCAATTCGGAAGACAGTTGATTCGTGATTATTATTTTAGTAAAATGCCCGCAAAATTAGCCACTGAATTTGCTAAAACTTACGATTTAGATCCAGATGTTATTAAGAATCAATTATACAAAGAGCCCAATCCAAATGCGTATATGGCCACTTTCGCAAAATTCTTAATTCTTCATAAAGACGAAGAGTATTGTCAGAAATTAGTTAGAAAAGACATGCAAGTATTCGTTGATAATTATATTACCCAATATGAAAATTGTAAAGAGGTTCCTATTCATTTTATAGGCTCAATTGCTTTTTATTTGAAAGAAGAATTAAAAGAAGTATTAGAAAGCAATGGCTTAAAAATAGGAAATGTACTTAGAAGACCTATCGATGGTTTAATTGAGTTTCATGTTTTAAACTAAATTGCATTTGCAAACCAACAAAAAATCGAATTTGAATTTTTTCAAATTCGATTTTTTTTTTGCGTTGCTTCAAATTATTTTATAGCAATCATAGAAATTTCCACATTTACATTTTTTGGTAATTTGGTCACTTGAACCGTTTCTCTTGCTGGAGCGAATTCTGCTATAAAGTAACTTGCATAAATGGAATTAATTCTGGCGAAATCATTCATATCAGTAATAAAAATAGTGCTTTTTACCACATTGGAAAAGTCCATATTGGCTGCTTCTAAAACCGCTTTCAAATTATTCATTACTTGGGTCGTTTCTAATTCAATACTTTCCATCACTAATTCCATAGTTACTGGATCTAAAGCAATTTGACCAGAGGTATACAATGTATTTCCAACTAATACTGCTTGACTATAAGGGCCAATCGAGGCAGGCGCTTTATCTGTAAAAATTATTTTTTTCATATTATCTTAATTGTCTGTCTGGAACAGTTCTTTTTTCCCATTTAATATCGCTAAGCACACTTGATTTAATTCCAATAAAGAACCCCCAAAAGGTATTGTCACCAAATGGTAGCCAGTTGAAATCCATTCTCCAACTCAATAAATCTCTTTCAAAACGAAATTGGGTAAAAGTGACTCCTTTTTGGACAAAATCATATCCTGAAGAAACTCCTACTTTCCATTTTGGAGTTAAGTCAATATTTGTTGAAAAACTTAAAGTGTTACCAATTATTTCATTCTCTCTGTTGTTATTGCTATAAGTTAAAGAATAGGCCATCGTTAAATCCCAAGGAATTTTTGATTTAAAAAATTCGGTTACTTTATCTTCAAAGTTTTCTTTTTGATTGAACTGACTTTCTCTTCTGTCGCTGAAATCAGTGTTGGTTCCATATAAGTCATCAGAGCGCCCACCGTTTCTTTCCCCTTGTTTGTTCTTTGCTTCCTCTCCATCTGTACTCGCTAACGAAAAATTAATGGTCATGTTTGAACTGGTCATTCTAAACAAACTTCCACCATTATTTGAGTTAAAGGTGTTAATTCTTCTACCAGAATTATCAATTGCATACGGATCTAATGTGGTGGCAAAGTTGATATTCATTTTATCTTTGAATAGGGTAGTACCACCGCTAATTCTCAATGGAGCCCATCGTAACGAATCTGAAGTAGCGTTGTAATCGGTATGGAAATTTAAATTATTCAATAACATTATTTTTTTAGGTTCTGTTTTTGTCGCATCTCGATCTTTCACTTTTGCTTCAAATGTATTGCTTAAATCAAAACTTACTATATTCGATTTGCTAATTCCAGGTGCACCATAGATTCCCTTTTCAAAACGAGTGTATTCCTTCATAATTGTTCCACTTCCATCAGAAGCATAGGTATCATAATATTTTTCGAAACTTGGAGCATAACTAAACGCCACTGTTGGTCTCATGACATGTCTAATTGATTGAATCCTTTTTTTTGAACCAAAATTAAAAGTACCATATATAGTTGTTCCAATACTTGAACTAAAGTTATAGGTTCTAAATGCATCAAATCCATTAACGGCTGTTTCAATCACCTTATTTTGTTGACTATCAAAACTTCTATTTATTGTTTTTAAATACCAAACCTCATTGTAATTTAGAGAAGCCGAGGCACTAAAATGTTTGAAAATTTTAAAATTGGTACTTAACGGAATAGAATGTTGAATACCAGAATTTGCATCTCTAAACATTTGAGGTTTGAAAAATAGAGAGTCTTTTGTTTCAATTCTATTATCTCCCCTTAGAGTGTATTGAAAATTAATATTTTTAAAGATACCTCTTTTTTCACCTTCTTTAGGTGCGAAAGGAAAAATACGATCTACATTAACTTGAAGAGAAGGTAATGTCATATTTATCATTTGTGTTTGTGTATTTTGAGAATGGGTTGCCGTTAAGGACATATTTACTTGGGGAACACTATTAAAAGTTTTTGAATATGATATAGATGAACTTAAAGTATTGTTAAGCCGCGAATTATTATTTACCTGATTAATGGATTGCTGGAAATAAGTACTACTTCCCAAGTTCACAGAAGCAGAAAAACGGGAATTTGGATTTGATTTTGGATCTTTATTATGAGACCATTGAATATTATAAATATTACTTTTCGAATAATCTGGATAACCTCGTTCACTAGTGATTAGGTTTTCAAAACGAATATTAATATTACCATTGTATCGATATCTTTTAGCATAACTCGTTTCAGCTCTTAAAGCATAACTTCCGTTGGTATAATAATCTCCTAATATCGCCAAGTCATAATTATCGCTTAAAGCAAAATAATAACCTCCATTTTGAAGAGCATAACCTCTTTGTCGGGTATCATTAAAGGTAGGCATGATAATTCCAGATTGACTTGTTTCGGTCATAGGAAAAAAGGCAAATGGGAGTATCAGTGGAGTAGGTACATTCGCAATTACCATATGGGTTAAACCAATAACTACTTTTTTTCCGGGTACAAACTTGACTTTGCTTGTTTGAAAATAAAATTCAGGATTTTCAATATCTTCAGAGGTAGTAAAACGAGCCTTTCTCATAAAGTATACTGAATCGTTTTCTCTTTTTGTGATTTCAGCTTTTATTTTAAATTCATTTTGCTCAGTTCTTGAATTCCAAACAAGTGCTTTTTTAGTTTTGAAATTAAACCGAATAGAATCAGGCTCAATAACATTAGCACCTTGTTTAAATACTGGTAGTTGTGTGTATTTTCCTGTTGAGTCTTTTATACGTCCAGCATAAATTTCATTTTTATCATAATCCAATATAATAATACCAGATTTCAACTCTATATCTTGATAGTACAATTCTGCTTTATCATATAAAGTCATTTGTTTCTTCTTCTGGTTTATCTTTTCATAACCAACAGCCGTTCTTTTAATTTTAGATTCTAAAAGTGGTTTTTTTGGTTTTATTGTATCTTTTTTTATGGAATCGGAAATAATAGCTATTCCTTTTTCGTTACTTTTTTTAATTTCAGTGCTTTGTTTTGCTTTTATTTCAATAGGTTTTTTAGCTAAATCTTGGGAGTAAGATTTGTTTGATCCTATTGTTAGGAAAAATGCTAATAAAACGATATTAAATAAGTTTGTATACAAAGGTTTAAATGCTATTTTTGTAAAATGTAGGTTTAGTTTTTCAATTTTCAAAACTACACATAAATTTTGGTCAAAAATAATCAAATATTAGATTTATAATCTAAAGGATATAATAAAATTAACTTAATAAGTTTATGAATATAAAGAATAAAATAAAAGTCTTATCAATTATTGGATTGCTCGCATTTTCATTATCTGGATTTAGTCAGAATAATAAATTTAAAGTTACTTTAGATGCGGGTCATGGTGATCACGATTTTGGAGCAGTTTATAATGGGCATATTGAAAAGAATATCTCACTAGCAATTGTTTTAAAAGTGGGAAAAATATTAGAAGATCAGCCCAATTTTGAAGTGAATTATACCCGAGAAACCGACGTATTTATAGGATTAGTGGAACGTGCTAATATTGCCAATAGAGTCGATTCTAACATCTTTGTTTCTATCCATTGTAATGCCAATAAAAATACCGTCGCTGATGGTACCGAGACTTATGTAATGGGTATGACTAAAAATGCTTCTAGTCTAGCTGTCGCAAAAAATGAGAATGAGGTAGTTACATTAGAGAAAGATTATAAACAAAAATACAACGGTTACGACCCTAGTTCTCCTGAAACATTAATAGGATTAACATTAATGCAAGAGGATTATCTTAATAATAGTATTGCACTAGCTGCTAAAGTGGAAGATGAGTTTGCTAGAATTGGTAAGAAAATTAGAGGTGGAGGTGTTAAACAAGCTCCATATATGGTTCTTCATAAAGCTTATATGCCCAGAGTTTTAATAGAAACTGGTTTTGTTTCTAATCCAGTTGAAGGAGCAATATTAGATTCTGAAGAAGGACAAAATGATATTGCGAATGCTATTGCACAAGCTATTATTAGTTATAAAAAAGAGTATTTCGGAAATGGTGATGGCTATTCAGATGACAACCGTCCATCAAAAAAAATAACAGATAAACCATCAACTAACTCTACAGTTCCAACAAAAAAGGAAACTGTAAAAGCGGAAGAGGTAAATAAAAAAGATATCAAAAAAGAAATTAGCAATGAATCTGGTTTCGTTTACAAAGTTCAAATTGCTGCTAGTAGTAAAAAAATGGATTTGGACCCAAGTAACTTTAAAGGCTTAAAAAACATAGAAATAGAAGATACCGGTTCCATTAACAAATATTTCTATGGAGCAACTTCTGATTACGAAGATGCAAAGAAATATTTGACTGAAGCCAAATCAAAAGGATACAATTCAGCCTTTATTATAGCGCTAAAAAATGGGAAGTTAATTCCGTTAAAAGATGCGGTTAAATAATTCTGATTTACCAAAGTTTTATTTTAAATTTGTACAAAATATCTGAAATTGAAAATCACTAAAGAAATTAAAGCCGGAATATTAGTTATTGCTTCCATCTCCTTATTTATTTGGGGTTATAGTTATCTAAAAGGGAAAGACATCCTAAATAATTACAAAACTTTTTTTGTAGTATATCAAAATGTAGAAGGATTAGCAGCGACCGCACCAATTACTATTAACGGACTTGTTGTGGGTCAAGTTTCCGGTATTAAACTCCAACCCAACGGAGAAATTGTAGTTCAACTTCAAATAAAAAATGATTTCCCCTTTTCAAAATCGAGTGTAGTTGCCATTTATGAACCTGGATTAATTGCTGGTAAACAACTTCAAATTATCCCCAATTTCAATGATAAAACAGAAGCTGTTAGTGGAGATACTTTAACCAGTGCTGTGAAAAAAGGGCTTACAGATTTAGTAAGTGATAAATTGGCGCCATTACAACAAAAAATTGAAAAGATGGTAGTAAACGCTGATTTGCTATTAACTAATTTAAATGAAGTTTTGGATACTAAATCCAAAGAGAATTTAAAGAATAGCATATCAAATTTGAGCAAAACTATCGAAGGGTTTAATTCGGTTGTCGATAATACCAATTCAATATTGTCTAATAATAAGAGTAATATAGATAAAACATTGTCGAATTTAAACAAAGTTTCTTCTGATTTTTCAAAAATTTCAGATTCTTTATCCAAAGCAAATCTTACAAAAGTGGTTAACGATTTAGAAAAAACGCTTTCTAACGTAGACAAAATAATGAGTGATGTTCAATCGGGAAAAGGTTCTTTAGGAAAAATTGTTAAAGACGATGCGTTGTATAACAATTTAGAAAAAACATCAAAAGAATTGGAATTGTTATTACAAGATTTAAGGTTAAATCCTACCAGATATATCAACGTTTCTTTATTTGGCAAGAAAAACAAACCTTATAAAAACCCAACCGACTCGATTAAAAACGTTAAAAACTAAATCTTTATGGGATTAGTAAATTTGTTATTTGCAATTATTTTAATTTTAGGTTTTGGATTTTTTACTATTAATATTAGAAAAATAATCAGAAATATAAAATTAGGGCAAGAAGTAAATCGTTCTGATAATCCTTCTTTAAGATGGAAAAATATGGCACTGATTGCTCTTGGACAATCTAAAATGGTTAAAAGACCAATTGCCGGTTTTCTTCACATATTAGTTTATATTGGTTTTATTATAATCAACATTGAATTGCTTGAAATAATAATTGATGGTCTTTTTGGAACCCATAGAATTTTTTCCGGTTTAGGATCTTTATATAATTTTCTAATTGGTTCCTTTGAAATATTGGCAATATTAGTATTAGTTGCTGTAGTTATTTTCTTCATTAGAAGAAATATTATTAAGCTCAATCGATTTATTCATAACGACTTAAAAGGCTGGCCTAAAAGCGATGCAAATTATATCTTGTATTTTGAAATTGTTCTAATGTCTCTTTTTTTATTAATGAATGCTGCTGATTTACATTTGCAAAATGTTGAAGGTGGTTTTGAACATTATAGTAAAGCGGGTTCCTTTCCAATTTCACAATTCCTTTTGCCTATTTTCGAAGGACTTTCGATACATGCTGTTTATTTATTGGAAAGAACTTTTTGGTGGCTACACATTATTGGAATATTACTATTCTTAAATTACCTATATTTCTCTAAACACCTTCATATTCTATTGGCTTTCCCCAATACTTATTATGCAAATTTAAATCCTTTGGGCCAATTTGATAACCTAGATTCCGTAACAAATGAAGTTAAATTAATGATGGATCCTAACGCTGATCCATTTGCTGCAGCTCCAATAGACGAAAGTGCAGTCCCTTCAAAATTTGGTGCCAATGACGTTCAAGATTTAAATTGGGTTCAATTACTAAACGCTTATACTTGTACCGAATGCGGTAGATGTACTTCTGTATGTCCTGCAAATCAAACGGGTAAAAAATTATCACCACGAAAAATCATGATGGATACAAGAGATCGTTTGGTGGAAGTAGGTAATAACATCGATAATAATAAGGGAGTTTTCATTCCAGATAATGTATCCTTGTTAAACAATTATATATCCGCAGAAGAAATTTGGGCTTGTACTTCTTGTAACGCTTGTGTTGAAGAATGTCCTGTAAATATCAATCCATTGTCTATAATAATGGATATGCGCAGGTATTTGGTTATGGAACAAAGTGCCGCGCCAATGTCTTTAAATAGTATGATGAGTAATATAGAAAATAATGGAGCTCCTTGGCAATACAACCAACAAGATCGACTGAATTGGAAAGAAGAATAAATTAATTTAAATAACAACACAACAACAATTACAACAAAATGAGTTTAGAAGAATTAGACAAGAATTTAATAGCCGCTTCAGAAAACGGACAAACTATAAGCCCAATATTAGCAGAAGGAGTAAAAAATTATTTGATCGATATAGATGGCACCATTTGCGATGACATTCCAAATGAAGAACCAGAAAGAATGTTAACCGCAGAACTTTATCCTGATGCTTTAATTACTTTGAATAAATGGTATGATGAAGGACATATTATTTGTTTTTTTACTTCTAGAACTGAAGAGCATAGAGAATATACCGAAACTTGGTTGAAAAAACATGGTTTTAAATACCATAGTATCGTGATGGGAAAACCAAGAGGAGGTAATTATCATTGGATTGATAATCATTTAGTTAAAGCTACAAGATATAGAGGAAAATTCACAGATTTAGTAGACAAAGAAGTTACAATCCAAGTTTTTGATGACGAACATCATCATTAATTTATAATTTATTAGTTCATAAAATAATAATTAGAATATGTCAGAAAATTTAGTAGTACCGACCATGGCAGAAATGCTTGCTCAAGGCAAACAACCCGAAGTATTATTTTGGGTAGGTTGTTCAGGTAGTTTTGACGATAGAGCTAAGAAAATTACAAAAGCATTCGTAAAGATTTTAAATCGATCGAATGTTTCTTTTGCGGTTCTTGGTACTGAAGAAAGTTGTTCTGGTGATCCTGCTAAACGAGCTGGAAATGAATTTCTTTTTCAAATGCAAGCCATGATGAATATTGAAGTTCTAAATGCTTATGAGGCAAAAAAAATAGTAACTGCTTGCCCACATTGTTTTAATACCTTAAAAAATGAATATCCTGAATTAGGAGGAAAATACGAAGTGGTTCATCATACTGAATTTTTAAAATCGTTATTAAATGATGGACGTTTAACTATCGAGGGGGGACAATTTAATGGCAAGAAAATCACATTTCATGATCCTTGTTATTTAGGAAGAGCCAATTCTATTTATGAAGCACCTAGAGATTTAATTGATAAACTAGATGCTGAATTGGTTGAAATGAAACGTTCCAAGGCAAATGGATTGTGCTGTGGAGCTGGTGGTGCTCAAATGTTTAAAGATGCTGAAGCTGGAAATAAAGAAGTTAATATCGAAAGAACGGAGGATGCATTGAATACTAATTCTGATATTATTGCGACCGGTTGTCCTTTTTGCAACACCATGTTAACTGATGGAATAAAGAATAAAGAAAAAGAAGGCGAAGTTAAAGTAATGGACATTGCCGAATTGATTGCTAACGCCCAAGACTTATAATAAAATATCATGTATATTCCATTTGAAAATTTACCTGAGGAATCTAAAATTTGGATCTATCAATCCAATAGAAAATTTTCTGATGAAGAAATTGCTGAAATAGAAATTGTTTTAAAAGATTTCATAGAAAATTGGGCTGCTCATGGCTCCGGACTTGAAGCCTCTTATCAATTGAAATACAATCGATTTATAATTCTCGCAGTTAATCAAGAGGTCCAGATTGCTACAGGTTGTTCCATAGATGCTTCTGTTCGTTTTATTCAAGATTTGGAACAAAAATACAATGTAGATTTGCTTGATAAAATGAATGTTACCTTTAAACTTGGGGAACACGTAGCGCATAAAACCTTGATTGATTTCAAAAAAATGGCCAAAGATAAAGCGGTTACTGAAAACACAATAGTCTTTAACAATCTCATCAATAATATAGCTGAGTACAATGAATCTTGGGAAGTTCCCGCTATGGATAGTTGGCACAGTCGCTTTTTTTAATAGAATTCAAATCAATGAAATCACCTAAATTCAATTATATTATTGCTTTATTCTTTATAGTATTTGTTTTTTCATGTTCTTCAACCAAACATTTAAATTCCAAAAATACTGTAGCTAGTGATTTTGAATCAGAATTACATGTTGATAGAAAACATACAAAAAATCCATTCTTTGAAGAATCTGTAAAAGAACAAAAATGGGTAGATAGCGTTTACAATCAAATGACTTTCAATGAAAAAGTAGGTCAGTTATTTATGGTTGCTGCCTATTCTAATAAAGATTCTATACATGTTAATTCCATTGAAAAGTTAATTAAAGAGTCAAAAATTGGCGGATTGATTTTCTTTCAAGGAGGTCCTGTTCGTCAAGCTAATTTAACTAATCGATACCAGTCTAAATCAAAATTACCTTTATTTATTGGTATTGATGCGGAATGGGGTTTAAGTATGCGATTGGATTCTACTTATAAATACCCTTGGAACATGACTCTAGGAGCTATTCGTGATTCTAAATTAATTGAAAAAGTAGGTTCTAAAATGGGTCAAGAAAGCAAAAGATTAGGAATTCATTTTAATTTTGCCCCTGTATTAGATATCAATACCAATCCAAAAAATCCAATTATTGGTTTTCGTTCTTTTGGAGAAAATAAAGAAAATGTAACACAAAGTGCCCTAGCACTAATGAAAGGCTTTCAAAGTAAAGGCGTTTTCTCTACCGGTAAGCATTTTCCAGGTCATGGAGATACAGAAGCAGATTCTCACTTATCATTACCCAACGTATCTTTTTCGAAAGAAAGAATTAATGATGTAGAATTTTATCCTTATAAAAAATTATTTAATGAAGGTTTAGCCTCCGTAATGGTGGCCCATTTAAGTGTTCCTAGCTTAGAACCAAGAATTAATTATCCAACTTCTATTTCCTATAATGTAGTTACCAATATTTTACAAAATCAATTGGGTTTTGAAGGCTTGGTTTTTACAGATGCACTTAATATGAAAGGGGCAAGTAATTATAAAAAAGAAGATGGTATCGCCTTAGCTCCAGGAGATATTGATTTAGAAGCATTTTTAGCGGGTAATGATATATTGTTGTTCTCAGAGAATGTTCCTGCAGCCATGGAGAAAATTTGCATGGCTTATCAAAATGGATTAATCTCTGAGTATCGCTTGTCAAGATCAGTGAAGAAAATACTTAAATATAAATATTTTGCAGGTCTTAATAATTACAGATCGATACCAACTGAGACTATAATTAGTGATATTTATCCAAGTTCAAATGATGCTTTACAGTATCAATTGTATGAAAATGCAATAACTGTTATTAAAAATAAGAATACTATTTTACCGATAAAAGCATTAGAAAATAATAAAATAGCCTACGTTAAATTAGGAGATGATAACAATATTAAATTTGTTACTACATTAAAAAAATACACAGAAATTACTGAAGTTGCTAGTGACAATATCGATAGTTTAAATGTAAAGCTTAGTAATTACAATACGGTTATTGTAGGTTTTCATAAATCAGATAAAGCTTGGAAAAAACAAGATTTTACTGAAACAGAATTACTTTGGTTACAAGAAATTGCTAAGAATAATAAAGTAATTTTAGACGTTTTTACCAAACCCTATTCGTTGTTGCCTATTACAAATTTTGATGAAATTGAATCGGTGGTAGTTTCGTATCAAAATAGTGATATTTCGCAAGAAGTTTCCGCTGAATTATTATTCGGAGCTATTGAAGCTAAAGGTAAGTTGCCTGTATCTATAGGCGATAATTTTAAAGTTAATGAGGGTTTATCAACCGAAAAGTTAAACAGATTGGGTTTTTCATCTCCAGAAAATGTGGGGATGAATCCTCAAATACTAGCTAAAATTGATGCTTTGGCAAATAAAGCAATTGATAATAAAATGACTCCAGGATTACAAATTCTGGTTGCTAAAAAGGGGAAAGTTATTTACCAGAAAGCCTTTGGTTATCATACTTACGATAACATTCAAAAGGTTCTAAATACCGATGTATACGATGTAGCTTCAATGACCAAAATTATTTCAACACTTCCTAATGTTATGCAATTGTACGATAGAAATAAAGTGAACCTTGATTCAAAATTGGGTGATATGTTGCCAATATTTAAGAATTCTGATAAAGCAGCAATACCATTCAAAAATTTGCTTTCACATTATGCTGGATTTCAAGCTTGGATTCCTTTTTATAAAGCAACTTTGGATAGTTCCAAGGTACCTCTAGCTAAATATTACAATAAAACGAGTAATGAGCAATTTTCTAAAAAAGTGTGTGATAGTCTATATATGAGAAATGATTATCATGATACCATAATGAAAATGATTGTTGATAGTAAGTTATCATTAAAAAAAGAATACAGGTACAGTGATTTCACCTTCATCATTTTGAAAGATTATTTGGAAAAAATGACTGGTAAAAAATTAGAGGAATTAAGTGCAACTAATTTTTATAATTCACTAGGAATGAATAATACTTTATACAATCCATTGAATAAATTCGATAAAAGTCAAATTCCTCCAACAGAAATCGACACGTATTTTAGACACCAACAAATTCAAGGTTATGTACACGACATGGAAGCCGCAATGGAAGGTGGAGTAGGTGGTCATGCAGGTATTTTTTCTAATTCTATGGATGTTGCTAAAATGATGCAGCTGTTTTTGCAAAAAGGAAATTATGGTGAGGTCAACTATTTTTCTTCAAAAACATTTGATGATTTTAACACCTGTCATTTTTGTAATGAAGGGAATAGGAGAGGTTTAGGGTTTGATAAGCCACAACTATCAGGCCCAGGTTCAACTTGTGGTTGCGTACCAATGACTAGCTTTGGTCATACTGGTTTTACTGGAACTATTGCTTGGGCTGATCCAGAAAATGAAATAGTTTATGTGTTTTTATCCAATAGAACTTTTCCTGAAAGTACGGTAAATAAATTATCTAAAGAGAATATTCGAGAAGATATACAAAAGGTGATTTATGAGGCCATCGTTAAATAATTTTATTTATTTAACTCAAGTTTATTTATTTCCAATCCATTTTTTGTTACTTTCGTTTCACTAAATTAATACCATGAAAATAGCTATAGTTTGTTATCCTACATTTGGTGGAAGTGGCGTTGTTGCCACTGAATTAGGATTGGAGTTGGCACGAAGAGGGCATGAAATTCATTTTATTACCTACAGCCAACCCGTTCGTTTAGAGCTATTAAATGCAAATGTTCATTACCACGAAGTGAACGTACCGGAATATCCTTTATTTCATTATCAACCCTATGAGTTGGCTTTGTCAAGCAAATTAGTTGATATGGTAAAGCTTCATAAAATTGATTTACTACACGTTCATTATGCCATTCCTCATGCGTATGCGGGATATATGGCAAAACAAATGTTGAAATCGGAAGGTATAAAAATTCCAATGGTAACTACTCTTCACGGAACAGATATTACTCTGGTTGGAAAACATCCATTTTATAAAACGGCGGTTACATTTAGTATAAATAAATCGGATGTAGTTACCTCGGTATCACAAAATTTAAAAGAAGAAACCTATTCTTTATTTGATATAAATAAGGATATTCATGTTATCCCAAATTTTATTGAATTAGATAAAATTAAAAACGTTTCTAAGATAGCTACCAATCGATCGGTTATGGCAAATGAAAATGAGAGAATTATTACTCACATTAGTAATTTCAGAAAGGTGAAACGTATTCCAGATGTTATCGAAATTTTTTATAAAATTCAACAGAAAATACCATCCAAGTTAATGATGGTAGGTGATGGCCCTGAAAAAGAAATTGCTGAAAGTTTGTGTTATAAATTGGGAATTTCAGATAAGGTTATCTTTTTTGGAAACAGCAATGAAATAGATAAAATATTAAGTTTTACCGATTTATTCCTTCTACCTTCTGAAACGGAGAGTTTTGGATTGGCTGCATTGGAAGCTATGGCTTGGGGTGTACCAGTAATTTCAAGTAATACAGGCGGACTACCTGAGGTTAATTTCGATGGAATTTCGGGTTATCTAAGCGATGTTGGAAATACAGATGAAAT
>Ga0007787_10000390_pt1 | contig 13511 bp, 20 predicted proteins | sample LauGreFa1BDMLBSN_2_FD_59500 | JGI IMG/M metagenome (GOLD analysis project Ga0007787, IMG submission 59500) | Freshwater lake microbial communities from Lake Michigan, USA - Fa13.BD.MLB.SN | ecosystem: Environmental > Aquatic > Freshwater > Lake | place: Lake Michigan, USA | collected 2013-09-23 | reverse complement strand
TTAAGATTTGCCCCTTCTGTTTGCTTAAAATGACGACGACCAGCGGCAGTCAATCCACCTTTAGGGTCTTTTAATGGCTCTTTTTTATCAAGAATATAATCTAAATTACCATCATTATCCATTTTAATAATATCAACAATTGCTAAAGCATTGGCTGGATTATCAACTAAGCTCAATTCGCCTAAAGAATATTGTTTAATAATGTTAACTGGGCGACCTCTGAACATTTTTTCTGTTGACTCAATTTTTTCTAAAACTTTTCCACCAATTGAAAAAGCCTTGAGGGTTCCATCTAAAATTTTTTCCCAAGTATCTTGAGCTCCCTTAGAGATATAAGCGCTAACTTTAATAGCTTTATATTTTTCTCCATCGGCAGTAGTTATATCAATTGGTTCATAACTGATTGCTTTTCCAACAGCAATAGGGGCGTGCATTTCTCTAATGTTTCCGCCCCAATTTTTAAAAGCCTCCAAAGAAGCCTCAAATTCAACAATATCTCCAGATTTATCAATATTGTCAGCAGTTGCTATACCGCTAACAATACGCTCCTCTTTCTTAATAAAGTCAATTGGAAATGATAAATTAAAAGTTTCCATAGTACCTCGTAATTAATAATTATACATCACTATTTTAATATTTAGCCAATAGCAAAAACAGATAATGTAACAGATGCTGTCATAACTTGAAATTTTGTGTAGTCCCCTTTAATTTCAATATAGAAATTTGCCGCAGCGGGAATAACAACTTGATGCTTTCCGTTTAGTTTTATTGTTGCATCAGTTGATCCATCCTGATTCCAAAAATAAATAGTATGGGTGTGCGCGTTTGTTGAAATCTCACCATCAGCACTTGTAATTGCAATGTCTGAGTAGACAATTGAATTTTGCTCCATTTTAATCTCCTTAATTATTACCTACAGAATTATCTGTGGTATTGTCGCCAGAATCTTGACTCTGGCCTCTTTCTTTTTGATCACCACTGCCCTGAACACCTGTCGGAGTTGTGCCAGCATCTGATCTTGACTTTGGCGGAATTGCGGCAGCGTTGTTAGAATTTCCAACTGGGGCACCAGCACCATCTTTTTTGACATTTGTTGGGTATGGAAGAACATCATCGCCATCTTTGCGCTCTGGCAGGCCAACCCTGCCTCTAACTTCATTAGGAGACATGACCTCTGTTCTAAGATATCTGTCGTAGATTCTTGACTCCATCTCTTCATCCATAAGATCAATTTTCTTTAATCTTAACTGGAGCATATCGGTAAACTCAGAAACAATTCTATTAATCTTCTTTTCAATCACTGCTTGGTCTGGCCCAATGACCTGCATTTTAAATGTTTTATCAGCGTCTCTTGATACAGCCAAGTTTGCATTATCATAGACACCAACCTTTGGTGCTGGAACTCTGTTGGCAACAAGAATCTCATCACGATTTGATTTACGATATTTATCAAATGAAGCATCTTGAACGCCAGCTTCTAATTTTTCAAATTTAATATCTGTATCGGAGCCAATACTTGCTGGGATTGGAATAATCAAAGTCCCATGATTACGGCCTTTTACTTCATTCCTAAAATAATTAACAAGTTCTTGTTTTGATCTTTGGCTGATTTTTGCGCCTTTAATAATTACTGCATATCTTGGTATTGCTTTATTTTCAAAATAATCAATATTGTATTCCTTTGCAAATTTATCACCAATTATCGCTGCTGCAGCAGAAACTGCCGATGGAATTCCATAATATGTGTGATTTGGGGAATACATTTTAAAATGTATAATTTCGTTAGGATTCGGATCCATATTGATTGGATCTTGAGTTTCTGTGTCTTGAAAATTTCTAAAAAAGACTGCTTGAATTTTATTGCTTCTAGAAATTTGAACGAAGCCGTCACGCTTCCTTCTTATTCTGACCATTGTGCCTGGTATATGACCAATATAGCCAATTTTTCCAGAATTATTGCGACCAATCTCTAAATAGCCATTGCCAATAGTAAGAACATCTTGCCAAACACGGACCATTGTTTCAATAAAAGTTTCTTCAACATTCAAATCTTCAAATGCTATATCAAGTTCTTCTTTAAGATCTTGTAATTGCTTTCTTGTTCTTTCAAGTTTTGGCTTATCGTCCTGAGCTCTTTCAATTTTGCGTTTTGCTTTTAATGTTTCAGTAAATTCAAAACCAAGGCCAACAGTATTCATAACCCTTGCATTAATTGCAGCATAATGAATTGAGCTTTGATCATATAAATGTGCAAGATTATCTAAATCATAAGGCGGATTAATAATGTCCCATAAAGAATATCCATTAACAACCAAAGGGTCAACATACTTACTGGCTGTTCCATCCTCTCCTTCGTATTTCTTTTGGAGTCTTTGCGCCTTTCTTTTCATCTTTGGAGAAAGGGAGTCTATCTTAACATTTAAAAATGGATCATTTATTTTTTTTTCGGCATCAAAAGATGCATAAGAAATATCATCTAATTCAAACTCTTGAACATCTTCAACGACTTCCATTTTTTGTATCATTACATCCTCTTGTGTGCAAAGTATGCATCAAAAATATCTTCAAACGGATCAGCAACAAGACCGCTATTAAGCCTTTCTGCTTGATCATCCCTTTCTGATGCGGTTATCTTTCTTGCACCAGCAATCCAGCTACAGCGACCCTCTTCCGTTCCAGTCCAGTATTTAGCAGCTTCTGCAACTTTCTTTTCAACTTCTGGGTCGTGCATTAAGCCTTCCGCCGAAAGAACACCGTCGCCATCAGATAATGGCAAGCCATCGGCTTTAAGCCAAATACAAACGCCGTAAGCCCTTTCGGGAATCCAAATTTTTTTGTCTTTAATTATATCTGAACTCATGTATGACAATTTTACATCATTTTGTTTAAATTATCTACACGGACTTTTCATTTTTATGAAATTACTTATCAAGGTTGTCTTTGATAAGCTTGATTTCACAAGAATCTGTCGTGCAGTACGCCTCTCCAACTGCATCAATACCCATACCAGAGTAAATCCCAGAGAAGTCAATTGGGAATAACTTCATTAAACCATCGTCCATATACTCTTTTTCAGTAATCTGCGTATATGGCATTTGCGGATATGTGTAATTACCCTGGGGCAGAAATGAAACTGTCTTCAATTGACCGTCATACATGTGTAAAACTGTGCCAACTTGGTCTTTTTCTGTCTCAGAATCAAAAGAAATAGTTACAGAAACAGAATTGTCAGACCAATACCTCTGTGCAGTAGCGGCTATAGCCATTTTTTCAAAGATTGTAACATCTTTTTCACAACGCTTTGCATTTGACTTAATTGGAAAAAAAACAACAGATGTTGTATCTGGTGATTCTGATGCTGGCTCAACACGATAGTTTGCCATTTTAAAAAGTGGAAGCATAGGGTCATCATTTGCAAAACGGATTGCACGAAGGAAATACTCACCACCTGGTGTCCAGTGAACGCCTGGGGATTCGCCAGCCAAAATCGAAACAGTGCCAGATGGCTTTACTGTTGTCATCTTTAAAGATTCACGAATACCAAACCATTCAGAATAGATATTGTCATATCTCTTAACGGTGTCATACCCAGAATTCATCCATTCACGAAGAACGGGCATTCCGTGGATGTCAGCAAAGTTAGCAATACCAGACATTGATGTACCAATACGGCGATTTCTCTGCATGATTGCATTTGTTTTTTCCCAATGCGTAGGAAGAAGAGTTACTGTCTTTGCATAAAGATATGCAAATTTAAGTGTACGCTTATAATCCTCAATAGAGTCATGACGATTGAGATAAGTTTCAACCAGTGTGCAACACTCATAAGACTCAAGAGACTGTTCTGCACATGGATTGTATCCAGCAACACGCCAATCTTTATTGTTTGGCGGATCTGCTAAACGACCATACTTACGGGACATATCCATCCAAATAACACCAGGTTCACCATTTAGTGCAATACCATCAACAATATGTGATATGTCTGCACCAACAGTAGTTTCAATTGAATTATTACTCATCCAAGCCCAGCCTGGGTTATCAGGATCGTATGAATTGCGCTCAGGGAACTCCTTAGCGTTCTTTAAATTAAGAAATGTCTCATCGTCGTGTCTACCAATTAAAAGTTCAGCAGAACGACGCACATTGCCAGATACGACACAAACGCCAATCATATTTCCAATATCTGCAATATCTGTTCTTGTAAGTACTTGACCAGAACGACCTTCAAACATTTTCTTAATATGTTTGTGAAGTTTGATGAGAGGATCCGCACCAGCGGCTGTGCCACCAAATGTTTTAATAGGAGTTCCTGCTGGACGGATTAAGCTGTAGTCTAACTGAACAGTATTTTGATCATATTTCAAATATGAATTAATAAGAGCAATTGTTGAATCTCTCCAACCTTCGCGTGAATCCTCAATTTGCATATAAAAAGTGCCATGAGGATTTGGCTGGTGAATTGTAAATAATTTATCTGCACCCTTATCGTCAAAGCCAACACCAACACCAAGCATTGATGCTTCCATCAAAAAGCCAAAAGGCTCGGCAGGATTGTCTTTTGTCATTTCAGCAGTAGAAACAAATGCACAGTTCTGGAGAGCGGCCGAGTTGCGCTGGACATTGACAAGTTCAGTCCCCATAATCCAAAGACCACGACCCGGTGGTGTCCACTTCAGATTAAATAAACGATCAAATGCTTCTTTTGCAGAAGCCTGCGCTTTTGCCCCATTCCAAGGAAGTTTGTTATTGCGACAATGGTCCTTTTGCAATGAATACATGCCATTAATTACTCGCTCACAAACATCAACCCAAGTCTCCTTAGTACCATCAACCTTTTTTCTTGAATAAGTTCTTAAAAAGGTTATCTCTCCAACAGAATTGCCAGCAGCATCCTGATAACCAAAGGGCGCTTTCTTGTTTCGATATGAAGAAATAAAATCTTCACTCAGTTTAAATGAAAAAATCCCATCGCTGGGAGACGTAACTACCATAAATACTCCTAAAATAGTCTAAAATCAATTTTACCAAAATCAACGATGTAGGAAAACAATTAATGCTTGGGTCAGTTAAATGTTTTTTCGTACTCTTGATAACGAGCGAGTATCTTATCAGCGACAGCGCCCCAAGACCAGTCGGAATGAATAATTCTTGCCGATTTTACTGCGGAGTCAGCAACTTCTTCATATTCATTTACAACTGTTTCCATTGTTTTTAATATTTCATCAAAATCTGGAGCAGCCCAGTAGCCAGTGTCGTCATTATAAACATGATCGTGCCAATCTGCTTTTGTTATTGTTGCAGAAATTGGTATACCGTAATGAGAATAATCTTTACATCCTGTTGCATCTGTAAGTATTGTTGGTAAACCAGTTGCCATAGCTTCAAGTGGTATTAAACCAAAACCCTCACCACTGGTTGGATAAACTAAACAATGGCATTTGTGATATAACCTAACAAGATCTTCTGTTTCTAAAACATCTGGAATGCCAAAAATTTGAGGATGATTCGTAGCAGAGACCAAAATGCCGTTCATATAAATCTCTGCATGACAGTATTTATTGTATTTAAGTACAAGTTGATAATCTGTATCTCCATCATACAATTCTAAGAAGGCATCAACAACAAGTTGAGCATTTTTTCTTTTAGAATCTCCACCAACATGTAGAAAATTAAATTTACCAGTTAAACTTCTTTCTGAAATTTCCCATTCTGGAGTAACACCGTGTGGAATAACATGAATATTTGTATGAACATTATTCTGTTCATAAATTTCTTTTACAAAATTTGATGTAGCCCATATTTCGTCACATTGACTCATATTATGTAACCAATTTTTTGGAACTTTGGTTGATTCCCAAGGAGTGTAACCAACTTTGTATTTATTTCTTAATTGATAATACAAAGGATTGCAAAAATTAACATGAAAGTCTATTTCTTCCCTGTTGTAGAATACTGCAATCTGTTTTTGCTGGAGGGCTTTAATTGTATTAATGCCAGCATTAAAGTAACCTTGGCTGTACCAAAGTTCACCAGACTCATCTAAATTGTTTAAGCTAAACCAGCTGATTTTATTCATTTTTTAATTACAGTAATTGATCGCCTATGCAAGCGCTTAAACATTTTACACCCTTTTCAATCAGGGCGAGTGCGACTTCCTCGGTAATTTCACAACTTATAGGGCGATCAGTGTACATGCATCTTGTTGCGGCCAAGTAAAAGTCTTCAAAATGGAAAACTGTAATTTGATCAGGGTCCATAATAGCAGCTGGGCCGTAGTCATCAGACTCAACAACTGCAATTATTTCCATAGTATCTATCATATCACTCCTAGTACTCAATATAAATATGTAAATCTAGTATATATAAGTATCTATACATACTTAGCATGCTGGCGTGCTTGCACGCTTTAGCGTACATGAATTTTTTGCACTCTGCACGAAGAATTTTATTTTTTTCCGAAGATTTTTTGAAAAAGACCTGCTAGGCTGTCGCTCATGGATTTCAAAAACGCCGTTTATGACATTTTAGACCACGGAGAGGTTGAATTGCTTGATTTAATGGGCAACGATTTATCAGTTGTTAATGCTGCGAAAGTTTCCTTCGCAGCACAGGTTAAGGAGATGGATGAATCTTCAATTGGTCTTCTAAATTATCTTATGAAGAATAAACATGCTACACCTTTTGAGCATGTAATTTTTAAATTTAGAATTAAAGCCCCAATATTTGTGACAAGAGAATGGATGCGTCATCGCTGGTCCTCATTTAACGAGATGAGTATGAGATATCATGTTCCGCCAGTAATTGATTATTATATTCCTGCATATGACAAAATTCGTAAACAGGTTGGTAAGCCCGGAGCTTACAGTTTTGAAGAAATTGACAACCCAGCAACTAAGGATATTGTTTATTCTGTATTTCAGTCAGTTATTTCTGAGGCAGATGCGGCATACTACAAACTACTTGAACTTGGAATTGCAAAAGAAATTGCACGATGTGTCCTACCAGTAGCGCAATATACTGAATTTATTTGGACAGTTAATGCGAGGTCGTTAATTAATTTTTTATCACTCAGAAATGAAGGCGCGGCACAGTATGAAATTCAAGAATTTGCAAAAACAATTGAATTTATCTTTTCAAAGACAATGCCGATAACCCATAAAGCATTTAACGACTCAAACAGGCAGGCAATTTAATGAAATTATTAATTTTTTATACAGTTTGGACATTTATTTGCTCTTTCTTTTTAAGAGTTGGATTAAATTTAATCCTTGATGAAAATCTTGGCTACTGGCCAGCACTCTATATAACAGTTTTTGTTCAGCTATGCGTTGTTTTCCCACTAGGCGCTGTTATTTCTTCGGCTGGAGATGAATGAGAATCACTAATTATCCTCATAATTATGATATTGAAGATATTCAAACATTAACAATTACAATTAAAGCAGTCCCTTTTGAGGGATATTTTGTGCCAGCTTTTGTTTTGATATCGCCAAGTGACGAATATTCAATAAGTCTTGATGAGGTAAACTGTTTAATGGATGGGATTGAGATTGCCCATAAAAAAATTGACGATCTTATAACTTATATTTTAAGAAATAAAATTTTTAACGATAAGGAGGACCAAGAAGATGATAATGGGGAGAGTGATTCCTGATTTTCCTTATCCAGTCAAAACTTGTCCGTATTGCAATACCAAATTGGTTGTCGTTAATGCAATTCACTGGCACGGAGATGAATACCAGTTCAAAGCTGTATACCTTGATCCTAACCCAAAATGCCCAGTTTATGACGAAGAGGCTCTCCAAGCCTACGCTAGAATTTATTACTCATCAGAAGATGCATTTGAGTACTTTAGAAATATTCAAATTCCAGTTCAAAGATGGTCTAGGGACGAACTGTATTCTATTTACCAATAATGATGGTATAATAAAATCTATTATGCCTGTAAATCCTTGCTCAGAAAATGGTCAACCTGGTTTTAAATGGGGAGATAGCGGTAAATGCTATCTCTACACACGTGGTGATGCAAAATCAATGGGTGAGGCAAAAAGAAAAGCAACTATTCAGGGTATTGCAACTGGCGAATATGAGTCAAAAAAGGATTTTGATGAAGCTGAGCTTGAAAAAGCAAATGTCCCTACCGACCCAGCACTGTATGCTAGGGTGAAGGCAGAGGCAAAAGCAAAATTTGATGTATATCCTTCGGCATATGCAAATGCATGGCTAGTTCGTGAATACAAAAAAAGAGGTGGAGGATATAGAACCGTGAGCGAAAAAGTTAATAAAGTCGCAGAAGATTTAGCAGAACCAGAGGCAGCTCTTGCTGACGCTCTTGTTATGGTTGCTGAAAGATTTGGACCTTTTGATCAAGAGGGGACTGGGATTTGGGTTGAATACGAGACAGCCGAGGAAAATGAAGAGAAATCAATTGGAGTTCACTGTCATAACTGTGCCCTATATGCAGGGGAAGGTGTCTGTAAGATTTTAAGCCAAAAAGTTGAGCACTACGGCAAATGCCGCTTTGCTCTGATACCAGACGGCCTTGTTAATCCAGAGATGGAAGAAGAGGACGAAATGGAAGAAGAGGATGACGAAGAGGAAGGCTCGATGTCAGCTCTTATCTCTATGCTTAGAGATTTATTAATAGGAGAAAAAAAATGAAATACAATTTTGGAAAAATGGTTGAAGATCATGATGCAATGAAGTCTTGGCATGAAGGGATGGCAAAGAGCGCTGCCGATTCAATGCAAGATCACATTAAAGCTGCCGCCTGGCATGCATCACAGTCTGATCTGGTCAAAGCAATGATGAACGAAGTTCCGCTTGACCCAGAAAAGAAGGTGTCATCAATTCCAACGGCTGGCTCTGCGCCAACGCCAACATCTGGCTCTGGTAAGACATCCCCAACAAAGGAAGTCCCGCTTGACCCAGCAACTGTTAAGAAGGCAGACCTTGTTGCAATTTTGCAAGAGCATGCAGACCTCTATGGCGATTTTGACATGGAGATTGAGGCTATTGCTAATTTTTTGATTAATGAGTAATCATGGATGTTGCAATCTGGGTTGCAGTGATAACTGGCATCTTTTCAGTTCTTGTTGCATTGATACAAAAAACTCGTAGGGAAAATAAACAAGATCATAATCTTGTTTATGACTCTATTCAAAATTTGCACCAAGATGTAAGGAGTGTTGGTGAAAAATTAGACAATCACATTGATTGGCATTTAAAAAAGTAAGTTTGTGGAGCGCCCTTGGGCGACAATATTTCGCAAGATTATTGTCGTGAACTGGGGGCGCTTCACTTTTTTTAAAAACCCCCGACATTTCTTTAAAACCCCTGCTAAGATGTCATCAAGCAAAGAAAGGACACTAAAATGCTTAATACACAACAGGAAAAAACACTTATTGGAATGATTCCAGCAGATACTGCTGGTGAGGACAGGCGAGCTGCCTATGCCGTTATTACTGGCATTAGAGAGGAAAAAACAGCAGCACAGATTTCTGCATATTATTCTGTTTCAAAAGACTTAGTTGAAAAGTGGTACAAGTTTTTTGCAATTTCCGACATGCCAACACAGGCCAAAGCACGCCGTGGTCGCAAGGGCAAGGACTTGACTGGCTATGTTCGTTCAAATATTGGTAAAACTGTTACACCAAAAGAAGTTGCTGAAACAGTTGGTATTTCTCTTCCAACTTTTTATAATTTCTATAACGCAAACAGAGGGTATTTTAAAAAGGTTAAGCGCGGCGAGTTTGAAATTGTGAACCCAGACGAGCAGAGAAGTCTTTCCAAGTGAAAACAATGTTTCAAGAGTGTCTTGATGTAAAGACAATTTTCTTTAATGATTGGGACTCAGCAGCAAAACACTGCGTTAGTGAAATTTTTAAATTTAATGAACAGTGTGGAAATAGACACTTAATTGATATTGTTAATGACGCTGATAAATACATTATTGAAAATCCGTACTTATTGCCAGCTGCATTATTGAATAATTCTGGGCACTCTGAGTACATTGAATTTTTAAAATCATTAATTGATTACTATATTGAAAGCGGAATGAATGCTATTGATCCAATGGATATGCTTTTTTCTGGTACTGACGAGGAGATTAACAATTCAATTCAGATTCATCAAACTTGGTTTTTATTAGCATCACATTCTTCAATTTCTTTATTCAAAAAATTAATGGAAGATCCAACATACTCTAACTTTATCAATGTCATGATGAATCCAGATATGATTACTGCAACGGTTATTCGCAAGCAGCACGATTATGGTCCGCAGAATATAGCAAAATTTGGAATGTGGGGATTGATTGTAAGGCTTCATGACAAGATTGCAAGACTTGATAATCTTTTGTCAACAAAAAGAAATGGGTTTAATTCTGTTTCTGATGAGACTGTTTATGACACATTAGTTGATATTGTTGGATATTCAACGGTTGCAATGCTTTGGATTAATAATTGGTTTTTATTGCCATTAAAAAAGGATCTCTAATGGGAATGATGATAACTGCTTTAGTTTTTGGTCTCGTTGCTGCTCTTTTGTTAATAACGGTATCGGATAAATGACAACAATTGTTGCAATACAGGGAGATAACTATTGTGTAGTAGGTACGGATTCAAGGGTCTCATCTTTTGATGAGACTGGCATGGCTTACCAGATTACTACCCTTGGCACTGGTTCTTGTAAAATTGCACATAATGGTAAATATTTGCTGGGAGCTGCTGGCGATGTGAGAGCGATTAATATTCTTCACCATGCTTTTGCTCCACCAACTCCGCCTGCAAAGACAAATGGCTCCGCTCTAGACGAGTTTATAACAACAAAATTTATCCCAGCACTACAGGTTTGTTTTGAAAACACTGGCTACGCAATGCCAGATCTTGCAGAGGATAAAACACACATGTCAGAACAGTCTTCAACGATACTTGTTGCAGTAAATGGTGTTGTGTATATTATTGATGGCGATTATTCTTGGACATCAGATAGAACAGGAATATATGCTATTGGAACTGGGTCGTCATATGCGCTTGGTGCAATCCAAGCATTAGTTGGTGGAAAACAATTAACAATCCAGAAGGCAAAAACGATTGTAAATAAATCGTTATCAATTACATCTAAATTTGATCCGTATACTGGTGCGCCTTTCCAATCTTTTGTACAGGAGCAGTAATGGCAGTTTATGATTATAAATGTGTTAATGGTCATACCTACACAGAATTAAGATCAATTAAAGAAGATCAAAAGAAAACTCATTGTGAATACTGTGGAGAAGAGTTAAAACAAATATACTCGGCACCACTTATGCAACTTAAAGGTGGAGGCTTTTACAAGAATTCAAGATGATGTATACTATATATGACACCCAAGTGTGTCTCGGTGCGCTTCGTGCCGTTATTCTTGGGATCGTTATAGTTACGGCATCTCCCCTGTGTAAAAGCAGGGGTTTTGCTTTTGCCGAATTAGCTCAGTGGTAGAGCAACCGCCTTGTAAGCGGTAGGTCCAGGGTTCAATCCCCTGATTCGGCTCTAAGGAGAAAATATGCCAGAATTAAATGCAAATACACCAGCAATAGAATGTTATGTTAGAGGTAACTATTTAAGGAATCAACAGGATTCTCATAATAAGTACTACCCATGTATGATATTTGGTGTTACATCAATACAGGGACGCTCGCCCTTATTTCATTTTCTAATGGAAGACGGCGGTGTTTGGTGGAGAATGCCGATATCAGCCTTCTGCACAGAGCCTGGGGTGCCAGAGGTGGACATACACGACCTAGTTCTGTGGAACAGCTTTAGTAGCCATATAGCCGTAACAGAATTTCAGGCGATGAAAAACATGAGAATGACATATGTTGCAAGATCTGGCGAGTTTGTGAATGGCAAGTACTTATTTACACTTGACTGGCACGCTCCAGACGATAACCAAATTAATGCTGGATTTAGCCTAAGCCCAGGTCAACATAAGTGCGGTCATGTAATTGTTAGAGATGATGGCAATTTTGCAATCCAGCCAAATAATAGGGTTAGATTATTTGATCCATCTTATACAACAAAGAATGGAAACTTAATTGATCGTTTGATTAATACAAGAATGTGGGATGTGGAGGACGCTGCAAAATGGCGTACCTCTGATGACGACAGATACTTTTATGATGTAGAATAGCCCGCCGAGGAGAGATGGCAGAGCGGACAAATGCACCCGCCTTGAAAGCGGGCAACCGAAAGGTTCGGGGGTTCAAATCCCTCTCTCTCCGCCAAGGTGAGTGCTATACTCGCCAACACGGGGATATCAAGTGGTCTTGATAGCGGAACACCGAATTTCGCTAAATGGGTTCAATTCCCATTATCTCCATCATCTGGTTCTTTCTGACGGGGAAGATTAAATGATGCCGTTTAGATCAGCCAGACCAACCGAATGTAGCGCAGCTTGGTAGCGCATCTGTTTTGGGAACAGAGGGTCGCAGGTTCAAATCCTGCCATTCGGACAATATGACACCTTTGCAATGGTCTTGGATTTTAGCCTTAATGGGTGTATTTGGCATGTATTTTGTTGGGAAGAAGAGATGGGAGGCTTTTGTTTGGTTAATTATAATGGAGTGTTTATGGATTGTCTTCGCTATACAAACACATACATATGGTTTTATTCTCGGATCCCTTGCTTACATTATTGTATATACTAGAAACGCTCGTCTTTGGAAAACTAAATAAATACCCAGATAGCTCAGCTGGCAGAGCTACGGACTGTTAATCCGTTGGTCGTAGGTTCGATCCCTACTCTGGGTGCTATGACATATAATGAATGGTACACAAATAATATAACCCCATCTGAACTTGATAAAATTAAGAAGTCAAGGGAAGAATGGATTAAAAATGCAGAATCATATTCCAAGAAGGCAGCATATGCTGATTTCCGTATAAAGAAGCTGGAAAAACTTTTGGATAAAATGGCCTATACATTAGACCTGTTGGTTGATGATTCTTCTAATAATAGAAATTGGTTCAAAGTAAAGGAGGTGCTGGATGAATATGAGCAATACAGAAGAGACTCTAAAATGGTGGATAATCCAAACAAGCCGTCTTCAGAAAGAAAACAAGGTTCTTCACGAAAAACTCCACGCAGCAAATAATAAATTGCAGGAATACCAAGCCGAGATAAGAAGGCTTGAGCGTAACCAGCAATATTAAAACAATCGGGGATGGTGTAATTGGCAACACGACAGGTTTTGGTCCTGTAGTTCAGGGTTCAAGTCCTTGCCCCCGAACCATCTACTTGCCGTAGCGTAAGATAAATTCATTTAATAAATAAGACATAACTTAGAGTATAAGCGTTATCCTCTTTAAATCATTCCCAGGATGGTTGTGAAAGGGGTAACAACGAGAGCAGGAGTGGCCACGAAAAGATACTATATGTATATATGTATATATGTGTATATCCTCATATCTTTGTGTATTGGATGTGTATCCTTTGTGGCTTACCCGAAAGTTTCCCCAAGTTTTCCCC
>Ga0007787_10000388_pt1 | contig 13550 bp, 13 predicted proteins | sample LauGreFa1BDMLBSN_2_FD_59500 | JGI IMG/M metagenome (GOLD analysis project Ga0007787, IMG submission 59500) | Freshwater lake microbial communities from Lake Michigan, USA - Fa13.BD.MLB.SN | ecosystem: Environmental > Aquatic > Freshwater > Lake | place: Lake Michigan, USA | collected 2013-09-23 | reverse complement strand
CCACTAAATATTGGTTTTTTTGGATCATTTAATCCTACTTTATTTCTTTGTATTGCTCTTGATATTTTTGCAATGGCATCATTTTGCCCAACAACTTTAGTACTAAGTGTTTCTTTTAATGTTTTTAATTGTTCGGTTTCATCATTTGTTATTTTATTAATAGGGATTTTTGTCATTAATGAAACAACATCATAAACCACATCTTCAGTTACTTCTCTTTTATGAAGATTTCTGTTTTTTTCAAACTCGTCTTTTTCTCTTTGTAAATCAGATAAAACTTTACGTTCTTTATCTCTAAGATTTGCGGCTTCTTCGTATTTCTGACTATTAATAACTTTAACCTTTTCTTTTTTAATCTCCTCGGCTTGCCTTTTTAAGTCTTCAATTATTTCGGGCAGTTTAATTTCAACTTGAGATCTTGCACCAACCTCATCAATAATATCAAAAGCCTTATCAGGGAACTCTCTATCTGTAATGTATCTATCTGCTAATTCTACACATAATTTTAAAATATCGTCACTATATTTTACTTTATGGTGATCCTCATATCTTTCTTTAGAATTATTAAGTATTTCTAATGTCTCTTCTTTTGAAGATGGATCAACCATTACTTTTTGAAATCTTCTTTCTAATGCACCATCCTTTTCAATGTTTTTTCTATACTCTTCTAATGTTGTTGCACCTATACATTGAAGTTCCCCTCTAGATAATGCGGGTTTAAATATGTTTGATGCATCCATAGAACCTGAAGCATTACCGGCACCTATCATAGTATGTATTTCATCAATAAAAATAATAATATCAGGATTTGCATAAAGTTCTTCTATTATTACTTTCATTCTTTCTTCAAATTGCCCCCTATATTTTGTTCCTGCAACAATAGAAGTCATATCTAAAGAAACAATTCTTTTACCTGCCAAATTTTGTGGACAGTCACCCTCAAATATTTTTTTAGCTAAACCTTCTACTATTGCCGTTTTACCACACCCTGGTTCACCTAAAATTATTGGATTATTTTTTTTCCTTCTTGATAGAATCTGAGCAATTCTATTAATTTCGTTTTCTCTACCCACAACCGGATCTAATTTACCTTCTTCAGCCAATTTAATTAAATCCCTTGAAAAATTATCAAGTACGGGAGTTTTTGTTGACCCCTCATTTGATTTCTTTGATTTTTCGTTACCGTCTACTGATTCTATCATACTTTTCTTTTTTTTAATTATAAAACCAAATTAATTATATATCAATTCTTTTTTAGGGCATACTCATATTTATATAAAAAAAGAATTATGATTAGAAAAATATTTTTAAACGAGTCAGAAAAAGAAAGAATATTATCAATGTATAATGTTAATAATATTTTAAATGAGCAAGGCGATGATTCAGATGTTGTGGTAAACATAGGTGAATTTAAAATTATTGGTGAAACGGAGGAAACTTTAGAACAATGTGTAGACGTATATGTTGAGGGTTCATTTCCCGTAAATAACACACAAAATAATGCTGCTATCGTGGCATCATTCCAACAAAAAATGTTAACTGCTTTATCGACAAATGAAATTATAAAAAAAGCCATGGATAATGGTAATTTAACAATTTCTGAAATAAAATTAGTTGGTGGTGCTAGTAATTACTACGCAGGAACAACCCCTTATGAAATGGATAATGATAGAACTTTAAAAACACCAGGTAATGGCGAGACGTTCACCGCAAGTGAAGTTGCAATAAAGGCTAATAAAAATTTAGCAATAAATAGAGCTAAAAACTTATATTTAGCATTACAAAAAACAGTATTCAAAAATTTAAAACTTGTTGAGGATCTTAACCAACCGGCGAGTATTAATGGTTATGTTATTAACACAGGTGGTAAAACAGATAGTAGAAGGGATGCCGCAAATTACCCTAAAAAGGGACAAATTGTTATGGTTAATATGAAAATTTGTGGTTTAACAATAGATAAACAACAAATTAGAGATTGTTTTACGGGATTAAATATAGAGGTTATTTATGATAGAACAAGAGATGATTTAAATGACCCTGTAAATCACAAATGTAATAATGCGACTTTTAAAATATATGGAAACGATATATCATTAAAAAATGTAAAAGGAGGTGAATATGCCGATTTAAATAACGCTGAAGGTAGTGATGGTTGGAGTTCTTCATACGCCAGTGAACGTAGAGGGCCAAGTAAAAAAACATCATTTACTATTGATGGATTAACCGCTGATCAATTTGTTAACCAAGAAAACTATGCAAAATATAATGGAGAGTTGTCAATAGTCGTTGAATGTGTTAACCCTAATAACGTACAAAATACAAAATGGGGATATGGTTGTCATAGTAGTGCGGCATTAATAAAGGTAATGAAGGCTGATGGCACTCCTGTTGATCAAGAAGAATACATTGGTAAACCTCCAGGAGGGAAAAATGAAAAGGCAGAATTAGTTAGGGTTAATGCATGTACAACCGATAAAATTACCTCAACAAAATAATTATTTTATATTTTCATTATAAAGTATTTTAATTAACTCTTTATCGAGATTACTTAACACTGTTGGGCAATTAAATCTGTCAAAACCATCGTAAAATATACTATTTTCATATTTCCAGGAATCATGTGGAAAACCAAGTGATTGAACTAACTCTTCAGTTATTACGTGTTTTACAAACCTATCACCATAATTTTTACATTTTGGATGGTTAATAAAGAAGTAACTATACCAAATATTTTCGAGTGAGTGAATGTTTGCGTTTACCCCACCAGTATATCCGTCATCAGTTAATTTTAATCTTTGATTGAATTTAACTGACATTTCATTGAAATAATCAAATGACCCAATAACCCCAAATGTTGTCATTTTATTTGTGTCGTTGGTTAAATAGATATTGATAGGACTTATAATGCTATTTAACTCCGATAATAAGTTTTTTACATGTAAAGTTATTGAATCTTTATTTACGGTATCTTCAATACATAGAAAAATATAAACGTCCTGCTCCCATCTTGCATATCGATACACAGTACTCTTTTTATTGAATGCACACACATCATCAAAGTATTCCTTTACAGAGTCAGGTTTGTTTGATAAATCATAATTTAATTTTCGTTTGTATTCATAGTAGTTTTGAGAGAATAAAATACTTGGTAATACAATAAACAATAAAAGGGAGATTAATAAATTTTTCATATTACAAATATAACAATTTTATTTTAATCTACAAAATTTTTTTTTGTCAGTTATTATGACAAAATGTCAGTATTTTATTTTTGGCATTTATTTAGTAAAAAATTATACCAAAATAAACTTAATAAAAATATAAAAAATATGTTATTTAGAAATTTAAATGATTTAAGAAAACTATTCTTCGAATTTGATTCTTTTGATGAGTCTTTTTTTAATCAACCACATCTGAAAGGAAAAGAGCAAGTAAACACAGGTTCAGATGAAAATGGTGAATGGGAAAGAAAAACCTATGTTTCAGACACTGGACTTTTTTCCTATTCTTTTTTTACTCGTAAAAACAACGTAAATGGTGACGACGAAATTAATAAATTAAAAAATGAATTAAATTTATGTGTCGAATCCCAAGAATTTGAAAAGGCTGTTGAATTACGAGACAAAATTAAAAAATTAGAATTAAACAAAGAAGAAATAAATAAATTAAAGTTAGAACTTAATGAATCAATTAAAAATCAGGATTTTGAAAAATCGATTATAATTAGGGATAAACTAAAATCATTTAAATAATATTTTGTATTTATCGGTAAGAATCCACATTTAATGTGGATTTTTTGTTTTGATCACATATTTATTTTAAAAAAAGACATATGAGAAATAATTTTATTTTAAATGAAGAAGAAAAAAGAAGAATATTAGGGTTATATGGTAACCCGTCATCAAGAATAATTACAGAACAATTAAATAGTGTTGCAGAAGTAAAAAAATTCCAAGACTATATGGACACTATAGGTCCTTGGGTAAAAAGCCCTTCTGGTGGTTATGTTAAATTAAATAAAGGTAGGGGTTATGGTACTTTCGGACCTAACACTCAAGCCGCTTGGAGAGTTTATAAAGATAGGTATATGGCATCTCAAGGTGGAGGGGCAAACGCTTCGGCACCTACAAACAATGCAACATCGGGAGGTGCTGCTGCAGGCGGTGGAATGGTTTCACCTGATGGAGTTAAACCTTCGGCAGTTAGTCCTGATTGTATTAACCTTACAGTTTCTGGTAGTTTCCCAGCCAATGTTTCTTCTGATCCATCACATATTACAAACTTCTTAAATAATTTTATGAACCAAATAAATGCTAACCCACTATTAAAAACATCATACCAAGCGGGGACTCTTTATGTCGGTAATATAAAATTAACGGGGGGTGCTAGTAACACGTATGGTGGTGCGGTTCCTCCTGAAGTTGATAATAACTATAATCCTACGTCAGCAAAACCTGGTGTTTCATATCCGGGAAATGCTGCTAAAAATAAGGCGTTAGCTGTACAAAGAGCTAATGGGTTGTATGCTGAGTTACAAAAACAACTACCGGCAATGAGAATTAATTTTGGTCCAAATGTAACACCTACGGTTAGTTCAATGATTGTTGATACGGGTGGTTTATCTGATGGTAAAAGAAATAAAGGAACATACCCAAACCCAGGACAAATCGTAAAATGTGAAATTGATCTTTGTGGAGTTAATGCTGGAACATCAACAGGAGCAACTCCTACAACCGCAACAACTGTTACTGATACAGGAAGTACGCCTACAACCGCAACAACTGTTACTGATACAGGAAGTACCCCAAATAATTTAACACAAACACAAATCGAGATACTTGATTGTTTTAAAGACGCTAGAATTCAAGTTAACTATACAGGTACAGGACATAAATGTAATTTTGCACTTTATGAAATCTATGTAAATGGAGTCAAATTAAAAAGAACCACAGGACAAGATTATGCTAGTTTAAATAATAACGGAGATTTTGATGATGCGGAGAAAAAGGGCGACAATAGATTTAACACTTTTATTATCGATAAAATAACCGCAGTATCCTTTGTTAATAAAGATAACTTAGTTAAATACCAAGGTAATTTACAAATAGACGCAGTTTGTGTTTTGAAAAATCCTAAAAATGCTAAAGGATGGAATGGTAAAGGAGGTTGTCATGACGGTGTTGGTGAAGTAATTTGTGACGTTAACGGGCAAGAATTTACTGAAACGGCAACAACTCCTGACAAATATGGTGAAGCATTAACTTTAGCTAATTTTCCGGCATGTAAAGCACAATACCAAAAATTAATGGGTTCACAAGATCCTAAAGATAAGTCATTTTTAGGTGGTATATTTGGTAAGAAAAAATAATAAAAAACAAAAAGATTATAATGGGGGATGAAAATCCCCCTTTTTAATTATATAACATTTTAATTATTTCTTTATCTAATTCAGAATAGTTTTGAGTTTCAGTCCAACCTTGATAAAAAATACTTTCTGGATAATTAAATGAATCATTACCAAGACCTAAACATTGAGTAAGTTCCTCTCTTAATACGTGTTTTCTTTGAGTGTCATTCCAACTTCTTTCAACATCAATAAAAACTAAAGACATATCAATTTCTTCATACTTTGGGAATATGAAAAATAGTCCCCAACATTCATCAATAAAATTTTTACTCATTGGATTTATTTTTATATAATCGTCAGGACCTCCAAAATATAATCTAACATTTGCTTTAGTAATATCTTCAGTAAGATATAAATTAATAGGTTCAATTAAATCATTTAACTCTTTTAAAATTTTAATTGTTTCATCTTTTAATTCTTGATTGCAGTTACCTTGGATTATAACGTACACATCCTTTTTAAATTTTAATATTTCTTTATGTGAACTATATTCTGTCCCCATAGCAATTTCATTAAAATAAGATGTAACTGTAGTATCCTGAGATATCCCTAAAAATCCTACTAATAAAAATAAAAATGTTATTAACTGTTTCATGGTTTTTAATTATACAACAAATATAATACATTTATTTTAAACGGCAAAATATTTATTTACATGGATGCATGGAAAGGTTTTATTGATGAATTAAATTTAACAGAAAATTTAGAAGAAATATATTTTAGAATTAGATTAGTAATCCAAAAAGAAGGTTGGTCTGATAAAGATTTGGAGCGTCCACCATATTACCCACAGGACTTACTAAGTTTACATCATAAATTTATGAATGAAAGAGATAAGTTACTTAAAACTATGGATGATTATGGGTTTGAGGTTGACTTAGATGAATTGGTAAATTACCTTCAAATTAGATTAAAAAAAATTGATGAAATAACTCCATTAAAAAATTAATTATGGCTATTAAAAAAACTGAAATTATAGGTACAAAAATTATTTGTGAAATTGAATCAAGTAATTTAGTTAAAACAGAATACGACACTGATACAAAAAAAATGATAGCAGAATTTAAAAATGGTGCTAGATATGAGTATAACGATGTTCCTCATAATACTTACGTTAAATTTAGAATGTCTGATTCTCAAGGCAAGTATTTTAATTCTGATATATCTAAAAAATTTAAGTATACAAAACTATAACCATTTTTCTAACTATTTATAAGTTATATGTCAAAAGATAAAAAAATTATAAATAGTTTTTATTTGCAGGATGAGTTAAATCCTGATGTATGGGTTTTACCAAAAGAAAAATACATGGGTGACCCTGAGGGACAAAAACCAAAATTAAAACCTGAAATTAGAGAAAGACTTTTAAAGGCTGCAAAAATATTTGTAGAATACTTGGATGCTGATTTTTTTGTGCAAGACATTATATTGATAGGATCTTTAGTTGGGTATAATTGGAGTGAATTTTCAGATTTCGATTTACATATATTATATAACCCAAAAGACTTTGGTGGTGAGAGTGAACTTTACGGTGAATTGTTTCATTTAAAAAAAACAATTTTTAATGCATCTCACGATATTAGAATAAAAGGGTTTGAAGTTGAGTTATTTGCTCAAGATGTTAACGAAAAAGAATCGAGTGTGGGTAGATACTCCGTTTTAAATGATGAATGGGTTAGATTCCCCGAAAAAGAAAAATTCTCAATAGATGAAAAAACACTAAAAACAAAGGCAAAACAATGGATGGATATTATTGACGGTGTTTTAGAAAACGCTGAAGATGAGGATCTTGAAGAAGCAATATCACTTGTTAAAAAATATAAAGATAAACTACGTAAATATAGGACGTGTGGTTTAAAAAGAGAGGGCGAATATTCTTATGAAAATTTAGTGTTTAAATTTTTAAGACGTAATGGTTATATATCAAAATTAGAAGACTTTAAAAATAAAATAACAGATAAAAAATTATCATTAGAACAAGAAAATTTTGAATAAAAGATAAATTACAAAATAACAATATATTTATATAATAAAAAATTATACTAATGTAACTTAGTATTAACTTTAAACAAATTTAAAAATGGCAGATTTAAAACCTTTAGGGAGTGAGAAATTACAAGGAATGGACAAAATAAGAAGAATCCTTGAAATTTCTAGATATAAAGAGACTACCCCAAGAAACGAAAATATAAATGAAAGTGCAGGTAGCACTGAATATACTACTAAATTATCTGATGGATTTTACTACGGAATTGTAAAAGAAAACAGAGGTTATATTTTAATGCATGGAGTTGAGCCAAATCAATTAACTTATATGGATGAGTTATTAGAAAGAAAACATTACCCATCATATTCACAAGCATTAAAAAGACTTAACATTATCGCTTCCGAAGTCAATAGAAATACAGGGTACTCATATGGTACTCCTTTGATTGGTGAACAATCGGAGCCAAAAAAAAAATTCATTTTAAAAACACCTAAACCTAAATCTGGTGGTGACTTACCGGCACCTCCTGCGGATTTAGGAGCACCTGCCCCACCGGCACCTCCTGCAGATTTAGGAGCACCTGCCCCACCGGCACCTCCAGCAGATTTAGGGGCGCCAGCCCTACCTGATATGGGAATGCCACCGGCACCTGATTTAGGGGTACCACCAATGGAAGGTGAAGAAGGTGCACCGGCACCTGATTTAGGAATGCCACCAATGGGAGGAGAAGAAGGTTCCCCCGCACCTGATTTAGGAGCACCACCAATGGGAGGAGAAGAAGGATTACCTGATTTAGGAATGCCACCAATGGGAGGAGAAGAGGGTGTACCTGCACCTGATTTAGGAATACCACCAATGGGGGGTGAAGAAGGTGAAGAAGGTGGTCCTGTTGGGTTAAAAACTATACAAAAATTAACAGGAAGATTAAGTCAAAAAATACGTTCTTTTGATAAAGATAAAGGAATGGATTCACAGGACATAAAATATGTTGTAAACTCAATATTATCAGCAATTGACTTATCTAAATTAGACGAAGATGATAAAGAAGATATTTTAGACAAATTTGATTCTTTTGAAGATTATGGTACAGGAGAAGATGGGGATTTAGAATTAGGTGGTGATGATGACTTTGGGATGGGGTTACCTATGGGTGGTGAGCCTGAAGGACTTGGCGGTGAAGAATTACCGGCACCTCCACCCGAAGAAACTTTTGCAGAATCAAGAGTTGAAAAAGTATTAACAAAATATTTTAAAATTACTGAAAACGAAAAACCAATTTTAGAAGAAAAAAGAAAAAAAGATTTTATAAATGAAAAATTAAAAACGGTAAAAATAAATAATGAAATTACCAATCTTTCTGAAACAAGAAAACAAGAAATGATTGCTAAAAAATTATTCTCTGAAAATTCAAATATAAAATTTGTTGGTAAGACAAATAAAGAAAATTTGGTTTTTACTTTAAATGGTAAACAAATAAAAGTAACACCAAACGGTAGAGTTATATGAATTTAGTTTATGTTAATGAATTAGGTCCAAACTACAAAGGAGATAATTTATATGAATTTATTTTCTCTGATGTTGACGATGTTTGGGGTGAAGATTGGGATGCTGAACCAGCATCAGGCAAACCATTTCCGCCAGATGTAAATTACATAAAAAAGGTTGGAGTTTTAAAAAATTCAGAAATAAATTTAAACTTAATACAAAATTCTGATTTTTTTGGGGTTTATGATGCGATAGACGGTGTCATATCATTAGCTTGGGAAAAATCTGATAGTGACGAGATTTTAATCCATAAAAGAAAACGTTTAGTTTTTCAATATGGGGAATCAATAGAGAGTATTGAAAATAAATTATACGAAAGAGATGTCGTATTAAAATGGGAAAAAAACTTAGTGAGCGATGAGACATATGAATCCTAAAATGGCTTTCCTTCTAAAAGAAGGTGTATCTATTAATACTCTTGAGAATATGAATAATTCTCAAATAAGTTTATTATATGAAAAGGTTAAAAAATCAAAAAAAGAAACTAAAGAGGCTGTGACAAAAACAACAACATCTACAACCTATTCAAAAGATGAAGCTAAAGGTAAAACATTTAGTAAAAATGACGATGTAAACGTGACAATTAATCAAGATGACAGTGTTACAGTAACTAAAGAAGGTGAAATGACTGAAAAGGCATTATCTAAAAAACAACAACAATTTTTTGGTATAGTGAGGGGCATGCAAAAAGGAGATATACCAAAAAAAGGAAAAGCGGGTAAAGTTTCAAAAGAAATTGATCCTAAAGATGCTAAAGATTTTGCTTCCACAAAACACAAAGGATTACCTAAAAGAAAAGAAAAGGAAGATACTAAAGAAGACGTAAAAAAACTTGAAGAAAGCATAATGAAATTAATTGATAGTCATATTCATCCAAATATTACTAAACTTGAACTACTGAATACAATTAAAAAATATAAACGATAATGAATGTCTTTATCAAAAGAACAAATATTATTAGAATATGCTAAATGCGTAAAAGATACACCATACGCATTAAAAACTTATCTACAAACATACGATAATACACAATCTAAATACGTACCATTAGAACTGTTTAATGATCAAGTTACGTTGGTTAACGATTATGATGTTTCAGAAGAAAACATAGCATTAAAATATAGACAAGCTGGAGTATCTACCGTTACATCAGCGTGGGCATCAAAAAGATTGGTTTTTGCTCGTAAAGAAAAACCTGAAAAAATTCTTATCATTGCAAATAAAATGGACACTGCCGTTGAAATGGCGAATAAAGTTCGTTCATTCGTTGAGCAATGGCCTAAGTGGTTAGGTGTAACATTTTCTGCAGAGAAAAACTCACAGAGACACTTTAAACTAACTAATGGGTGCGAAGTAAAGGCAGTTGCAACATCAAAGGATGCGTTAAGGGGATATACACCAACAATATTAATTTTTGATGAAGCAGCATATATTAATGCGGACGAAGACTTTTGGTCTGCTTGTATGGCATCCCTTTCAACAGGAGGTAAAGTAATTGTTATTTCAACACCAAACGGTTTTGATCCAATATACTATTCAATTTATAGTCAGGCAGTTAAAGGTATGAATGACTTTAAAATAACAGAAATGTATTGGTTTAGGGATCCAAGGTATTCTAAAGATTTAAAATTAATAAAATGTAATGATATTGTTCATTATATGCTTAATAGAGGTGATTATAATGATAATGAAATAACTATTGACTACTCTAATATAAAAGTAAGTGATAGAGATTTTGAAGATATTAAGAAAAAAATAGAAAATGAAGGGTATAAAGCCTACAGTTCTTGGTTTGAGGCAATGGCTAAAAAGTTAAAGTTTGATAAAAGAAAAATATCACAAGAGCTTGAATGTAATTTTTTAGGTTCGGGAGACAATGTAGTTCCTGCCGAAACCATGAAAAAAATTAAAGAAAATTATATTAGAGAACCTGAAAATAAATTTATGGGAGGGGCTCTTTGGCAGTGGAAAGAACCTATTGAAGGTCATCGTTACATAATGGGTGTTGATGTTTCTCGTGGGGATAGTGAGGATTTTAGTACAATTATAGTTATTGATTTTGATCAAAGAGAACAAGTATTAGAATACGTAGGTAAGGTTCCACCTGACGTATTGGCAGAAATCGCATATAAATGGGGGACAATGTATAACTCATTTATCGTAATTGATATTACAGGTGGGATGGGTGTTTCTACATCAAGAAAATTACAAGAACTGGGTTATAAAAATTTATATGTCGATGGGGTAAACCCTGCAGATAAATGGAAGTGGGATCCAAAAGCTCAAGATAAAATACCGGGGATTAATTTTAATTCAAAAAGAGTATTAATAGTACAAGCGTTTGAGGAAGCACTTAGATTTGATTTTGCCCTAAGATCACAAAGATTATTTAACGAATTAAATACTTTTGTTTATATAAATGGAAGACCTGATCATCAAAAAGGACAACATGACGATTTAATAATGTCATTGGCTATGGCTATTTATGTTGGTGAGACTTCATTCGCACAATTAGAAAAATCGACTCAACAAGCAAAGGCGATGATAGATTCTTGGACAACAGAAACTAACACATTTAAAGAATCCTCTCAGAATTTTAATCCTGGATTACCTGTCGATCCAAATAATAATTTTGGGTACGGTAGGAATCAAGCAACTAAAAGTGATTATGAAAACTATTTATGGTTATTCGGTGGTAAAAGGGTTTAATTTAAATTAAACGATACTACTTTTTAAAAAATATGTAATATGGCACAAGAAAAATATACTGTTTGGCAAAGATTAAGCAAGGCATTTGGTCCCAATTCAACTATGGATCAACAATCCCCAGTATTTAAATTTGACAAAAAAGAATTATTAAAAACAACAGATAAGAGTGAGTTTGAAAAAGAGAAACTGCAAGCTCAACAAACAATGTACATTGGCAAACAATGGCAAAAGGTTGAAAGTAACTTATATCAACAAGCGGTATATTATGAACCAACAAGAATGGCTTCGTATTATGATTACGAGTCTATGGAATATACACCAGAAATTTCTGCAGCGTTAGATATATACGCTGAAGAATCTACCACACCTGATCAAGACGGACACATATTAAAAGTTTATTCAGAATCAAAAAGAATAAAATCAGTACTAACTGATTTATTTATTAATAAATTAGATATTAATACAAACCTACCTATGTGGACTAGAAACACATGTAAGTTTGGTGATAACTTTATTTACTTAAAATTAGATCCTGAAAAAGGTATCGTTGGTTGTCAACAATTACCAAACATTCAAATAGAAAGATTAGAAAAAGGTATGAGATTTCAACCTGACAAATATTCTCAAGAAATGGAAAACGACGCATTAAAGTTTGTTTGGAAAGAAAAAAACATGGAATTTAATACTTGGGAAATAGGACATTTTAGAATATTAGGGGATGATAGAAAATTACCTTATGGTACATCTATGTTAGAAAAGGCTCGTAGAATTTGGAAACAGTTGTTGTTATCTGAAGATGCTATGTTAATTTATCGTGTATCTAGAGCACCTGAAAGAAGGGTGTTTAAAGTTTTTGTTGGTAACATGGATGACAAAGACGTTGACGCATACGTACAAAGAGTTGCAAGCAAATTTAAAAGAGATCAGATTGCTGACCCTAAAACAGGAAATGTAGACATGAGGTATAACCAATTAGCCGTTGATCAAGATTTCTTTATACCTGTAAGAGATGCAGGAGCAACAAACCCAATAGAAACATTACCTGGTGGTACTAACTTAGCGGAAATTGCAGACATTGAATACATTCAAAAAAAGTTGGTTACTGCACTTAGAATACCTAAAGCATATTTAGGGTTTGAAGAAGCCGTTGGTGACGGTAAAAACCTATCCTTACTTGATATTAGGTTTGCAAGAACAATTAATAGAATTCAAAAATCAATGATTGCGGAACTAAATAAAATCGCTATCATACATTTATTTTTATTAGGGTTTGAGGATGAATTAACAAATTTCACTTTAAGTTTACATAACCCTTCTAAACAAGCGGATTTACTTTCAATAGAATTATGGAAAGAAAAAATTACTTTATTCAAAGATGCTGTCGCACCTATTCAAGATTCGGTGGCACCTGTTTCAGCTTCTTGGGCTAAAAAACATATTTTAGGGTTCTCAGATGAAGAAATTAGACTTGATTTACAACAACAAAGAATTGAAAGAGCTGTTTCTGCAGAACTTGGTAAAACTGCTGAGGTAATAACTAAAACGGGTGTATTTGACAACATTGATAACCTGTATGGTAAAAAAGAAGGTGAGAAGGCGGGGGCTGCTGGCGGAGACACAGGTTCAGATTCTGATAGTTCTGCACCACCATCAGGAGGAGACACAAGTACTCCACCACCATCAGGAGGGGCTGAACCCCCAACAACCGAAAGATTGGTTAGAAGTGACTTAGATTTGTTACTGGAAGAAAATCTATTTAGCGGTAAAAATTATATGGATTTATCAAAAGGAAGAAATTCTTTAATTGAAATAGACGATAGATTGAAAAATTTAATAGACAAGTAATATTTATAATAAAAAATGATTATGAATACATTTGGTAATATTAAAACAAATATAGAA
>Ga0007787_10000386_pt1 | contig 13582 bp, 10 predicted proteins | sample LauGreFa1BDMLBSN_2_FD_59500 | JGI IMG/M metagenome (GOLD analysis project Ga0007787, IMG submission 59500) | Freshwater lake microbial communities from Lake Michigan, USA - Fa13.BD.MLB.SN | ecosystem: Environmental > Aquatic > Freshwater > Lake | place: Lake Michigan, USA | collected 2013-09-23 | reverse complement strand
GCATTAACCATTGTAAATTTTAAAATTCGTTAAGCTCATTTTAAAATACAATTGGTATTATAGTAAACTTCTAGTTTGTTAAAATTTTAAACAAAATTAGTCTTAGGATTTATTTTGCAAGATTTAAAAGCTTAGATTTAAATTATTAGCTTAAATTTGCACACGAATTACAAGTGCTAATAAAAGCAATATATCTCAAATTATATTTTATGCAACTTTTTGATGTTTATCCATTATTTCCCATTGAGCCTGTTAGAGCCAATGGATCGTATGTTTATGATAAAAATGATCGTGAATATTTGGATTTTTATGGCGGCCATGCTGTAATTTCTATCGGTCACACGCATCCGCATTACGTAAAACGTATCGAGGATCAATTGCATAAAATTGGTTTTTATTCCAATTCTATAATCAATAATGTTCAACAAGATTTCGCTAATAAATTAGGCGAATTATCGGGGTATAACAACCACCATTTATTTTTATGTAACAGTGGTGCCGAGGCGGTTGAAAATGCATTAAAATTAGCTTCTTTTTACAATTGTAAGGAAAAAATATTGTCGTTTAAAAAAGCATTTCACGGTCGTACTTCAGGAACTTTACAAGTTACGGATAATCCAAAAATTAAATCGGCTTTTAACGGTAGTATTACTACACAATATTTGCCTTTAAACGAGTTGGAACCAGTTGAAGCAGCTTTAGAAAATGGTGATGTAGCTGGAATTGTTGTAGAAGGTATTTTGGGTGTTGCTGGTATTATTGAGCCTACTTTAGAGTTTTTACAAGGTTTACGCGAGTTGTGTGATAAGCATGATGCAATTTTAATATTGGATGAGGTGCAAAGTGGTTATGGCCGTACCGGACACTTTTTTGCACACCAAGCTGCTGGTATAGAGGCGGATGTAATAGCAATGGCAAAAGGGATGGGGAATGGTTTCCCAATAGGAGGAGTGTTGATTAGCGAAAAAATTAAGGCTTCATACGGTTTGTTAGGAACAACTTTTGGCGGTAATCATTTGGCTTGTGCTGCAGGTTTAGCGGTTTTAGAAGTAATTGAAAAAGAAAACTTAATTGATAACGCCAAAAAAATGGGCGAATATATCGTGAATGCTTTAAAAGGCGTTAAAGGTATTGCCAAAATTACAGGTAGAGGTTTAATGTTAGGTTTGGTAGTTAGCGAAAAAGGTAAAGAATTACGCGATAATTTATTGTTTAAACACAGTGTATTTACTGGTGGCGCCTCAGATCCTAATATTTTAAGATTATTACCGCCTTTAAATATTACGCAAAAAGAGGCAGATATATTTTTAAATGCTTTAAAATCCGAATTACAAAATTTGGATATTGCCTAAATGGAAAATGTTGTTGATGTTTTAACTACCATTGAGCAAAGTGATTTTTTTGCAAAAGTTAAGCAAAATTTAACGCAAAAAAATATAGCGCATTTTGTTGGTTTAAAGGCATCTGCAACTCAATATTATTTAGCAGCATTACAAAAAAATAATCCACAATTACATATTGTTGTTTTAAGTAATTTGGAGGAAGCCACTTACTTTTATAATGATATTCAAAACATAATTGGCGATACTAAGGCTTTATTATTCCCATCGGGTGCAAGGGCTCCTTATGCGCCCGTGGAGGAAATCCAAAATGCTAATTTAATTCAGCGCGCCGAGGTTTTAACCTTCATTCAAAAAAATAAAAATAAAATTGTAGTTACTTATCCCGAGGCTTTGGCCGAAAAAGTAATTAGCAATAAAACGCTCGAACAAAATACCTTTTCAATTACCAAAGGCGAAACTTGTTCGATGGAATTTTTAATTGATATTTTATTTACTTATAATTTCGAAAGAGTTCAGTTTGTTACCGAACCCGGACAGTTTGCTGTGCGTGGTGGATTAATTGATGTTTGGTCTTTTTCTAACGATTTTCCCAGTAGGATAGATTTTTTTGGTGATGAGGTAGATGCTATAAAAGTTTTTGATCCGGCGGATCAAATTTCTATTAAAACTTTAAATCAAATTACCTTAACTCCCGATGTTAAAAATAAATTTATAACCGAGGAGCATATTAATTTATTAGATTTTATACAAGGAACACCTGTGGTTTGGTTGCGTGATTTTTCGGCTAGTTTAGAATTGGTGGATCAGTATTTTACCAAAGCCGAACAAGCTTATGCTAAAATTCAAAATAATACGGTACAATCTTCTCCGCATTATTTGTATGCGCAATCCAAAGAAATTTTATTGTCTTTAAATAAATGTAAAATAATCGAATTTGGTTCGTCTTTTTATTTTAAACCAGATATAGTTTTGGATAAAAATATTCAGCCGCAAACAAGTTTTAATAAAAATTTCGAACTTTTAATTCAAAATTTAATCGATTTTCAAAAAAAGGGTTACGATTTACATTTATTAAGTGATAAACCTAAACAATTGGAGCGAATTCGTGAAATTTTAAACGATTTTGAAGTAAATGGCGAACAATTGGGTAGAGAAATTGAGTTTACTGCCAATAATTTAACTATTCATGAAGGTTTTGTAGATCATGATTTAAAAATGGTGGTGTACACCGATCATCAAATTTTTGATAGATATCATCGTTATCGGGTTAAAGATTCGTACAAAAAAAGTAAACAAGCACTTACTATTCAGGAAATTACAGGTTTACAAAAAGGCGATTTTGTTACGCATATTGATCATGGTATTGGGGTGTTTGATGGTTTAGAAATGATGGATGTTGGTGGGAAGTTGCAAGAAGCTGTTCGATTAATTTACAAAGGAAATGATGTATTGTATGTAAGTATTCAGTCATTACATCGTATTGCTAAATATAGCGGAAAGGAAGGTAAGGAGCCTGTTTTAAATAAATTAGGTACCAATGTTTGGAAAAATAAAAAGGCCGCTACCAAAAAACGTGTTAAGGAATTGGCTTTTGATTTAATTCAGTTATATGCTAAACGAAAAGCTAACGAAGGTTTTGCTTTTAGTCCCGAGCATCCTTACCAAACCGAAATGGAGGCTTCTTTTATTTTTGAAGATACGCCCGATCAAGAAAAAGCTACTGCTGCGGTTAAAAAAGATATGGAAAATCCTTTTCCAATGGACCGTTTAGTTTGTGGGGATGTGGGTTTTGGTAAAACAGAAATTGCTATTCGTGCAGCTTTTAAAGCGGCTTTGGATGGTAAACAAACTGCGGTTTTGGTGCCTACTACAATTTTGGCGTTTCAACATTATCGTACTTTTTCCGAAAGATTAAAAAAATTCCCAGTTAAAGTGGATTACATCAGCAGATTTAGGTCGGCTAAGGACATTAAAACTACTTTACAAAATTTGGCAGAGGGGAAAGTGGATATCATTATTGGTACCCATCGTTTAGTGGGTAAAGATTTGGTTTATAAAGATTTAGGATTGTTAATTATCGACGAGGAGCAAAAGTTTGGTGTGGCAGTAAAAGATAAATTAAAAACTTTAAAAGAAAATTTAGATACGCTTACACTTACTGCTACGCCTATTCCACGAACTTTACAATTTTCGTTGTTAGGTGCAAGAGATTTAAGCGTAATTAATACACCGCCACCTAACCGTTATCCTGTGGAAACTATCGTTACTAGCTTTAATCAGGAAACTATTAGAGATGCTGTGGTGTACGAATTATCTCGTGGCGGACAAGTTTATGTAATTCATAATCGTGTTCAAAATATTCAAGAAATTGCGGGCATGATTCAGGCTTTGGTTCCAATGGCTAAGGTTGGGGTGGGGCACGGACAAATGGATGGTACAAAGTTAGAGGATATTATGATGGCTTTTGTTGAGGGAGATTTTGATGTTTTAGTAGCTACTACTATTATCGAATCGGGTTTAGATATTCCAAATGCTAATACTATTATAATTAACAATGCCAATAATTTTGGATTAAGCGATTTACATCAAATGCGTGGTAGGGTAGGGCGCAGTAACAAAAAAGCATTTTGTTATTTATTGTCGCCGCCTTTAAGTGTTTTAACTGATGATGCACGTAAGCGTTTGCGTGCTTTAGAGGAGTTTAGCGATTTAGGTAGCGGATTTAATATTGCTATGCGCGATTTAGATATTCGTGGTGCGGGTGATTTATTAGGTGGAGAACAATCGGGGTTTATTTCCGATTTAGGTTACGAAACTTATCAAAAAATATTAAACGAAGCTATTGACGAATTAAAAGAAAATGAGTTTAAAGATTTATATGCCGAAGAATTACAAGATGACAATCGTACCTATGTAAAAGATTGTGTGATTGATACCGATTTAGAGGTGCTAATTCCTACAACTTATGTAAATGCGGTAGATGAGCGTTTAAAATTGTACAAACGATTAAACGATGTGCAAAACGAGGAGGAATTACAAACTTTTAAATTAGAATTACTGGATAGATTTGGTCCTTTACCTAACCAAGTAGAAGAGTTGTTGGATACCATGCGCTTAAAATGGGTTGCTTTACAAATTGGTTTAGAACGTATTTTACTAAAAAACAATTTGTTACGCGTATATTTTATTAGCGATCCACAACATAGTTATTACCAAAGTACAAAATTTAGTAAAGTGTTACAATTTGTACAAAGTCATAGTAATATTTGTAAAATGAAAGAAGAAAAAGAAAAGTTAACTTTATCTTTTAGTAAAATTGCCACCATTCATGAAGCAATTGAAATTTTACAAAAAATACAAAATCAATAATTAATGATTTAGAATGGAAAATCAGCAAAAAAACAATCCTTTACACGGTAAAAAATTAGCCGATATTTTAGAGGAACTCTATCAAATTTACGGATGGGAAATTTTAGGCGAAAAAATTAACATTCGCTGTTTTAACCACGACCCTTCCATTTCCTCTAGCTTAAAATTTTTACGAAAAACCCCCTGGGCACGCACAAAAGTTGAGGAATTATACCTACAAACCATTCAAGCTTTAGATAAGTTAAACGAGTAATTTATTATTAGTTTAAGTTAAAAATTTTTACCTTCTTTTAAAAAATTCAATTTTTAGGGCATAATACAATTTATGTAGTTTATTTTTTAAACAGATAGTAATTTAATTTCCTTTAAACAGCCTCTTTTATTGCCTTTTTGAATGTAAAAGCTGGCTTTTGCTTTAAAAGTGATGGATTCTCCGATATTTTGGAAGGTATAATTTTTAAAAAAGTGTAAAGGTAAATTAAAGTGTGTTGCTATTAATTTGTCCTCATGATATAGTTGCGAAAAGGTTATCCATTTATCGTTTTGAGCTAAATATCTGGCATTAAAAACAAAAAATTCATTGGGCTGATGAATTGCCCAATGAATGATTTGGTCTCTGTTTTTTGAAACTCGCATGGAATTATTTAGGAACGTGACGCTCGATAAATGCTGTTGAAGCTTGATTCCATTGGTTAATAAACTGTGCGCGTTTTTCGCCTATTACATTAATTTTTTTGTTAAATTCTTGTGACTTCACATTAATTTCGTTTACTTTTTTGTTGTATAAATCTACATCTGCTTGTGTTCTGTTTGTATTGGCATTCATGTTAGTTGCAAACTTATCAAATTCTTCCATTTCTTTTAAAAAGCTATAAATAAAAGGGAAATCTTTTTCGGTTTCTTCCACATTAAATACAAATGCATTTTTTGTTAAAGTTATTAAGCTACCATCTGTTTTAAAATGAGGGAAATTTTTTAAAGTAACTAAGCCATCTTCTACCAAATTATTTAAATTATCGGTTTCTTTTTTAACAGCCAAATGATCCTTTTTTTCAATCAACTCGATAATTTTTACTTCTAAAATATTTGCTTTAAAAAACAACATATACATATTATTATAGTATTGGTAAACTTCATTTGCTAAAGACAATTTTCTGGAAATTTCGGTATGTTCTTCAATTAAGTTTGATTTTATGAGCTAAACAAAATGATTCTAGTTCTTTTTGTACATCTTCTTGCGCTACAGATAATTTATCATTAGCTTCTTTTTTAGCCTTTAAATATCTTTCCATTGCTTCGTATGATTTTTCAGCGTTGTCCTCTAAGGTTAACAAATTTTCGTAATCTTTGATCAATACATTGTAGCTTGTTTTAAGATAACCTAAAACGGCATCTCTAAAATCTTTATTACCTTCCTATGGGCCAATTTTTTTGATATTTTTCTCTACAGTTTCAATCGAAGAAATTAATTTTTTTCTTTTATTCTCTCTGTTGCTCTTGCACTTTTTGAGTATAAAATTGTACGAGTATAATCCCAGCTTGCAGTAGTTATACCGTTGTATTCCTGATTAATAGCTTCTAGGTACTTTACAGCAATGGCATATTGAGCATTAGCCGAAAATGAAAACCAAACTACTGGGAAAATTAATAAAAGATACTTTTTGAATAAATACATAATTTATGAATTTTAAAAATTAAAGTTTAACAATTCCAATAAGCCTTAAGTACTTAAATAGTTAAATAAAGTTTCGGATTAAGGACGGAATTTTAGTGCGAAATTTATACCAAAATTTGCAACCTCTGGATTTAAATTGGTTAAACGCCAAACAAAATCTACTCTTAATAATTTAAAAATATTTTCAATACCTACACCAACTTCTACATAAGGTTGGTTTAAAGCACTTAATCCTTTGGGTAAAACTACATAATTTTGATGTTTAGGATTTAGTGTACCATAAACTCCTTTTGCAAAAATTAATTCACGTAATTTTAATCGTTTAATTAAAGGTAAATAATTTACAAACATTCCGTTAAAATTGTGAGTTATAAAAACACTTACACTTTGGTCGCTTACAAACTCAAAAGGTAACATCATGTTAAATGCTTTATTATCATAATAGTAACTGTCGTTTCCGGGGTGGTTAACTAATAAAGGATAAGGTAAATTCCCCCAAATTTTATCTCCAAATACCGTAATGTCTATAAAACCGATGTAGCCTAAATAATATCTATCGTAAAAACTTAATGAAATTTTATCATAATCGTAACCTAATCCATTTATTTTAAAACCTTTAGAATATTGATAATTGATTTGTGGTTTACGCGTTTGTAAACTAAATCGTCTAAATCCATAGTACATAAACTTTTCATCTTTTGCAAATCTACCTCCAAATGATACAAAATTATTGTGAATGATGTTTAAACTTGTATTATCTGGTTTTACATAATTTAATTCACCTATTGGTCTGTATTGATGTATGTTAACACTAATAAAATTATTAATTCCGTTAACCCAATCATGAAAAATAATAGCTTTAAACTTTTTTTGATGTGTAAATCGAGGATTGGATCTTCTACTTAAAGAGGCTAAAATATTATCTTCCTGAAAAGCATTTTCGGAAATTGACAAAATTCCATATCTATCCTCATAATTTAACTCAGCATAACGCCAATATTTTTTATCGTAAAAATATTTTACCATGGATTTATGTTTCCAACGTTCATCGCCAAAACCATAAGCCACATAACCCATTAACTGAATATTTTTAATTAGATTAGGTGTTGTTGTTCCTCCAAATCTAAAACGATTTCCTTCAATATTGTTGAAACTGTAAAAAGTATAATATGGTCCGGGTTCGAAGTATTTTGTTGGGTAATAACCGGTTATATACATTTCGGAAAATTTACGAATAAAAGTTACGTAATTTGTATTTACAGCACTATCCACCAAAATGTATCTGTTTTTTTCATCAGAGTTTAAACTATCTGGACGAATTTTAGCAATTAATGATCCATTTAAATTGTTACTATTTTCGTTAACATTCACCCTTTCTCTTAAATCGTAATATTCTTTAGGCATTTTATCAACAATTTGAGAACCAGTGAAATAATTTTCTTTTAGAATATACATACCATATAAATCATTTTGGAAGGAAACATCCATAAATATGATTTCTTTAGAAGGAATAAAATAGTTTCCATTTTTTTCGAAATAAAAATCCATTTCCAACTCGTTCATATAGTTGATGTTGGTTGTTTTATTAATTTTTAAATGAATATGCGAAAGTGCATAGTTTTTATTGTTAACCCACATAAAACCAGTAAAATTAAGTTCGGCATCACGTAAAGGAACAAAGCTTAATTGGTAATAAGTAGTATCGTTTTTTTTAACCGAATCCGTTAAATGATAACTATAACTCAACCAAGATAAATCGCCCATTGGCGACACAAAACTTTTTTGTAAAATATTGTAATAATTATCGTATAAGTTAAACGAAAAATAAGCATTTCCGGTAAATTGTTTAAATGAAGGTAAACTTATTCCAGATACTTTTGTATCCATTATTTCCTCTTTTTTTCTCTCATCTTCTGCACTATAGTAAAATTTAGAAAAAGATTCTGAAATAAAAATAGGAGCTGATTTTTTGGCTCTGTTGGAATCCAGATTATCGAATATAAAAGCAATTGGTTTAAAAACCAATAATTCTTTTGTTTTTTCGTTGATATTATTTACATCAACTTTAGTTTTACTGTAAATGTTTGATTGATAATTGATTGATGCATAATTGTTGTTTTTTTTATTTTCGGCAATTTTTTGATGTAATAAATAAGCAGGATCAACTTTTCTGTCTCGTTTTACTCTACCTTTTTTTACTACAATTTTTACTTCATCTAGCTTATATAAATCTGGAGATAAATAAATAACAGATGATTTAGGCTTAGTAAGTGTTAATGTTTTAAAACCACTTTGCATGATTTTTATGCTATCTATTTTACCTAAATTACTTAGGTTAAATATCCCATTGTACTCGCTTAAAATTAATTTTTGCGAAGGGAACACAATTATTTGAGCATAAGGTATTAAGCTAGAATCTTGAGCAGATTTTAGAGTGTAATTTTGAGCAAAACTTAAATTACTAAAATAAATAAAAAACAATATAACGAAAATAGATTTTCTGATTGTAAATAACTTCAAAATAAAATAAATTAGTTTAACAACTCGGTTAAATTAAGCAAAAGTTCTTTGTTTTCTTCTGGTGTACCAATAGTTATTCGGATACAATCTAAACAAAGTTTTACTGTAGAACGATTGCGTAAAATAATAGATTTTTCTACCATTTTATTGTAAATATCAGTTGCATTATCCATTTTAACTAAAACAAAATTTGCATCTGATGGATATACCTCATGAACTTTTTTGAGTTGTTTAAGTTCCTCGCTTAACCAATCTCTTTGTTGTAAAATATGATCAACTTGTACATTTTTTTTCTCTAAAAATTCCAATTGTTCCAAAGCAGATTGTTGCGATAATAAGTTGATATTGTACGGAGGTTTAATTTTATTTAATAAAGCAATAATTTGTGGAGAAGCAAAGCCCATTCCTAAGCGTAATCCAGCCAATCCCCATGCTTTAGATAAAGTTTGCATTACAAATAAATTAGGGTAAAAATCCAAATAACTTATCCAAGATTCACTTGCACTAAAATCTATATAAGCTTCATCAACAATCACTAATCCTTTAAAGTTTTGCAATACTTTTTTTATACTTTCAGGATTTAACGAGTTTCCAGTAGGGTTATTAGGCGAACAAAACCAAATCATTTTAGTTTTTTCATTAATCATATTTAATAAATCCTCTTCAATAATTTCAAAAGAGCTACTTAACCAACAATCCTTAATTTCAACGTTATTAATGTTGGCATAAACCTTATACATTCCATAAGTTGGTGATAATGAAATTACTTCATCTACCTGAGGTTCACAAAATGCTCTGTACAATAAATCAATTATTTCATCACTTCCGTTACCAATAATTATCTGGTTAGTTTTAACATTTTTAATATCCGCAATTTTTGATTTTAATTGAAACTGATAAGGATCGGGATATCTGTTTAAACCGTTGTTGTATGGATTTTCGTTAGCATCTAAATAAATTTTTGCTTTACCAGTAAATTCATCTCTAGCTGATGAATACGGACTTAAATCCCAAATATTTTTTCGTGTTATATTTTGTAAATTAAAACTCATTTTTTGTAATTATTGATCATTAATTTTTTTTAAACGAATACTTACTGCATTTTTATGTGCCTCTAAACACTCGTTTTCTGCCATAATTTCGATTGTTTTACCCAACAATTGAATTCCTTTTGTTGTAATTTTTTGGAAAGTAATTTTTTTGAAATAACTATCCAAAGAAACTCCGCTGTAAGAACGGGCATAACCGTTCGTTGGTAAAGTATGATTTGTTCCAGATGCATAATCTCCAGCAGATTCTGGTGTGTAATTACCTAAAAAAACCGAACCTGCATTTTGTAAATTCTGAATAAAATATTCTTCGTTTAAGCTGCATAAAATTAAATGCTCAGGAGCATATTCGTTTATTAATTTCAAAGCATCTTCATCTGATTTTAACAAGATGTATAAAGAATTTTGTAATGCTTTTTCAGCAATTTCTTTTCTGGGTAATTTTTCTAATTGTTGTTCTACAGCTAATTGTACTTTTTTAATCATAGCTTCATGAGTGGTTACAAATACCACCTGACTGTCTACACCGTGCTCTGCTTGCGACAATAAATCCGATGCAATAAAATCAGCATCACCACTACCATCAGCAAAAACTAAAACTTCACTTGGTCCGGCTGGCATATCAATGGCAACCCCTTGTAAACTAGCCATTTGTTTTGCTGCTGTAACATACTGATTTCCTGGTCCAAATATTTTGTACACACCTGGGATAGTTTCTGTACCAATTGTTAAAGCACCAATAGCCTGTATGCCACCAACTTTATAAACTGCATGTACACCAACATATTTTGCTGCATATAAAATTGCAGGATGAATTTTTCCTTCTTTATTTGGAGGCGTACATAAAATTATTTGCTCGCAACCTGCAATAACAGCCGGTATTCCCAACATTAAAACTGTGCTAAATAATGGTGCAGTTCCACCCGGTACATACAATCCAACTTTATCAATTGGAGTAGATTTTCGCCAACAATCAATTCCTTCAATAATATGCACATATTCATCTTTGGGCTTTTGCGCCTCGTGGAATTTTTTGATATTTTGATAAGCAGTTTGGATAGCTAATTTTAAATCAAGGTTTAAAATATTTTCGGCTTCAACAAATTCGGCTTCACTAACTAATAGTGAATCCATTTGTACTTTGTCAAATTTAAAAGTAAATTCCTTTAATGCTTCATCACCTTTAAACGCAATAGCATTAAAAATCTCTTTAACAGTATTTTGTAAATCCTCTGATTTATGCGTAGGGCGTTGTAAAATACTTTGCCATAAGCTTTTATCGGGGTAAGTATATGTTTTTGCCATTTAGTAAAATACGTTTTATAAAACCATTTTTTCGATAGGAACCACTAAAATTCCTTGTGCACCATTTGATTTTAACGAGTCGATAACATTCCAAAAATCATTTTCGGTAATTACAGAATGAATGGAACTCCAACCTTTTTCGGCTAAAGGAAGTACAGTAGGACTTTTCATTCCAGGTAAAATATTTATAATCGCTTCAACTTTATCGTTTGGTGCATTTAACAAAATGTATTTATTGTTTTTTGCAGCTTTAACAGATTTAATTCTGAATAATAATTTATCCAACAGCTCTCTTTTTTTACCAGATAAACCTGGTGTTGCAGCTAAACAAGCTTCACTTTTTAAAATAACATCACCTTCTTTTAAACCGTTTTTAAATAATGTACTACCCGATGAAACTAAATCGCAAATACCATCTGCCAAACCAATATTTGGAGCAATCTCAACCGAGCCAGAAATCACATGGATATCCGCCTTAATATTGTTTTTTTGTAAATATGCTTTTAAAGTATTTGGATACGAAGTTGCAATTTTTTTACCTTGAAAAAACTGAGGACCATTATACACAGCCTCTTTTGGAACAGCTAAGGATAATCTGCACTTAGAAAAACCCAATTGTTCAATAATATCTAATTTAGTTTCTTTTTCGATAATTGTGTTTTCACCAATAATTGCAATATCTGCAACTCCATCTTGCACATAATTAGGAATATCCGAGTTTCTTAAAAAAAGCAATTCGGCAGGGAAGGAATGCGATTCTACTTTTAATTGGTCTCTACCATTATTAAATTTAACGCCACACTCAGATAATAACTCAACTGTTTCTTCGTGTAATCTTCCGTTTTTTTGAATTGCAATTTTTAATACTTCGCTCATAACCTTTTATTTAATTTTTAAAAAAAAACCTCCACTAAATGCGGAGGTTTGTATAATTTATTACAATAACAATATCCGCAAACGATTAATTACGATGTGCATGATGATTGTTTAAAGATATTTTTATTGTATAAATCATAAGCTTTTTTAAGCATGTCAAAGTTAAATAAAAAAATTCTTGTTTCCTTAAATAATAGGATATCATTTATCATATTAATTTAAAAATCTTATAATCTTATTTAAATTAAAATCTTTTAGTAGTTTTGGCATTTAAATATTAGCGATGGGAATTGTAATTAAACAAGGACTTCAAAATACAATTTTATCTTATGCAGGAGCTGTTTTAGGCTTTGTAAATAAGTTGTATTTTTTACCTAAAATTTTACAGGTTGAGCAAGTAGGTTTAATTAATATTTTGGCTAGTATTGGATTAATGTATGCTCAGTTTTCGGGATTTGGAGTATATCAAATTATATTAAAATTTTATCCCTATTACAGTACGCAAAAAAAAGGAGATTTTTTAGCTTTTATCTTGTTTTGGATAACCATAGGATTTTCGCTATTCACTATCGTTTTTTTGTTTTTTAACGAATTTATTCGTTTAAATTTCCTACAAAATTCGCCTTTACTAAATCAATATTATTATTGGATTATCCCTTTAGCAGCCTTTATATTTTTAACAGAAGTTTTAGATAGTTATTCCAAAGCGATATTAAAATCTGTTTTTTCATCTTTTGTAAAAGATATTTTTTTAAGATTAATTTTTTTAGTTGGAATTGCTTTGTACTGGTTTAAATGGGTTGATTTTGATGGGTTTGTGAAATTTACTGTTTACAGTTATTTAATTACATTATTACTTTTGTTGGGGTATTTTTTAAAGTTAAAAGCATTTACTTTTTCTTTTCCAAAAATCCCTAAAAAAGATCTTGTAAATATTTCCAGATTTGGATTTTATGCCATGTTAACAGGAGCTAGTGGCTTGATAATTACTAATATAGATTCGTTTATGTTAACATATTATACAGGGTTGAGCGATGTGGGAATTTACACCACTATGTCCTTTATGGTTTCGGCAATTTTAATTCCTTATCGTTCCATATTTAAAATTGCATCCCCTTTAATACCAATACATTGGAAAAATAATAATCATTTCGAAATTCAGAAAATTTATCTTAGTTTTTCCTTAACTACATTTTTTATAAGTGCTACTTTATTTTTGTTGGTGTTAAACAATACCTCAATCGTTTTTTTATTTCTAGATAAAATTTATTCAGACGGATTTTATATTTTTATTATACTTGGTTTTGCAAAGTTAATTGAGGTTTTGTATGGTTTAAATTCTATTATTTTAATGAGTAGTACTAAGTATTGGGTGGATTTGGTTTTTTTAGTTTTATTGATAATTGTAACCATAATATCTAATATGATTTTTATTCCAAAATATG
>Ga0007787_10000382_pt1 | contig 13656 bp, 8 predicted proteins | sample LauGreFa1BDMLBSN_2_FD_59500 | JGI IMG/M metagenome (GOLD analysis project Ga0007787, IMG submission 59500) | Freshwater lake microbial communities from Lake Michigan, USA - Fa13.BD.MLB.SN | ecosystem: Environmental > Aquatic > Freshwater > Lake | place: Lake Michigan, USA | collected 2013-09-23 | reverse complement strand
AAAGCACAACAAATTGCAATGGATAACCAAACACAAATGTTAGAAGTAGGGCATTTGGTATTAGCAATTTTAGAAACAGAGCAAAACGTTACTTCTTTTTTATTTAATAAATTGAGCGTGAATACGAATGCAATTAAATCTGCAACTCAATCCATAATTAAAAATTACCCAAAAGTAAGTGGAGAAAACATGCAAACTTCTAGATTTTTTACTGAAGCTGTAAATAAAGCCATTAACGAAATGAACAAAATGAAAGACGAGTATGTAACAGTTGAACATTTGTTGTTGGGTATTTTACAAACTTCTGATAATGCTGCTCAGTTGTTGAAAGATAGTGGTTTAAGTGAAAAAGGTTTACTGGCAGCGATTACAGAGTTGAGAAAAGGTGAAAAAGTTAGCTCAGCTTCACAAGAAGAAACCTATAATTCCTTAGAAAAATTTGCAGTAAACCTTAATAAAAAAGCAAGTAAAGGACAATTAGATCCGGTAATTGGTAGGGATGACGAAATAAGAAGAGTATTACAGATTTTATCAAGAAGAACCAAAAATAATCCGATTTTAATTGGGGAACCCGGGGTAGGGAAAACGGCAATTGCAGAGGGTATAGCGCACCGAATAATTAATGGAGATGTTCCGGAAAATTTAAAAGACAAAAAATTATTTTCCTTAGATATGGGTGCATTAATTGCTGGAGCAAAATATAAAGGAGAGTTTGAAGAAAGATTAAAATCTGTTGTAAAAGAAGTAGTTGGTGCAAATGGAGATATAATTTTATTTATTGATGAAATACATACTTTGGTAGGAGCAGGTGGTGGAGGTGAAAGTGCTATGGATGCTGCAAATATTTTAAAACCTGCTTTAGCCAGAGGTGAATTACGATCCATTGGTGCTACAACTTTAAACGAGTATCAAAAGTATTTTGAAAAAGATAAGGCTTTGGAACGACGTTTTCAAAAAGTTTTAGTAGACGAACCTAATACTGAAGATGCAATTTCTATTTTAAGAGGATTAAAAGAAAAATATGAAAATCATCATAAAGTTCAAATTAAAGATGAGGCTATTATTGCTGCAGTTGAATTATCGCAAAGATATATTACCGATAGATTTTTACCTGATAAAGCTATTGATTTAATTGATGAAGCTGCTTCTAAATTACGTATGGAAATTAACTCAAAACCTGAAGCTTTAGAGTTGTTGGAACGTAAAATTATGCAGTTGGAAATTGAAAGAGAAGCTATTAAAAGAGAGGGACAGATTGAAAAAATTGAAAAATTAAATGCAGAAATTTCTAATTTAAATGAAGAAAAAAATAATTTAAAAGCAAAGTGGGAAAGTGAAAGTAAAGTGATTGATGGAATTCAGTTTGCTAAGGCAACCATCGAACAATTAAAGTTTGAAGCCGACCAAGCAGAACGACAAGGTGATTATGGTAAAGTTGCTGAAATAAGATATGGTAAAATTAAGGAGCAAGAAGCTAGATTGGAAGAATTAAAAGCAGATTTAATCGAAATGCAATCCAAGGAAAAAATGGTGAAAGAAGAGGTGGATAGCGAAGAAATTGCTGATGTGGTGAGTAAGTGGACCGGTATACCAGTGAGTAAATTGGTAGAAAGTGAACTTAAAAAATTATTGAGATTAGAGGAGGTTTTACATCAATCTGTTGTGGGTCAAGATGAAGCAATACAAGCAGTTGCGGATGCAGTGCGAAGAAGTAAAGCGGGGTTGCAGGACGAAAAAAAACCAATTGGTTCCTTTATATTTTTGGGAACAACTGGTGTGGGTAAAACAGAATTGGCTAAAGCTTTAAGTGCTTTTTTGTTTAATGATAAAAATGCAATGGTTAGAATTGATATGAGTGAATATCAAGAAAAACACTCTGTAAGCAGATTGGTTGGAGCACCTCCTGGATATGTTGGTTATGATGAAGGCGGACAATTAACAGAAGCTGTAAGAAGAAAACCTTATTCGGTTATTTTGTTGGATGAAATTGAAAAGGCTCACCCAGATGTTTTTAATATTTTGTTACAAGTTTTAGATGATGGTCGTTTAACTGATAATAAAGGTAGAGTTGTAGATTTTAAAAATACTATTTTGATTTTAACATCAAATATTGGTGCACATATTATTCAGGCAAATTACGAAAAAGTTTTTGATGATTTGGATGGAGAAGTTTATGATAAAACCAAAGTTGAAGTGTTTGAATTTATGAAACAAACCTTACGACCAGAATTTTTAAATCGTATTGATGAAATTATTATGTTTACTCCATTAGGTGAAAATCAAATTTTAGGAATAGTTAAAATTTTATTTAAAGAATTACAAGATAGATTAGGTAAACAAGGTATTGATTTAGACGCAACTCCTTATGCATTTGAATCTTTAGCGAAATTAGGCTATGATCCACAATATGGTGCTCGACCTTTAAAAAGAGTAATTCAGAAAAAGATTTTAAATGAATTATCTAAAGAGATTTTAGCAGGAAATATTAAACCTGGTACAAAAGTTTTATTGGATTCTTTTGATGATAAATATGTTTTTATTCCTCAAAATAAAGCTAATGAAGTAATTGCTTAGTTTAAAATAATGCTCTGTTTTAAATGAATGGTCGGAAGATTTATCTTCCGACCATTTATGTTTAATAAGATAATCCATTTTAATTTTATAGGTTATTATTTTAAAAGTTAAATATAGTATTAACTATTAAACCATTATTAAATTGGAAAATATTTTGGTTATTTAGTCTCCTGCCAAACAAAATAGTTTGATTTAAGTAACCAGCTTCTAATTTTATATTTTTAGTGAAACTGTAACCTAATAATAATCCAATTCTATTTTGATCAAAAACATTATTTTGAATATTTTTTCCAAAACCAATAAATATTTCATCAAAAAAACTTAGATAAGGTGTTTTATCACCAATTTCAGTACCTTTTAAAGGTACATTTACTTTAATCATATACCTTATTCGATTTAAATAAGTAAAAAAATCTTCTTTCAAACTTTCTTCGGTATTGTAATTACCAACCCATCTTTGCTCTAGTATATAACGATGATTTATGTTAAACTTACCTAATTGATTTGAGATTTGAAGTAATTGATAGGTTCTATACTCCGTGAAATCTTTTCCAAATTTTTGTAAAGTATAATCGCCGTATGGAAAAGTTTCAATCCATGCACCACCAATTCTAACTAAAATAGTAGGATTAAATTTATAATTTACACCAAAACGTAATAAACTTTGTTGCCAATTGTTAATATAATTATCTCTTCTCCATTGGTATTCGGTATGTAAACTCACTTTTGGGGATATATTAAATGTTCCAAAGTAATTATACCATCCGATATTTTCATTTGAAGTAATCTTACTATTTTGATTATATGATTTTAAATTAAAAAAGAAGAATAAAATTGAAAATAAAATAATTTTTTTCATGTATTTAGTTTTAATAGTTTATACCCAATATTAAGATTAAAAAGCTTTTATTAGTTATATTTTTAAAAGCTTTTTAATTAATTATATTTTATCTTTTTCTTGCAGCTTCTGGATGATTACTAAAACATTTAATGTCTTCGATATTTACTATTTTTAAATCATTTTCAAATTTTTCGTTTTTTAAAGTAACTAGAAAAGCCATGAAACTATGATCTATATATTTAGTTTCTGAAAAATTTAACACAACATTTTCCTGATTTAAATGTTTGTATATGATTTTTTTAAACCCAATTAAATTAGAAAAAATAGCAGCTTCTTTAATGAAAATTTCAACTCCTTCATTATTTTTATTTATTGAATAAATGGCTTTAAATAAGTTTTTAAGTTTTACTCCGTAATAAAGCTCTATTAAAAATTTTGATATTATACCTGCTAAAATTCCTAATAATAAATCCTCAATTAAAGTAATTATAATGGTAATTACAAAAATTAATAATTGCTCTTTTCCTATTTTATAAGCATGAATAAAATGTTTAGGAGCAGCTAAATTAAACCCTGCGTAAATTAATAATGCAGCCAATGCAGCATTAGGAATTAATTCTATTACAGGTATAAAAAATACCATAGCAATTAGTAAAAACATTCCATGAAAAAAATTAGACCATTTAGATTTTGCTTTAAATTTAACGTTTGCAGAACTTCTAACAACTTCCGAAATTATAGGTAAACCACCAAATAAACCTGCAATAAAATTACCAAAACCTTGTCCAATTAAATCGCCATTTGGATTTGAAATTTTCTTTTCAGGATCCAAACCATCAACTGCTTTCACAGTTAACAAGGATTCTAAACTACTTACAAAATAAAACATCAAAACATATTTCCAAAAAGTAAAAGTTGAAATTAAACTAAGATTGATGTTAAAATGAATGGATTCCCAAAAATTACCAATTTGAACTAATGAATAACTAGGTTGTGTTTCTTTAAAGTGCCAAAAAAATGATAACGGAATGGTTGTTAATAAAACAATTAAAGGAGCTGGAATAAATTTTAGTAAGGAAATATTAAATTTTGGTAATACAAATAAAATTATTAAAGCAACAAAACCTACAAATGCAATATAAAAATGTGCATTTAAAACAAATTTTGGTATATCTAAAAATAATTGTATGGGTCCTTCGCTTTTGTACATTTTTGGTTCATCGCCTAATAAAACTGGAATTTGTTTTAAAATAATTATAATTCCAATAGCGGCTAACATTGCATGAATAGCTGCTGGAGGAAAAAAATCAGTATATCTACCCAATTTTAAAAATCCTGTAATAATTTGTAAAATTGCCATTACTACAATTACAGTTGAAACAGTTTGAAGAGCTAAATCATTGTTTCCAAATTCGGTAATTGCTGCAGCACAAATTGTAATTAAACCTGCAGCAGGTCCTTTTATAGTTAAAGGAGAAACTTTAAAAAATACAGTAACTAAACCACCAATAATGGCACTTACAACCCCCATAGCTGGAGGGAATCCGCTGGCTTTTGCAATACCTAAACTTAAAGGTAAAGCCAATAAAAATACCATAAATCCAGATATGATATCATTTTTCCAAAATGATTTTAACATTTGAAAATCATTTTTGTTTTTTTGTATATTTTCCATATTAAGCAGTTTTTAATGGGTTAGATTGATTGTGTTGATAAAAAGTTCCTAAAAATATTCGTGCATACATTCTTAATAAAGTAATTCCACTAATTACAAAACTTGCGGCTACTAAAAATCCTAAAATAAATTGATTAGGGTGAATATGGCTAAATAATAAATCTTCGCCAATAAATGCTGGTGTAATTGGAAATCCCATTAATCCTAAGGTTGCTATTAAATAAATAAATCCAGTTTTAGGATGTTTAGCTATAAAACCTTTATAATCAAATAAATTAATATCTGAGTGGTATTTTCTAACCATAAAATTAAGTGATAAATAAGCAATTATTCCAGACAAGATTATGCCAATTAAAAAAATTAATGTTTGATGATAATCGAAGTTTTCATTAAAAGATACTGATAAGGCTAAACTAAAGTGGTTTAAAATTACTAAAATCAATACCAATCTCGGATTTTTTCTTTCCGAAAATGATTTTAAAACCATTAATAATCCTAATAAACCATAAAAAATAGGTAAACTATCTTGAATGTTTTTATGTAATAGATTAGGATATAAATACAATAATAATCCTAGAATATAAATTGGTGTAAACACAAAAATTATATTTTTAAAAGTTAAAAAATTAAGAAGTTTACCACCTTTTTTGAGTGCGTTGAATACGAAACTCATGATATCATCTAAAAACCATTCTTTTAATGAAAGTACATAAATTATATTTTCAATTTTACTATAATTGTTTTGGCTTGGTTTAAAATGAAACTGTTGGTCGCGAATTAAATAATTGATAATTGATGGAGAAATTAACAATTGATAGGTTCGTAAAAATGCATTAGCAGTAAAATGAATTAAAGCTAAAGTATGCCAGCCTAAAGCAATTTCAATAAACATTATCCCAATTTGGGCTGCCGATGCGTATGCAATTTGTGGTTTGATAGAGGATTGTACTTTGCTAATAAAATTGGCAATTATTGCAGTAATTAAACCAATAAAAATTAATAAAATTTTTATCCAAATTTGATCTTGCCACAATGGTGCTGTGCGCAACATTAAAAATACACCAAAATGAACCGATAATGAACCGTAAAAAATTGAGCTTGATGGGGTAGGACCTTCCATTGCACGAGGTAACCAAGATGAAAAAGGAAATTGAGCAGATTTTGCAGCTGCTGCAATTACTAAAGATAACCCGATAAAAATGGCAATTGGATTATGTTCGTTAAATTGATTGGCTAAATGAATGTTTTCTAGCTGAATAAATCTTATGTTTTCGTGCCATAAATGATGAGTTGCCCACATGGCAGCTAAAATCCCCATATCTCCAATACGGTATATCGAAAATACTTTTAAAGCATTTCTTACGGGTAAATATCTTTCTCTATAAAAGGCAATCAATAAAAAAGACGAAATTCCTAAAATTTCCCATCCTAAAAATAAAGTTTCGAAATTTCCAGATAATAGAGTGATGTTAAATCCAAGGAAAAAGAAGAGTATGGTGTTAAAAAATCTTTTATAACCATTTTCTAAATGCATGTAATATCTACTGTATCTTACAATTAAGAAAGTAATAAAACTTCCTACTAATAAGAATGTTGCAGTAATTTTATCAAATAAAAAATCAATTACAAATTTGTAGTTTTTAGATTGATATAAAACTAATTCAGATATATTATAATGGCTAAAATGGTTTACTATCCAATAAGTGATTAAAACAACAGTGCTAATTAAATGAAAAGTAGTAATTAAAATAGCTGTATTGGCGATTAATTTTTCTTTGTTTTTTGGTAAAACTAGTGTGATTAAAAATCCAATAAAAGGCAAAATTACAAAGCTGAGTATAAAATAATTTACGGTCATGGCTTAATATATTAAATTAAAAAATTAATTATCACGCTAAATGATATATGTTGGATTGATTATTTTGATAATCGATATCCTTTAATATATTTTGTAAAACTTTTGGTATTTTAGAACTTGGTGAGTATTCAATAAACTCCTCTTTTTTAAGTACATATATATTTTTAGTTAAAGGTTGAATTATAGCTAAATTTATCCATTCGTTAGCGTACCATTGATATGTTTTTGGGTTAGATTGTATGGCCTTAAATACAATTTCCGGATCTTGTTCAATTATCATTAACAATCTTTTGGGTTCATGAATATTTATCATTTGCATGGATAAACCTGTTCTTAAATCGCCTTCCATTCCATTGGCAACACCTATTAAACCCATAACATTATGTGGTAATTTACTACCTGCACCAAGTTTATGATTATCTGTTTTAGAGAAATAATACTCTAAATTTATTCCGCCACATACTGGAGTTACGGCATTTAATATTGTTTGTAAAATTGCACCATCTGTATCATTTTGGTAATCATAGGAGTTTAAAAAAGCTCTTCGGTCTAAAAAAACTTTTTTGGTGGATTCTCTTTTTGCGATTATGCATAAAGTATTTGTGGCATGGTCCCACTCTGATCTTGGTTCGAATAAACTTATCGACCTTAATTTCATTTTATTATAAATCATTTTATGAGATAAGTTTTTTTCAAGTAATAAAAACCTTTGTGACCGTTCAACAGCATTTTCTGTTAGAGCTTTTTGAAACATTTTTTTATTAGATTTATGTATAGATTGATTTATAGGATTAAGTATATCTTCGTCATAAAAAACAACTTCATCTCTAGTTGTATCATGTAGTCCGCCGATAAATTGTGTTTCTTTGGGTATATAAATTCCTTTTTGTTCCAAAGCCAATCTTACTTCAGTTTTATTTGCCATAAAAGCTGCTACTCTTGCGTTTGCAGAGCCTACTTTACATCCACATGCTCCACAGTCATAAGCTGCATAATGGGTATTATTGGTGCTGCTTGCTCCATGTCCAATTAAATATACAATTGGGGCGAAATTTTTAGTTAAACCGATGCTTTGTAATAATTTTTCAATTTTATCGGTCATTTCTTCAATTGTAAATCCAATTTTTAAACCATTAAATTCTCCTTCGAAATCGATTGTAAGTTTTGATTTTTCATCCATGTGTTTAAAGGATGAAACCGACATAGGAGTGGATTTTGGAAAAAATATACTCCAACTTAAATCAATAGCCGAACTAATGCCTAAGATGCTGGAATATAAAATTTCATTAATCAATCCTTTTTGTTTTTTATCTAAATATTTATCTTTTTTGTGTCTTTTTTCACAATGTTTTTCAATAATTAAATGATTAGGATGAATGGGCGCTGGACAAACTTTAGTATATACTTTGCTTTCCATAGCTTGATAATAAAAGGGTACGTTAAAAAATCCCGGAGTACCAAATGTTTCACAATTAGGATCGCATTTTTCAATATGTCTTCTAGTGGAACATTCTCTGTCGTCGATACAAAATAAAGCCTGAAAAGTTTTAGAATTTTCCAATTTACTTGTTGGTGCAGTTTGTAAAGCTTTTAATACTTTGTCGTAAAAATTCCATTCGTAAGCTTCTTGCCAAATTTTATATATTTCAAACAATTCATTATATTTATAATCTTCAAAAACATCCTTTTTAAAATCTGTTTTTAAAATATGAGATATTGGTTTCCAAACAGTTCCATATTTACTATCCAAAGCATCAATTTCTAGCAATAACTCAAAACAAATTAAATCTTCTAGGCTAATAAATCTAATATCAACTAAAAGTTGGGGTTGATTTTCTATTAAAGCTACCATTCCCGACCAACCTGGATGTGCAAATTGTTGATCAAATAAATAATGTTCGAACCAAATAGGATTTCCTACAACAATTTCCAATAATTTTTCTAGTAAATTATTTTCCTCAAACAATAATTTTTTAGGTCTTTGATTTTTAAAAATACTTATACCACTATTTTTCTCAAGGTTTTTAATTGCTTCTAAAAAACTTAAATGTGCATAAGGGAATTTATGGGCAGAAATTCCTTGATCTAAAAAGTTATTTAAAATCCTAAATAAAGTAGGATAAACTGTTTTATCGGGATTTATATTGTAATATTCCTTCCATTGTTGTTTTAAATTACCTATGTTTTGTTGTAAAATTTCATTGTAATTTTCATTTAGTAATTTTTGTTTCCAAATGGATAATTCTTCGGTGCTTTTATATTCAGTAATAATTTTATCTAATATAACCTCATCAATTTCATGGTTGGTATACAGTTTTCGATATTCATCTAAATTTAAATATACTTGGTATCCGAAAGTTTTTGAAGCAATTTGAAGTGCTTCATGGAATTTTTTATCCTGAAAACCTTGTAATAAATTATATTGAACAAAATCTTTAAGTGGGTTTTGGGTAGGTAAATATTGTTTTAGTTTACCTAAAATATTATTTAATGGTGTCATTTTTCATAAATTAAAAATGTGTAAAGTTGATTTTTTTATTTGATTAAAATCAAATATTTAAACAAACTTATTTAAATTAAATAAATAAGTTAATCTATGCGATTTTTACTATTTCAAATGGAATTTTGAGGGAGTGGAAGTAAATGTATAAATCAACTTTAGAAAAATGATTTTCTAAACAATTTTTATTGATTAAATTTTTGTGAGAGTTAACAGGCCAATTTTTGTTACTATGATATATCTTATTAACAACATCCAAACTATTGTTTTCATTCTCAATTTTATTTTCTTCATTTTGTTCGGTACCAGTATTTGGTACTTTTTTGGGAACAAAAAAATGAGATTTTTGGAAATGAAAACAAGTTGAGTTTTTTGAAAACTTATTATCTGTATTTTTTGTAGAATTATTAGATTTTGTTGTAAACGAGGAAATAATGTAAAATGCAAAAAATATATTTGCTATAATAACAATATTTTTAAGTCCCTTTTGCATTTAAACAATTAATAAAAAATACAATGTAAATTTAATAAAACTTAATGAGTGTTTAGTTTATTATTCAGTTTATTTTTTAATTTATTTTTTGTGATATCTTTTGTTAATAACTATAATTAAGTTTATTTTTTGTATATAATACTGATAATCAAAAATTAAAACAACAATATGTATTGTTTTAATTTAACTTATTCTTCTTTTATTAAAAACTCAATTAACCTATTGTAAATTTACTAATATAGCTTTTCACTATTCAACTGTTAATACAATCTTATAAGCAGTTGTTTGAATTTCGATGATTTATTCTAATTTTGTAGAATAATTCTAAATAAGCTTATGGCTCCCAATAAAGATTTAATTTTAGAGGCTCTTTCTTCTGTTTTAGAGCCAGATTTAAAAAAGAATATCGTTGAATTAGGTTTAGTTTCTAATATTTTAATTTCCGATCATCATATATCTTTTACTGTTAAAGTTCACAATCCAGCTTTACACAATCGTAAAAAAATGGAAGAAGCTTGTGCTTTTGCTATAGAACGTTTTGTTTCTAAAGATTTTAAGGTTAAAACAGATGTGGAACCTTTGGCTATAGATCGTTCACCTGAACATCGTAAAATTTTACCCGGGGTTAAAAATATTATTGCAGTGAGTTCTGGAAAAGGTGGTGTTGGAAAATCTACAGTAACAGCTAATTTAGCTGCTGGTTTGGCTCAAAAGGGTTATAGTGTGGGTTTAATTGATGCGGATATTTATGGTCCGTCTATGCCTTTGATGTTTGATGTAGATAGAGAACGTCCAATTACGATAGATGTGGATGGTAGTAATTATATTAAACCAATAGAAAGTCACGGTGTAAAAATTTTAAGTATAGGTTTTTTTGCAGATCCAGAACAAGCAATTGTTTGGCGTGGCCCAATGGCTACGAAGGCTTTGCGACAAATGTTTACGGATACATATTGGGGAAATTTAGATTATATGATAATCGATTTGCCTCCAGGTACAGGTGATGTACATTTAAGTTTAGTACAGATTGTTCCTATTACTGGTGCAATTGTAGTTACAACGCCTCAAGGAATTGCTTTAGCGGATGCTAAAAAAGGGGTGTCAATGTTTCAATTAGATTCTATTCAGGTTCCTGTGTTAGGGATAGTTGAAAATATGGCTTGGTTTACACCTGTGGAATTGCCAGAAAATAAATACCATATTTTCGGAAAAGAGGGCGGGGTGAATTTAGCTAAAAGTTTAAAAGTGGAGTTGCTGGGTCAAATTCCTTTGGTACAAAGTATTTGTGAAGCAGCAGAAGTAGGGCGTCCAGCAGTTTTACAAGAAGGTACTCCTCAAGGAAAAGCATTGCAAGAAATGGTAGATAATATAGAAAGAGCTGTAAATGTTAGAAATGTAACTTTGCCGCCAACTAAAATTTTAAATATCTCTAACTAAATTATATGATAGCGAACCATTCAGAAATTTTATCCAAAGTTGAAAATTCTCTTGATAAAATCCGCCCATTTTTAGAGAAAGATGGTGGTAATATTCAGGTTTTAGGATTAAATGAATTAGGAGAATTAAGATTAGAGTTTTTAGGTACATGTAGTGAATGTTCTATGAGTAATTTAACTTTTAAAAATGGTATTGAAGAAAATATAAAAAAGGATGTTCCTGAAGTAAAAAAGGTAATTGCAACAAATCTTTCTAAAAATTAACATATATATATTAACATAAATAACTAATTTTGCAAAATTGTTTTAAAATAAGAGTCTACTAAGGAGATAGAGTTAATTCAAAATTAATCAACTCATTGTACGTTTTTGCTTTAAAAACATTAAAGAATAATTATTAAACATAATATGGCAGTCGTAAACGAAATTAAACAAGATGTAACCATTTTATTTGCTGGGGATTCAGGAGATGGTATTCAGTTAACCGGTGGACAATTTACCGAAACCGCAGCATTGTTAGGAAATGATATTAGTACATTTCCAAACTTCCCAGCCGAAATTCGTGCCCCACAAGGTACTGTAGCTGGCGTATCAGGTTTTCAGTTGCATTTTGGTAGTGTTAAGGTTTACACTCCAGGTGATAATTGTGATGTTTTGGTAGTGATGAATGCAGCAGCATTAAAATCCAATATTCACAATTTAAAAAAGGGAGGTGTAATTATTGCAAATTCGGATGGTTTTGATAGCAAAAACTTACGTTTAGCTAAATATCCTAACGAATCTAATCCAATAACAGATGGATCTTTAGAGGGTTTTAAAATTCATGAAATTGATATTACTAAAATCACACGAGAAACTTTAAACAATTCTGGTTTAGGTGTTAAAGCAGTGGATAGAAGTAAAAATATGTTTGTATTAGGATTTTTATACTGGATGTATAATCGTCCATTAGAAAATACCATAAAATTTATTGAACAAAAATTTAAAGGTAAACAAGATTTAATTGATTCTAATTTAGCGGTTTTAAAAGCAGGTTACAACTATGGTGATACTGCAGAGGCTTTTACAACACGTTACGAGGTTAAATCGGCTGATATTCCTAAAGGCGAGTATCGAAATATAATGGGGAATCAAGCTACGGCAATTGCATTAGTTGCTGCTGCTCAAAAAAGTGGTTTAGAGTTGTTTTATGGTACTTATCCAATTACTCCGGCATCGGATATTTTACATTATTTAGCAAAATATAAAAACTTCGGAGTTAAAACTTATCAAGCTGAGGACGAAATTGCAGCAGTTTGTGCTTCTTTAGGCTCTTCATATGCTGGAGGTTTAGGTGTTACAGCTTCTTCGGGTCCTGGTATTGCATTAAAAGGTGAGGCTTTTGGTTTAGGTGTAATGTTTGAGTTACCTTTAGTAATTGTTAATGTACAACGTGGTGGACCTTCAACTGGTTTACCAACTAAAACAGAACAAGCGGATTTGTTACAAGCTTTATATGGTAGAAACGGTGAAGCACCAATTCCAGTAGTTGCAGCGGCTTCTCCAAAAGATTGTTTTTATATGGCTTATGAAGCTTGTAGAATTGCGGTGGAACATATGACGCCTGTTTTCTTTTTATCAGATGGTTATATTGCAAATGGATCAGAGCCTTGGGAAGTTATCACAGAAGATAAATTACAATCTATTACGCCTAACCGTGTAAATGTTAACGATTATAATGCCGAAAATCCTTTTAAACCTTATAAAAGAGACGAAAAAGGGGTACGAAAATGGGCGATTCCTGGCGATAAAAATTTAGCGCATCGTATTGGTGGATTAGAAAAAGAAAATGAAACGGGTAATGTTTCGTATGATGCTGATAACCATGAGATAATGGTGAAATTACGTCAAGAAAAAGTAGATAAAATAGCGGATTATATTCCTTTGCAAACCATAGATTCTGGTGTAGAAAGTGGTGAGGTTTTATTGTTAAGCTGGGGTTCAACTTATGGTGTAGTTAAAACCGCTGTTAATCAATTAATCGATGAAGGTTTTAGTGTGGGCCATGCGCATGTTAGATACTTAAATCCATTACCTAAAAATTTAGAGGAAATTATTAAGCGTTTTGATAAAGTAATTATGCCAGAGATGAATAACGGACAATTTATCAAGGTAATTAGAGATAAATTTTTAGTGCCTGCAATTGGTTTAAATAAAATTAAAGGTTTGCCTTTTGCCACTCAGGAAATAATTGATAAAGTAAAAGAAGTAGCAACTAAAGAAATAGCATAAATAATATG
>Ga0007787_10000381_pt1 | contig 13673 bp, 12 predicted proteins | sample LauGreFa1BDMLBSN_2_FD_59500 | JGI IMG/M metagenome (GOLD analysis project Ga0007787, IMG submission 59500) | Freshwater lake microbial communities from Lake Michigan, USA - Fa13.BD.MLB.SN | ecosystem: Environmental > Aquatic > Freshwater > Lake | place: Lake Michigan, USA | collected 2013-09-23 | reverse complement strand
AAGCGCTCACAAACAAGCAGAACTATTTACACGTTCTTTTCAATATACTTGATGATTTGTCCGGCAATATCCACACCCGTTGCTATTTCAATTCCTTCTAGGCCGGGAGAAGAGTTTACCTCGATAATTAGTGGACCTCTCTCGCTACGAAGCATGTCTACTCCGGCAATTCCGAGTTTCATTGCGTTGGCAGCCTTAATAGCAGCAATCTCTTCTTCAAGGGTAAGCTCAACCACTTTCGCGGTGCCACCTCTATGAAGGTTGCTTCTGAATTCTCCTTCCTTTGCTGTTCGCACCATAGCACCAACAACATGTCCATCTACTACAAAAGCACGTATGTCTTCTCCGCGAGATTCTTTAATGAATTCTTGAACGATCACACGGGCTTTCAATCCGTTGAACGCTTCGATTACAGAAACCGCTGCTTTTTTGTTTTCAGCAAGAACAACGCCTAATCCTTGCGTGCCTTCGAGAAGTTTAATAATTACTGGTGCTCCGCCGACTTCTCTCAATGTGCGTTCAACGTCTTTAGAATAGTTGGTGAATACTGTTTTTGGAAGGCCAAGTCCCGCACGAGATAATATTTGTAAACTGCGCAGTTTGTCGCGCGAACGAACCAAGGCTTGAGATTCCACCGCAGTGAATACGTTCATCATTTCAAATTGACGAACGACTGCTGTTCCGTAGAAAGTAACGGAAGCTCCAATGCGAGGAATAACGGCATTCACACCAGTTATTTCTTCACCGCGGTAAAGAACTTTTGGCTTTTTCTTTTCAATCACTAAGTCGCATTTCGAATGATCGATAACACGAATTTCGTGACCTCTTTTCTGAGCGGCCTCGACCAATCGCATGGTGCTGTATAGCTTAACGTTTCTAGAAAGTACAACTAAGTTCATGATGGAATTGTGTGAAGCAAATAAACAACCTTTCTTTAAAGTATTTGTTAATCTAATGTGATTTATTTTGCTTTTTCAAGATGCACTGCAAGGTCCTGCGGAAGGTCCTTCGGAAGAGGGATTATTTGAAAAGATTCTTGTTCAGAGCGAGGGTTTCTGGTGAATTGACGTGGGATTTGGCATAATTCAAGGCACCTTGAGACCATAACTGATAATCGTCATTCGATAAATTAAAAAAGAAGTCAAGAGATTCTGCAAGGGTGGTTGAATTGAGCGATGAAGATTTTCCTGCGAATTTTTCTTCAAGATTGTTCCAAGGTGTTTGATCAGACACTGCAACGGGAATTCCGCTGCAAAGAGCTTCTGCAATGGCATGGCCGTAATTTTCACCGCGAGAGGGTAAGAAAAAGAGATGGGCATTTTCATAAAAAGCGTTCAGCTCCTCTTGATTTTTGTGTCCATGAATTGTAATCTGAATTTGAGAATTCTCATTTGCCATCGAACGAATGGACTTTACGAGTTCTGCATTTTCTTTGAGACCTATGATGTCCCATTGCACCTCCTTATTGGGATTGCAATTGCGCGCGGCATCAAGCGCTTCGTAATAACCTTTTTCCGGACTTATTCTTCCAACCGTCAAAATTCGGAAAGGAACGGAAAGTTCTTTTTTTACTGAAGTTAACGCTGCATTGGAAATATTCGGTGCAATTCGAATGTTGGCTTTAGGGAACAGTTGAAGTATTTCTTCGTGCTCAATTTCACTGGTAGCATGCCAGACAATGTTGCTGTATAAGTTTTTGAATTTAGCAAATAACAGAAATAACTTTTTCTTGAATCCTTTTTGTTTGATAGCGGCAGGTTTCAGCATTCCGCGTGGAGCTAAAAAAACCTGTCTACTCCAAAAATTCTTGCGGCAAACCTTTAACGGAAGCAATGTGAACTTCGGCGACCACATAGAATTCAAATAAATTCTATCGGGCTCAATTTCATTGTAAATTCTAGAAATGAATTCTTCAGTCAAGTAATTTTCATGCAAATAATACACTTGAATGTTTTCTTGAAAACTGGTTTGCCAACTGTTTGAACGGATGCTGCTATAGGGATTTGAACTGTTTAGATCGGTATTACGCGTAATGACGTAAAAAGTGTCGGTACTGAACTTCATCATTGAAATCAACGATTGAATGGGTCCGCCTGCTTGTGATCCGGGATAAAACCAATCGGAGAATACCAGTACCTTCATGCTTGGAATGTTATACGATTGTTTTTCATCCAATGCCCTAAAACCGAAAGATGCCAAAAGGAAATAAATGACTTCTCCTCGCTACCAACAATAAATTTACTCCATGCCTTTCGAAGTACGTTACCATTTACAACATCTTGCTTATACAGTTCATTGAATCCTTCTTCACAGAAGTCGCGTAATTCATTTTTCATCCATACACTCCAAGGTAAAGTGAATCCCATTTTCTTTCTGTTCACTACTTCGTGTGGAAGTAGATCGGCGAATGCTTCTGTAAGAAATTTTTTGGATGAAGTAGGATTCTTCAAATTCGTGGACAGGTGGGTTGCTAATTCAACAACCTCATGATCTAGAAAAGGCAGTCTAATTTCAAGTGAATGGGCCATGCTCATTTGATCGCTATCGCGAAGTAACACATGTTGCATATAAGACTCTATCTCGGCTGCAGACACTCGGTTTAAAAGGGGAGCGTCTTTTTCAAAAATGAATTTGAAATTCTTCTCTATTTCGAAATGTTTTGTTTTCCGAGGCAGTAAATCGTTTGCATTCCAAACCTTGCGAACAACCGGAAATGCAGAAGCCAGGTCTACATGTTTCAATGCCAACAATTCGGCTTTTTTTAGAAGTGATCGATTGGAAGAAAAGGAAGAGAGTAGTATGGAAGTTGATTTTCTAAGGGGGTAAGATAAATTTAATAGAAACGATTTTTCAATGCTTGTCATGTATTGAAAAACAGGATAGCCTGCAAACAATTCGTCTCCACCCAATCCGGAGATAGCTACTGTTATTCCTGCTTCTTTAGCGGCCTTCGAAATAGCATATGTATTAGGTCCGTCGCCGCTTGGAAAGTCTATAGCTTCTACTGCAGCACGAATGCCTTTCAGAAATTCATTAGCACTCAAATTAATTTCGTGATGAGCTGTGTTGAATTTTTTCGCAACGAGTTGCGCATATTTTCGCTCGTCGAAGGCCTCTTCTTCGAATGAAATTTGAAACGTATTAATTTTTTCAGTATGTACTTCACTCATTAATCCAACAAGCAGCGAGGAATCAATTCCACCACTTAAGAATGCTCCAAATGGAACGTCAGTACGCATGTGCTGTGCAACAGATTCGCGAAGTTTGGAACGCAACAACTCTTGTGCACTTCTTTTATCTGAGAGTTCGTATGAGGTGTCGTCTAAGAGGCGGTAGTAGCAATGCTTGGTTGTTTCGTTTTTGTTGAAATACAGGTAATGTCCTGCTTCTAACAGCGTCACATTTTCAATGAGAGTATTGGGTGCGCAAACCGTTTGTGTTTCAATGTATTCTTCAAGCGCAGTTCGATTTATTTTTCTTGGAATAAAATCGCTAGCGAGCAACGCACGTAGGTCAGAGGCAATGAAACATCCATTTTTTTGCATGGAGTAATACAACGGCTTCATGCCGTAGCGATCACGAACTACATAGGTTTCAGCGGTTTCAATGTTGTGAAGTACGAACGCAAACATACCCTTCAACTTTGGAAGGCATTCAATTCCATACTTCTGAAATAACTCTAAAATAACTTCAGTGTCGCTTTCGGTTTGAAAGGATACGCCTTTAAGTTCGTTCGCTTTCAATTCAACATAATTGTAAATCTCACCGTTGAATGCGATTACCCATCTTTTGTTGCATGAAATCATGGGTTGATTGGCAGAAATTTCCGTGTCAATGATCGAAAGACGTTTATGACCTAACCCAATTTTCTCATTGATATAAATCCCATCTGCATCGGGTCCTCGATGGATCATAGAGTTGCTCATACGATCGAGAGTTTCTCGAATGCGATGCTTTTCTACCGGGTGAATGATGGCACTTATTCCGCACATGAGTCGTTCAGCATTTTAGTGAATTGACTTACCCAAATATCAGATGAAAATTTCTTGGCATTTTTCGCACTGACGTTGCCCATTTCTTGAAGCGCATCGAGTGGTGTATTGAATATTTTCAAAAGTTGAAGTTTCAATTCATATTTCGAATGCGGACTGAAGGAATAACCGTTAATTCCTTCCTCCAATAAATCTTGCTTGGCACCTACTGCGGTCGAGATTATTAAGGGTTTTCCTAGTGTAGCCATTTCATGAACAACTACTCCCCAGGGCTCATAAAGGCTGGGAAGGACAAATGCAGTGGCGTTTTCAAGTTTGACACTTAATTCTTTCGGCTGAATAAATCCATGATGAACGATTGCGTCATCTTCAATTCTAGTTGGAAATAATTCTCCTGTTCCGGCTATATTCAATGTCCAACCCGAGCGTTCATTCGGTGGAATGGAAAGAAAAGATTCGCAAAGGAAATTAATGTTCTTAGTTGGAATGTATCTAGCGATGCACCACAGCTCTTTGCTGTTAGTTAGAACTTTATTATTTTGGCGAAAAACATCTTCGCAAGTATAAAACCCATTTAAAGTGTTTTCCGCTGAAAACCCCAATTTATGTGAAGTTTCAGATTGAGAATTTCCCGGTATGAAAGCGAAACGAAAGAGTTTTTTGTATTTAAATCTGAAATAAAAACTTCCTACAACGAATTTCAAATTGCTCTGCCAAATGGTATCGAAGGTTAACGCCGTAGGTTTATTCAAGGTTTTTACCCAATCTATATATTCCGCGTCACTCCACCCGCTACACAAAATAAAATTCGGGTTGAATTGAATTATTTTAGTTGAAGTTAATTCTGTTTTCGACACGATTTGAATCGTAGTATTGAACTCAAAATTGAATGGAGCTTCCTTGTTAACAGGGTAATGCACCACAAGCAATTCATGATTCGCGGCGAGTTTATTCAGACACTCCAGGGTATAACCGGCTAATTCTCGGTATAGAATCAAAATCCTCATGCGGCAGCTTCTAGCTTAGCTTTTGCTTCTTCTTTCGCCGCAAGTTCAATCTTGTTGTCCTTTGCCAAATAGAAATACATCCACAAGAAAAACGGAAACCCGTTAAGGAAATAGTGCCCTTGACGAGCCAAGTACAAAATAATGATGAGTGCTATTGCATTCGACATGACCCAATGTTCTTCAGAAGCCGCGCGCTGTTTGAATATCCAGCATTTGAATAGAATGAAGAACATGACAGACAATCCATAGATTCCTGTTTCAGACATAAGTCGTAACGCCATCGAATTTGCATCCATTTTATTGAACTCGATGTCAACCGCTCCCGCTAAATTAGTAAGCGAATATTTATCGAACGCCGTAGGATGTGATCCAAGACCTGTTCCAAAAAAGGGGTGTAGTTTAAAATTTTCAATGGCGATGTGATAGTTGTTATACAAGACGAAACTTGAACCGTGGATGTCGTAACTCTTGTAGTTCTTTGTCTCAAACATTGTTATTGTTCCCTCTAAGCGATCTGTGAACTCGGGTACGTTTTTGTATGCGTAATCGAAGGAAAAAATGAATAACGGGACGAAGATGATGGAGTATTTCGCTATTCCAAGGTTCAACAAGAAAAGAACAATAGCCACGAAAATTCCAATAATTCCTAGACTTGAATAGGTAAGGAGGTATGCGATGATTATAATAACACTCTGCCAACGATGAATGAAAAGTGTCTTACGGGCAATGATGTTATAAAGCGAAGTGAAAAAGGCAGGGCTAATAACAGCCGCGAAATAGGAGGGTTCAGAGAATACGGAATTCAAGCGCAGTCCTATTCCACCTTCCGTTAAACTCCATTTATTAAAAATCCAAGTGTAGTTGAAGCCGGGAGTAAAACCAATCAAGTACGACACTAGTTGAAACATACCAATGAATGAGACTACAAGTGAACCTGTCATGTAGTATTTGAAAAGCTCTTTTAATTTAAAATCGAATGCTTGTAATACATAATGGTAGAATAGAACGGAAGCAAAAAAGCCAACGAATATTTTTGTGAACATGGTAGAAGTGTTCTGACCGGAGGCCACATAGACAATTCCAGAAATCAATAATGGAAAGAAAAGCAGAACGGGCCATCGAGGCAATCCGAATTTCGCAAAGAAAACAGGGAAGAAAATGACAAAAACGATATAACTAATGTAGGCCTCAAATGGCTCTTTGAAAAATACATACGACGAAATGAAGATGGTAATGAAAATGGATATAACTGTAAACCATCTAAACATCTTCTTGGGTTATTTCGGTTGTTGGTTTGGGTTTTGCGTATTTGTCTTTCAAGCGAATGAAAACCTTTTCAAAAATATGATAACTCAACGAAGATAAGGCTACGGTGAGTAAGAATGAAATTCCATAGAGTAGGATATGTTGTTGCGTAGTAATATCATTATCTAGACTCATGTATTTGTCGAGTGAGTGAATAGTGAATACAATACACATAACGTGAAACATATAGAATCCGTATGAAATTCTGCCGAGGTATTGCAAGGTCCTATTTTCAAATCGTAAAAACGACTTCTCATTGCTAGCAACGTTCAATATGATTACCAAGAATGAAATGGAAAATAGTAAGTGAAGGATATCTTCAAAAGGTGTTGGGATGAAGTAAATGAGAAGGGGTATTGAAATTAACGCTATAATTTGCGACTGGGGTTTGTAAACCAATCTCAACAGTTCTTCTTTTTTATTGAATAGCATGTAGGCTCCCAAACCGCCTAAAGCCATGCACTCAAGTTTAGACATGGCTAAAAATTTCTTTAAAACGACGAGAGATTCAAATTTCACATAAGGAAAAGACAAAAGCAGCAGTCCTTTCAGTGCTATAATGGTTCCGGTGATCCAAAGAATTGATTTGAGAACATTTTTGCTTTTACGAATGAGTAACGGCCATAAGAGATAGAACTGTTCCTCCACGCCAATAGACCAGGACTGGCCAATGTTGGGAACTGCGGTTGTGTATATAGAAAACGCGAGGTTAGGCATGAAGACGGCATAGAGCATTAAGTTGCCCCAGAAATTCTGTTGAAAGAATTTGTCTTGGCCGGGAACTGAAAAAAAATCGAAATAGGGAAGAACGAAAAATCCAAGAATGAAAATCAAATAATATAAAGGCCAAATTCGAAGAGCTCTTCGTAAATAGAATTTCTTAACAGCAATTGAATTGTTTTGTTCTTTTTCTTTTAGAAGCAAAAATGTAATGAGAAATCCACTTAGAACGAAAAAGAATACAACCCCCAGGGCACTGCTATATGCAATCAGGGGAGAAAGAGCATCTATTTCTTTCGCCATTACCGATTGGAAAACCGTGAACTTGGTTATTCTTTCCTCGGGATCAATCCAATGACTTCCGAACCCAGTGAATTTTTTAATTAATTCGACATGCGTAAAGAAGACCGCTAAGGCAGCGAAAAATCGTAAACTATCAAGTCCTTTGAAATACTCCTTCTTCACCAATAAAAATCTTTGCGGTGAATTTAAGACTTTTCAAGGACGCGTTGAAAATTATATAGGGTTACGGCGCTTATTTGTGACCAGGTGAATTTCGACTTGATTTTATGAATTGAATGAGCGGAAAATTCGAGCACGTCATCGTGTTTCAATCCCAATGCAGATTCGATGGATTTGCGAATGGCATCAACATCTTTTGATTCAATTAAAAATCCGTTTGTTGAATCAACCAGATCTTCCACCGCACCAACTCTTGTTGCGATGGGAACTAATCCTCGACTCATTCCCTCCAACAGCACATTGGGCATGCCTTCGGATAAAGACGGTGCAATCAGAAAAGTGTGTTCATCTATAATATTGTTCAAGATTTCCGTATCTTTCACCTCTCCGTAGTAGTGAGTGTTGGCGCGATGAATTTTTTTGGAAGGAGGAATACTTCCCACAAACGAAATTTCTAAATCGGGCATAGAATGCACCACTTGCATGAGCTCTTCAATTCCCTTTCTTCGCTCATACCGACCAATGAAGAGAAATTTTGAATTAGCAGGAAGGTTTCTTTTCTCGAGCAGACTGCTATCGCTTACAGCCCCTGGGATGACTAAAATTTTAGCTGAAGGAATTCCAATGCGGTTTAAGAGTGAAGTAATTTTACCGCCGTAGGAAATACAATAATCGGCTTGTTCTAAATTCCATTTTACCGGTGACTTCAATAAGTATGATTTCAATCGCTCACCGAAAGAAGCCGGTGCTTGAAACATTTCAAGTCCATGGAAGTTAACCAAGACTGCTCCTGTTTTGATTTTGCCTTTTTTCTTTTGTTGCAATAAGTCCCATCCACTGAATCCCTTCACATAAATTAAATCGAACAATGAGAATTTTTCTTTGAGCAACGATGTTATCGCGCAAGAATATTGATAAGACTCTTTGATATAATGTCCGGGCATAATGCCATACTTGGGAAATCTAATCGTATGAACAGTTAAGTGTTCTGCATTTTCGAAGAGTGCTTTGACTTCTTCATTTTTAGGAAGAGAACTTTTTTCATCGATGCAATGAACAAGCGTGACGTTATTTCCTGCCTTTAATAATTCATTACACAAATTAAAACTGTGTCGCTGCATTCCCCCTGTGACGTAGGGTGTAATGCCATCGGTGAGCAAACAAATGTTCATTGTTCTGAATTTATTTGCTGAATAACTTTGTGGGCATTGGCTCTCCAAGTATGCTTTTGGAGAATTTTTAGTTGAAATTTTAGCGCTTTTTTTTGAAGCTCCTCAACATCTTCTAAGGAAGCTAGAAGCGCCTCTTGAAATGCGACCTCGTTGTTTTCAAATAACACGCCCTCTTCATTAGACATAACATCGGAAACTCCAATTTCATTGACGGCTAGAATTGTTTTTCCTAATGCGCCGTATTCGAATAACTTAACTGGTGAACAATACCATTCGGTGTTTGGTAATGTTAAAATATCCATTGCTGAAAAGTAATTGTAAATGTCTTCTTTTGGAACAGAACCAGCGAAGTGGACGCGTGAAGAAATCCCAAGGTCGTTAGCGAGTTTTTTCAATTCAGGTAAGAGGTGCCCGTCGCCAACGATAAGAATAGCAACATCTCTGTGCTTTAATTTTGAAACTCCTCGGATAAGGCGATCCACGCCGTGATAAGGAAAAATAGATCCTACAAACCCAAGGACTGTTACTTCTGAAAGGCTATATTTTTTATTGATTTCTACAACACGCGATTCGTTGATTTGTATTTCGTTTTTTTCTATTGCATTCGGAACAACAGCACATTTGCTCGCGCTTAATTGGTAATGTTCAATGAGGTAGGTTTGAAGTGAGCTTGTGACGGGCAGAACCAGGTCTGCCGATTGAAGCAAGGATTTCAGTTTCTTCTTTCCAATAACGCCAATAAAAGACGAAGCTTTTTCAAAGGCTTTTACCTCCTCCTCGAAGGGTGCGTTAATCTCAATAATGTGTTTTATATTGAAATTGGTAAGAACATCCACACTGCCATTGCTCATCCAAGCAGAGCGCTCATAAACAATATCTGGATGAAAGGAATCAATGGTAAATTGAAGTTCATTAGCCGCGTGTTTATCGAATCGAATTTGCTGAATTTCTTTGAATGTTCTCCAAAGAATTTTCGGAATAAATAGTTTCGCAAGAGATTTTAAATCGAACGAATGATGATTTGTTACGAAGGAAGACGGGGCTTTTCCCATCACTAAAATTTCAACGGTGTGTCCTTCTTCTTGAAACCCTTTTATCATCCCGCGCATGTGACTCCCGTAGCCTGTTGACGCTTCGAGGTATAAAGTGGGGTGGGGAGAATAGAATAAAATCTTCATGAATTATTGAAAGGTATCCATATGATTTAATATTTCATTCACACGGAAAGAAAGAGAATTGTCTCCGTGCGCTTCTTGTTTGAAATCATGAGGACTCTGAGGCTGATTTTTAAGTAGCGAGTTAAAGAAAGTTTCCCAAGATATTCCTCTGTTTTCTTCTTCAATGCTCTTCAATACGTCGCCGCGAGCACCAAGGTATAGATAGGGTGTTCCTAAGGTTTGATATTCGAAATATTTCGTGGTGAAGAAATCTTTGTTGTGATCTGCGAGAAGAATTATGCACCAATGTGCTTGCGCAATGCGGTCTTCAATCTTTTTTCCAATGGAGTCGGAGATGCGCACGCAGGGATGATGCTTAAAAACTGCTTTTATTTTGTTGAAACTCGAGGAGTGAAAGTTAATGTTCAGTCGCTCGTATAGCGCAGGATCAAACTCTCGAAGCTTTGTTAAATCTTTCGCAAGCTGTTCGAGGTAAGGCTCAGTGTCTATATAAATTTCTCCCCCGTATTCAATGGTTATATTACTTGAAGAAAAACCGAATGATTGTTCGGTAAGTTTTGGCTCTGAATGAAAATGCTTCAGATGAAAGAACTTTTTATTTTTAGAAGGAATGAGATTCAAGGAAGAAAAATGTTCGAGGATTTGCATAGCTGGAGCAGAAAGAACGTCAGCCTGTTGAATAACGCTTTGTGTTTTTTCTTCTTCTTCCTTTTTCTTTTCAGGACTTAAAAAAGGTATTCCGTAGTTGCGTGCGTTCAACCAAGGATCTCGAAAGTCGGCCCAGTATTTTATTGAAGGATGTTCTTTCTTCCACTCTGCAACCACGCGAAGTATGTCCCAAGGAGCGCCAGTTGCGAATACCCATTCTATCGGATTTTTTTTTGCGAGTTCGTTCAACTTGGGAACGAGATGTGTTTCCCAGCCAAGGCTTATGTCGTAAGGTGTGCCTTTGTAATTTTTTTTAACTCCATTGAGAGCTTTTCTGTAGTGAAGTTTTTCGAAAAATTTCGACGGTTGTGTCAGTAGAATTTGAGGGTAAACGCGCGGCAGGGTATGTACGAAGATGTTCCTGCTGTTGACCTCTTCGCTCCAAACAGATTTGTCTGTGTCGCTTAATGCCTCGGCTTTAATGACATGAACAATACAATTTTGCTCTGCAAGTTCTTTGGCTAATTTCCCCCAGCGTCTTCCTCCAATTCCTTTGTTAGGAGGGAAGTCGTAATTGACGAGTATGATATGTTTTTTAGTAGTTGGCATTTATATGCTCGGCTACGTAGGCAATTTGATCGTGTGTGAGTTCCGAATACATGGGAAGCGAAAGTATTCTTTTCGTTAGTCTTGCTGCAACGGGATAGTCTGCTTCGGTGTGATGGAAACGTGAAGTGTAACATGGCATCAAGGGCAATGCAACAGGATAGTGCACTGCGGTATCGATTTTTACTTCTTTCAGTTTTGTCATAAGACCGTCGCGGTCTTCGTGTTGAATTACATACAGGTGAAACACGTGACGGAAACCTTCTCTTTCGATCGGCTTCACGACATTTTCATTCAGCAGAGAATGATACACATGCGCGTTTTTTCTGCGTCCTTCTGTCCACGTTTCGAGGTGAGGAAGTTTTGTGTTTAGGACTGCTGCTTGAATACTGTCCATGCGGGAATTTCTTCCTTCGCGGGTATGGTTGTGTTTTCCTTCTTGTCCGTGATTCGCGATTGCTCGGGCGATTTTTGCAATGTGGTCGTGATTGGTTACCATCGCGCCCGCATCGCCGTAGGCACCTAAGTTTTTACCGGGGTAAAAACTAAAGCTTGCGGCCTGTCCGAATGTTCCGACTTTTTTGCCATGGATGGTCGCAGCATGCGATTGCGCGCAGTCTTCTAGAACTAGGAGACCGTGTTTGTTTGCAATCGCCATTAGCGCATTCATGTCAACCGGATTTCCGTAGAGGTGAACAGGAATGATTGCTTTGGTGCGGTTTGTAATGCGCTCTTCTATTTTCGAAATGTCAATGAGAAAATTTTCATCGACATCAACGAACACAGGAACGCCTCCTGCTGTTGTAACTGCTTCCGCTGTGCTAATCCAACTGATAGCCGGAACAATCACCTCATCGCCTGGCTGAATGCCCATAGTCACAAGAAGTATTTCTAGGCTATCGGTGCCGTTTGCACAGGCAATCGTGTGCTTCATTCCCATAAATTCGCTGTAGCTTTTTTCAAAAGCATCTGCTGTAGGCCCTCCAATAAATGATGTGTTTGAAATGACGCTCGATATTGCTTTATCCAATTCAGATTGAATGGATAAATATTGCGCTTTAAGATCTACAAAAGGAATATGCATTAACGTATTTTTTTTGCGGGGTTACCAATGTAAACTCCCGGTTCAGTAATATTTTTAGTAACCACTGCACCGGCGCCAATAACCACATTGTCGCATATCGATACTGGAAGTAAGGTGGCGTTAGACCCTATAGAAACATGATTTCCAATTTCTGTTGAAGACCATTTGGTTTTATCGTTTCCAGATGGACCTCCGTCTTTGAATAAATCATTCGTAAAGATGACTCCATGCGCAACAAAACAATCAGTTCCAATGGTTACCAATTCGCAAATGAATGTGTGACTCTGAATGCGCGTTCGGTCTCCAATTTTCACTCCTTTTTGAATTTCAACGAAGGGTCCAACGAACACATCATTTCCAATTTCACATTCATACAAATTCACAGGTTCAACAACGGTAACTCCCGTTCCGAAGTGAACGTCGCGAATCTGTGCGGTATATTTTTTTATATCGCTCATTGCAGAATGTTCGCGTAAATTTTTTCAATGGCATCCACACTCCTCACCCCTTCGATGCCTTCCACATTTTGACCAATTCCGGTTTGAATTTCCTTCACAATACCAGCAATAACTTTATCGTGATTGCTGCTCGTTCCTTGGTATTTTCCGTAGGTATTTGGTTTGTCGTTGAAGTCAATGTTGCTATCTAATTCATGACCTTGAACATTCCAGAATTCTATTTTATTCAAGTAAGCACCGCCGATTTTAATACTTCCTTTCTCACCAATGATGGTAATACTTCCTTCGTAATTCTTCTCGTAAACACAGGTGGTCCAAACCAGGGATCCCAAGGCGCCGTTTTCAAATTCCATCACTGCAACGCCGCTGTCTTCGGTTTCAATGTTGTGATTTTGTGTGGCGGCTTTAGCCTTCAAGCTAACAACATTTCCACACCACCAAATAAGAAGATCTATGAAGTGACTGGCTTGTGTGAAGAGAGCACCACCTTCTTCATTCAACTTTCCTCTCCAAGGTGAATCGTCGTAGTAACCTTGGTAACGGTTCCACAACACATCACATTTCACCAAGAAAATTTTCCCTAACCAACCTTCTCGGATAGCTTGCTCTGCAAGGATAACGGGCACGTTGAAACGGTTCTGTTTCATCACCCATAATTTTTTCCCGCAGGCAGTTGCGGTGTTGTTCATGCGATTCGCCTCTTCAACAGAGAGTGACATGGGCTTTTCCACCAGAACATTAAATCCTGCTTTCAAAGCGGCAATGCTTTGCCCGGAATGAAGGGCGTGCGGTGTAACCACGTTAATCACATCGGCTTGAATGTTCTTCAACATTTCATCGAAGGAGGAATAAACTGGAATGTCCCCGTATAGCTCGGAAAGGGCAACCGCCGATTCAATGTGGCTATCGCACAGCGCAACAATTTCTATTTCCGGATTAGCGTCTAAGACAGCAACGTGTCGCTTCCCAATACTACCACACCCGACTACTGCAAACTTGATTTTCATCGGTTGCAAAGTAATCAATCATTTTTGAATTTCA
>Ga0007787_10000380_pt1 | contig 13673 bp, 14 predicted proteins | sample LauGreFa1BDMLBSN_2_FD_59500 | JGI IMG/M metagenome (GOLD analysis project Ga0007787, IMG submission 59500) | Freshwater lake microbial communities from Lake Michigan, USA - Fa13.BD.MLB.SN | ecosystem: Environmental > Aquatic > Freshwater > Lake | place: Lake Michigan, USA | collected 2013-09-23 | reverse complement strand
GGATCATCTGCAAATTTAATTGCATTTTCAACTTTAACTTCACCTAAATTAAAAGAAAGATCTATTCAAAAAGGAGATGAGGTAATCACTGTCGCCGCTGGATTTCCAACAACAGTTAATCCTATAATTCAATTTGGAGCTATCCCAGTCTTTATTGATGTAAAAATTCCAACTTATAACATTGATGAAAATTTGGTTGAAGATTCAATAACAAAAAAAACCAAAGCAATTATGTTGGCGCATACTTTAGGAAACCCTTTTAATGTTAAAAAAATCAAAGAAATTTGCGATAAGTATAATTTGTGGTTAATCGAAGATAGTTGTGATGCATTAGGTTCAAAGTTTGACAATCAAAATGTTGGAACTTTTGGGGATCTGGCGACTTTAAGTTTTTACCCGGCGCATCATATAACCATGGGCGAAGGAGGCGCTGTTTTTACCAATAGTAAAAAATTAGAACGCATTGCAGAATCTTTTAGAGATTGGGGAAGAGATTGCTACTGCGAGCCTGGAAAGGATAATACTTGTAATAAAAGGTTTGGCTGGAAATTGGGTGATTTACCCTTTGGTTATGATCATAAATACACATATTCTCATCTAGGTTACAATATGAAAATAACTGATATGCAGGCTGCTTGCGGTCTTGCTCAATTAGATCGATTAGATGGATTTATAAAAAAAAGAAAAGAAAATTTTAATTTTTTATATAATCATCTTAAAAATTTAGAGGAATTTTTAATTTTACCAAAAGCAGAAGGAAATTCTGACCCATCTTGGTTTGGTTTTCCATTATCATTAAAAAATAATAGTAAATTTAGTAGGAATAATCTTATTAAATATTTAAATGAAAATAAAATAGGAACAAGGTTACTTTTTTCAGGCAATTTAACAAAACAACCTTATATGAAGAATATAAATTTTAGAATTCATAGAGATTTAAAAAATACAGACTTTGTAATGGATAATACATTTTGGATAGGCTTATATCCAGGCTTATCCATTAATCATTTAGAATATGTATTAGAAAAATTAAGAATTTTTTTTAATAAAAATTAATAATTATATTAATTAAGTTAAAAATAATTATGTTGATAAAAAAAAACTATAAGAATCTTTCAAGACATATAAGAAAACAAATACTAAAAATTTCAAATTCAGCAAAATCTTCTCATGTTGGTAGTTCATTATCAATTGTAGATATATTAGTAGTTTTATATAAAAGATTCTTAAAAAAGAATATTTTTATTCTTAGCAAGGGCCATGCTTGCCTTGCCTATTATTGTTTGCTTGAACAATTTAGCTATATTACTAACAAAGTATTAAAGTCTTATGGAAAGAATAATACTATATTATTATCACATGTAAGTCATAAAGTTCCAGGAGTAGAATTTTCCACAGGATCTTTAGGCCATGGATTACCATTTGCAGTAGGCAGGGCTCTTGCAGAAAAAATTAATAAAAAAAATAGAAAAATTTACGTTTTAATGAGTGATGGAGAATTAAACGAGGGGACAACATGGGAAAGTTTATTATTCGCAACATTTCATAAATTAGATAACTTAACTATTATTATTGATTATAATAAAATACAAAGCTTAGATTTCACTAAAAATGTTTTACAGTTAGAGCCGCTGAATAAAAAATTTATTTCTTTTGGCTGCAATGTGAGAATAATAAATGGTCATAATTATTTTCAAATACATAAATCTTTATCTTTTAAATCTAAAAATAGACCATACGTGATTATAGCTAATACCATCAAAGGAAAAGGAGTAAAATTTATGGAAAACTCTATTTTATGGCATTATAAATCTCCTAGTAACCAAGAACTTGCGGATGCAATCAAAGAATTGAGATGAGAAATATTTTTATTGATGAATTAATATCAGCTACGAAAAAAAATAAAAATATTATTTTATTAGTAAATGATTTAGGATTTGGAGTTGTAGAAGAGTTTTGTAGAAAATTTCCTAATAATTATTTTAACGTTGGAATCTCTGAGCAAAGTATGATTGGTTATGCAGCCGGATTAGCTGCGGCTGGAAAGCATGTTTTTGTTTATTCTATAGCTAATTTTTCTACCTTTCGATGCGCTGAGCAAATAAGAAATGATATTGATTATCATAATTTACCGGTTACGGTCGTATCTGTTGGTGCAGGCGTTGGTTACGGTAACTTAGGTTATACGCATCATGCCTTGCAGGATTATGCTTTGATGAGAAGCTTTCCAAATATGCTTATTGTTTCTCCGGGTGATATTATGGAATTAAGAAGCTGTATTAGATATCTAATTAAAAATCCTCAACCATCTTATTTAAGACTAGACAAAAGTTCTAAATATAAAATTCACTCTAAAATACCTAAAGTCTCACCTGGAAAATGGATAAAAGTATTTAAAAATAATAACAAAGATAAAAAAGTAACTTATTTAACTACAGGAGCTATTATTAATCATGTAGAAAAAAAATTTTTTAAAAAAAATAAATATTCTTTGTATTCCGTTCCTATTTGGGGGATGAAATCAAAAAAAAAACAAAACAGTCTTATTAAAAAGTACAAAAAAATAATTGTTGTTGAGGATCATTTCCAAGATGGTGGTTTTCAATCTTGGTTAAATGAATCCACAAATAATAAGAATTGCAAAACTAATATTGTATCAAAATCAATAAGCAGTTCTGTAGTAAATAAAGTTGGATCCCAAGATTATTTGATGAGATTATTAAAATAAATTTATTTAATTTTTGCAGATATAAGTTTTTTTGTTACATAAAAAATATAACAATTATAAATAAATTGTAGTTTTTAATTAAAAAAATTTTTAAAAATTATGAATTACATTCATATTATATCTAATTAATATTTGACGCACTATTATGTTATTCGATTGAAAGATAGAACTAGGAATTAAAAAAATATGATAATTTTAATTTTAAAAGAAAATTCTTTAGATTTTAGTAAAATTGACTAGTATTAAAATCTAAAATATTAAATGAAATCCAAAAGTCTATTAATTATTGGTGGAACTGGTTTCTTTGGTCAGTCAATAATGAAATATTTTTCAAGGTCTAATTATCTTAAAAGAAAATTTAAAAAAATTATAATTATAAGCAGAAGCAAACTAAGCAAAGCTGATTATATAAAACAACTAAAAAAAGATTATAAACTATTTAAAATAAATTGTGATATTTTAACTTTAAAAAGTTTGCCAGCAGCGGATTATGTTATTTACGCTGGATTATTGAAAAATTTTAGAGACGATTATTATGCTGTAAAAAATTATATAAAATTAGCTAAAATCTATCATAGTAATAGCAAAATAATTTTTACAAGTTCAGGGGCTGTTTATGGAAACGAATCAAAGAAAATTGGGGGATTTAAAGAAAATTATCTAGATATTAAAAAAAAAATTAATTTTAATAAAGGTTACAAGGAATCTTATGCAAATTTTAAATTAAAAAGTGAAAAATTATTTCAGAAACTTGCAAGTATTGGCATAAAAGTATCCATCGCTAGATGTTATGCTTTTGTGGGTGAATTTTTACCTTTAAACTCTAATTTTGTAATAGGAAATTTTATAAAAAATATTTTAGATAGAAAAAGAATTAGTATTTGCGCTAATTATCAAATTTATAGATCTTACATGTATAGCGATGATCTTGTGAGATGGCTACTTAGAATTTTAGATAACTCTAATACGAAATGCCCAATATATAATGTTGGCTCTGATAACAAAATTTCGATCCATCGAATTGCAAGTGTGTTAGCAAAAAAATATGATTTAGATATTTATAGTCCAAAAATATACTCAAAAAAAATTGATAATTATATTCCTAATATTTCTAAAGCTAAAAGAGAACTTAAACTAAAAAATAATTACTTAAGTTTAGATGCGATTATTAAAACCATCAACTTATTTTTAAAAAAAAAGAAACTTGGCAATTACCAGGGTCAGCCCGTAAGCGAAAAATAAGTCAATTTTTTAATTATATTTAATGTAGATAAAGAAAGTATATATAATAGTTATTATTAATAAATTTCATACATAAAGCTAAAATAAGCATATGTATGACGAGTTAATCAATTCACTCCCACTTAACAAAAACATTAATGTTGTAGATGTAGGAGCACGAAATGGCATGACATTATTGGGTGATTTTTCGCAATATTGTAATTTTTACGGCTTCGAACCTAATCCAGAAGAATATAAAAAATTAATAACAGATAGAACAGATCGTCAATTATCAAAAAAAGGTTCGATTCCAAAGTTTAAAAAAAGTAAATATTTTTGCAAAGCTATTAGCAATGAAATTAATGATTTAGTAGATTTTTATATTAAACATAACGTTGGTTCTAGCACTCTTTCTGGTAGGACCAATTCCAAGATTACTAATAATATATTTGTAGATGATAAAGAAAAACTAGAAAATCATCATGCTACTAATAAAATAATAGGCACAAGCACAGATACAATTGATAATATTTTTTCTAATGAGCAAATAGATTTTTTAAAAATTGATTGTGAGGGTTCTGATTATTTTGTCCTTTTGGGCTGTAATAATTTATTAGAAAATAAAAAAATTTTAGTGATAAAAACAGAAGTGTTTTTTTTTTCAATTTACGAGAACAAAACTCCTACATTAGCAGATCAAATGACTTTTTTAAAAAGTAAAGGATATAGAATGATATATAGATTTTGATCACAAAGGTTATTTATTAGATGGTATTAAATTTCCATTAAGCTGCGATAAAAGACCAATACTTTGGGCTGATGCTTGTTTTATTCCAGATTTTCAAAATATAGAACTTTCAGCTGAGAAATGCTTACGATTATCATTAATGCTTTCCGCATTAAAATTTAATTCATTGGCAAAATATTTTCTTCTTAGATCCAAAATGATATCAACAAAGAAAGTCGAAATTTTTTTTAGATTTATCTTTAAAAAAAACTTTAAATTAAGAGTTGAATATTATTACAAAAATTTATTAACTATTTTAAATTCTTTCGTAAAAAAAATTTTCTAGTTCTTAATATTGCTCCCCTTGTTCAACGATTAAATAGCTAAAATTTTCTTTATCGTTAAGAATTTTTTGGTAAGCAGGATAAATGTCTTTTGTTTTGTTTAGAGATATTACTTTTATTTCTGTTAATTTATTTTTTAAAATATCAGTATAATCTTGGGTGTGTTGAGGACCTGCATCTAATGGTTTTTTTGCTCCAATCGAAGTCCTTATAATAACTTTAATTTTAATTTCGTTATTGGACATAAATCTTATTTTATCAAGGTGATTTATTAATTGATTGAAAGCGAGTAATAAAAAATCAAATCTAGGGTAGCAAGAAACTGGAATAAATCCCTCTAATGCCAAACCAATAGACATCCCCATCTGCATATCTTCAAATACCGGCAGCTCAATTTTTTTTTTTTTTGGAACATCAACCATGGTCCCGTACATAGAATTTCCTGGCCAAATTACAGATTGACCTAAAAAAATAGTTCTGGGATTTTTTGCTAAGTAATTCATGGATTTAATTAATTCACCTTTGTATGTTTTTTTCATAATTAAAATAATACCCATTTCCCCGTGCCATGATGAGGAAACTTTCTTTTATACTTATAATATATAATATCCTTAGGTGTTTTTGATTTTTTTATCCAAACTTTATTTGTGGGAGTGTTAGTGCTCATATTGTTGTCTTCAACAATAAATTTAATAGGTAATTTATGGTTCTTAGAATACTTATACGTCTCATGAAAAGTTCCAGTTTCGAATGTCATATCACCAACAAATGTCCATACTTTTTGCTTTTTCTTTTTTAATTTTAGCCCAAGAGCAACACCCATAGATATAGGAAGAGACCCCCCAACTATCGCAGAAGAAAAAAATTTTTTTTTTAAATTGATTATGCTTATACTGCGCCCTTTTATGATTTTATTTCTTAGCCATACAGTTGTTATACCATGCAACAAGGCATGATAGTGACTTCTCCAAGTTGAAAATACCCAATCTTTTTTATTTATTTTTTTAAAAATCTTTATTAGCATATTCTCATTGTTAGCAGATAAGTGAATAGGAGCTTTTATTTTTCCTTCTTCATATAATTTTTTAATTTCTAATTCAAAATTAATTATTTTATTTTTTATATTTGTCATTATGTTTAATTAATACAATTTTAAATTGTTAATTTAAAGTTAATTGTAAGCAAATTAAATTAATAAACTCTTTAAGAATGTTTAGTGTTTTAAAAGTTATATCTAAAAAAATATCAATTATTTTCGGACCATTTTTATGGGTCGATCAGATTTTGATTTTATTATTTCAGACAGAAGATTAATTTATTATTTTTAATTCAAAGTCTTTAAAAGTAAATTTTACTTTTTAAGCATCATATATAATTTTAAAATTATTTAGTATTTTGTATATATTATATCTATATGATATATTTAATTAAAGTATTACTAATAAATTATTGTGATTTAAAAAATAATTGTGCCTATTTTAAAAAATAAAGATTATAAAAAATGTTGGGGTGAAAAATTTTCCTTTTCAAAAATCGTAGACCAAAAAATTCGTCAATCTAAATTAAGTTATATTTTCGTTAAAAAAAAAAATTTAGAGAAAATTTATTTAGATTTAATAAATTTAATTTTTTTTTCCAAAATGTCGATTTCTGGAAAGCACAGACACAAGCAATGGGAAAAGGGTTGGAAGTATAATTTTAGTCAATTTAAAGTGAAAAAAAATTTAAACTCTTTAGTACCTATGTGGTTTTATGCAAATAGATTAAAACCGCTGCGGTTATTTGGTCAATTTATAAAACCAACTACATCAAATTTTGAATATAAATTTAAAAAAATTTTTTTATATTATATTTTTTCTAAATATTTTAAAAAAGTGGAAAATATTTATGAGTTTGGATGTGGAACCGGACATGATTTGCTTTTAATGAGAGAGATTTATGTTAATAAAAATTTAATGGGATTAGATTGGTCCCTCAATTCTAGAAATATAATTAAGTTAATCAACAAAAAAAATAAGAAAGCTAAAATTGGATTTAATTTTTTTAATTTTTTTGATTTTAATATCGATAGTTTTGAAATACCCGAAAATACCGGGGTTTTAACCTCGGGCGCATTAGAACAAACCGGAGGCAATTATAAAAAATTTGTAAGAATGTTAATAAATAAAAAGGTAAAAATTTGTGTAAATATTGAACCCATGGAAGAGTTTTATGATTTTAAAAATAAATTATTAGATAAATTTGCCTATATTTATCATAAAAAAAGAAGGTACTTAAAAGAGTATTTAAATTATTTAAAATTGTTAGAAAAAAAAAAAATTATAAAAATAATTAAAATTCAAAGAAATGGATTAGGATGTTACAAACATGAATCTTATAATTATGTTGTTTGGAAAGTTAATTAATAATTACAAATCTTTTAAAACTTATATAAAGAATTTATATAGATTTATTTTAGCCTAATTTAACTTTCATTAGGCAAGAATCATGCCGCCACTATCTCTTTTTGATGTGATAATTTTTTTTGATTTCCATTTGAATTTTAAACACGGACTTCTATAATTAATAGTGAATTGCTTAAATTCCTTATAATAGCTGCTTTGCTTATAATGTATTGTTGCTTTTTTTGACAAAACTAAATGGGCAGTTCCAAATTTTGGGGGTACAAGTAGTTGGATATAGTCATTTTCTTTAAGAGTAATAGTAAAATTATTTTTGAATTGTTTCGAGTTAACATCGTTATTAATAAATGCAAATTGCACCTCACCCTTTACACATGAAAATAATTTCCAAGTTTTGTCGTCACCATGAAAACCTCGTAAAACATTTTTTTTTGATGATGAAAAATCATCTTGTTTAAATGTAATTTTATATTTTTTTTTATATCTTTTTTGATTAAATGACTCAACATAAACACCCCTATGATCTTTAAAAGGTTTTAGTTTTATTATTTTAATTTTTTGAGACTTTTTCATTGTAATATTTTTAATTTTATATTGTATATAGGTTAGTAAAAATATTAATATTACGATGATTATTTCAAAAACGCCATACAGAATATCTTTTTTTGGAGGAGGCTCAGATTATCCCGATTGGTATAATAAAGAATCAAATTACGGGGAAGTCATCTCAACTACAATAAATAGACACCTGTACATCTCTTGTAGAGTACTTCCTCCATTTTTTAATCACAAATTTAGAATTTGCTACTCAAAAGTAGAAAAAACAAAATCAATAAGTGAAATTAAGCATAAAGTTGTTAGAAATGCATTAAATCTTTATAGGGTCAAAGAAGGTTTAGAAATTCATTACGATGGAGATATGCCATCAAGAAGCGGAGTCGGCTCAAGCTCCTCATTTGTTGTTGGTTTGTTAAATATTCTTAATTTTTATAAAAATAAAAATTTATCCAAAAAGAACTTGGCTGCTTTATGTATTAATTTTGAACATAAAATTTTAAAAGAATCTGTTGGTTCACAGGATCAAATCTCAGTAACTTATGGTGGATTTAATATAATCAAAATAGAAAAAAGTAGTTTTCAAGTTAAGAACTTAAATGATGTTAACAATAATTCATATTTTTCTAAAATTAATAAGAATTTAATTTTAATTTATACGGGCCAAACTAGAATATCAGAGAATATTGCCAAAACTTTTACTGAACAATTAACAAATGTTAAAGAAAAGAATATTTTAAGAATTTTAGATCATGTTCAGTTAGCAAAAAAAATTATAAAAAATAAATCTTTAGATGACTTTGGCTTACTTTTGAATGAGACGTGGCAAGAAAAAAGACAATTAAGCAGTTCAATTAGCAATTATTTAATTGATAAATTATACAATTTGGCTTTACAAAATGGAGCATTAGGAGGAAAAATATTGGGTGCTGGGGGGGGTGGCTTTCTTTTATTTTATGTACCTCAAAATAAACAAAGAAATTTTTTATTAAAATTTAAAAATTATGTTAATGTACCTTTCCGATTTTCAAACAACGGTTCTGAAATTATTCTAAAAAAAAGTAATTTATGAATTTAAAAATTTTAATAACAGGCGGAGCTGGTTACATAGGTTCAGTATTAGTTAATGATTTATTAAATAAAAATTATAGCGTGACTGTTTATGATAATTTTATTTACAATCAAAGCGCTCTCAATCATTTTTGCTTAAATAAAAATTTTGCAGTAATAAAAGGAGACGTAAGGGACCAAAAAAAGATATTATCCTTATTGCCTTATTTTGATGTGGTGATACCTTTGGCAGCTTTAGTTGGCGCACCTATATGTAAATTTGATTCCGTTGGAGCAAGAACAATTAATCATGATGCAATTGATATAATTTTAAAAAATATATCAAAAAATCAAATTATACTTATGCCAACAACAAATTCAGCTTATGGCACTGGTGATAAAAATAATTTTTGCGATGAGAATACTGTTCTTAACCCTATTTCTCAATATGCTATTGATAAAGTAGAGGTAGAAAAAAAACTTATGGAGCATGAAAATTCAATAAGCTTCAGACTGGCTACGGTATTTGGAATGTCACCTAGAATGCGAATTGATCTACTGGTTAATGATTTTGTTTATAGAGCCGCCAAGGATGGTTTTATTGTATTATTCGAAAGTTATTTTAAGCGTAATTTTATTCATATAAAAGATGTTTCTAGTGTTTTTATTTTTGCACTCGATAATTTTAAAAAAATGAAAAATCAAATCTATAATGTTGGTTTATCTAATGCCAACTTATCTAAAAAAGATCTATGTTTAATTATACAAAAAAAAATTAAAAACTTTATTTTTTTTGAAGAAGATTTGCAAAAAGACCCTGACCAAAGAAATTATATTGTTTCTAATAAAAAAATAGAAGCACTTGGATTTTTACCTAAGATTTCTCTTGAACAAGGAATAGATGAATTAGTCAAAGGTTACGAAATGTTAAAAATTAAAAGATATTCTAATATATAAGATTAAGAATAGTTGATAAAATACTTTTATAAATAAAGTATTTTTACATATTTATTCCTCTTTTTTTATTTCTATTTTCTATAGTGTTAATTTTAATATTTATTTGGTTAAAAAAATAATCTTCGATGTGTAAATATAGTATAACTTTCATTATTAAAATAAATTAAAAAATTAATTTAATAGATTTAAAATTTTTTTATTATAAGAGTAATAATTTATATCAGATTTTTCAGCGCATAATTTATCTGTATCGCTATTTCCAATAAATAGACTACTTTTCTTTTTGATTAGCCATCTCTTACTGAGTTTTTTTATCATAAGATTGCCAGGTTTTCTGCATTGGCATTTATATCTAAATTTTTTTATTTTCCCTAGTGGATGGTGTGGACAAAATTCAATATCATTTATAAATAAATTTCTTTTAGCTAAATAATTTTTTACATAATTTTGCAATTTGTAGAAATCTTTTATTTTATAATATCCTCTAGCGATTCCAGATTGATTAGTTACGATAAATATATAATATTTTTTTTGGAATTTTTTTATAATTTTAAATATATTATGCTGAAATTTAAAGTCTTTTATTTTATAAGTATATCCTTTGTCACGGTTTATAACACCATCACGGTCTAGAAAGATAGCAGGACGATAAAAATATTTAGGTATTAATTTTTTAGCAAGAATATAGTTTTTTGAAGTGCCTATATCAATTAGAAAATTTCTAGAAATAATACCCTTCATTTTTTTTTTTGAGATAAATTTATTTAATAGATCATTTTCTAGAGAAATAGTTTTGGCATTTAATGATTTAATGAATCTTTTCTTAAAGAAAATAGTTCCAGCGTTAATAAGATTTATTTTTTTTGAGAAACCTATTACTTCATTTTTTTTTAGTTTTAAATTTGATAGTTTTTCGCTTAAACTGCCGTTGTAATTATTGCTTAGAACCATCCAACCCAAGTATTTTCTGCCGAGCTTTTTTTGAAAAAATATATTTAAATCGAAGTCAATAATAGTATCACCGTTAATTAATATAAAATCATTTTTAATTTTTTTTCTAATTGAAAATAAAGCATAACCAGTTCCTCGTGATATCTTTTCTTTAATACAGTGAATTTTAATTAAATTTATTAGTTTATTATTGTATCTTTGATTTATTAAATCTCCTTTAAATCCTGAAATTATATAGATTTTATTTATTGGATATTTGCTTATATTTTGTAGTAAATAATCTAAAAATGGTCTTTTTTCAAATTTTAGAAGTGGCTTAGGTATTTTATTTTTAGTAAATTTTTTTATTCGTGTTCCATATCCACCAGCTAATATTACAACGTCAATTTTTTTCATTTTTAAAAAAAAAATCTTCTAAAATAGAACAATATATTTGACCAATAGCAATCTCCACTACTTGAAGAACATCTGTTTCATTTGATTTAAAAATTATAGGGTATTTAACAAATTTTTTTAATTTTCCACCCTTGTTTCCTGAAAAACAAAAAGTAATTATTTTTCTTTTTTTTGCAGCTTTTATAGCTTCAATAAGATTTATACTATTACCAGAAGTTGTTATTGCAATTGCGATATCTCCAGAATTTCCTATAGCCTCAATTTGTCTTGCAAAGATATATTTAAATCCAAAATCATTTCCAATAGCAGTTAAGGCGGATGTGTCGGTAGTTAAGGCAAGTCCAGGCAGTGCTTTTCTTTTTTTTTTGAATTTACAAGTTAATTCTGTAGCTAGATGTTGAGCATCAGCTGCGCTTCCACCATTCCCAAAAAAAATAATTTTTTTTTTATTTTCTATAGCTTCTATGCTTTCTTTACAGAGAATATCAAAATTTTTATCATATTTTAGAGAAGAAAATATATTTAAAATTTTTTTTTTATTTTTATAAAAGATTTCACGCATAGTTTTTTTGCGAATTATAACATACATTTTGTGTATGCTTAGGTTGTCTGATAAATATTATTTTTATTAAAAAATTTATCAAGTTTTTTTTCAAATACATAAGGAGAAAACTGTTTATTATAGACATTTCTAGCATTTCTTCTTAATTTCTTGTGAAGGACTTCATTATTTTTTAACTTAATAATATTTTCTAAAAATTTTTTTGGATTGCTATTAGATAATATATGAATGTTATTTTTTAAAAATTTAAAATCTTTCCTAAGTTCATTTGTTGTTACTATTGAGGTTGGAATACTTAAAGCACTTTCAATTCTGTTTATAAACGCAAAAATTCTATACTTTGCGGCGAAAATATATGCATCACAATTGTATAAAATTTTTTTGTATTTTTCCTTGCTAACATGGCCTAAAAATCTAGTTTGTACACCTGCAAATAATTTTTTGATTTTTCTATCAGGTCTACCTTTCCCTAGAATTAAAAGTATAAAATTTTTTGATAAATTTAATTTTATAATTAAAGGCATTACCATTTCACCAATCCATTTTAGACTAATCTTAGTCAAAGAATTTTGCAGATGACCAGTATGTACAACTGTAATTTTGCTATTTCCTTTTAATTTTTTTTTAGAATAATAATCGTCTTCATGGGGCATAGGTAGGTATATAATTTTTTTTTTAAATATTTTATTAAGTTTTTTAAATTCTAATTCCATAGATGTTATTATGAAATCTGCCTGTTCAACAATTTTGTAGTAGAATTTGTCAACTTTATTAAAATATAATTTCAACAATAAACCTTTTAATTTTCTTAAAAAATTAGTTGTATTTTCATTAATATTTAATCTGGAAACTATAGTCGGATTAATATTGTAAACAATTTTTTTAACAAAATGTATATTACGAAATGCAAATACCGGTCCCGAGCCATATAAAAAACAATAATTAAAATTTTTTATCAAAGAGATTGTTTGATTATCTAACTCAAGGCCAAAAGGATTAAAATGTATAAAGTTTTTTATTGGTTCAAAATAACTTAATGATTTTTTTTTAAGGATTATATAGTTAAATTTTTTAATTTTTTTTTTTAGAATTTTAATTTTTCTATTATTGTAATTGTCTTCCCAAAAAAGAATAGTTACCTTGAATCTTTTGCTAAGGAAGTTAAGAATAATTTCAGATTGAGTATCACCCCCGGTAAATAATTTAAATGGAGGGTCAGAACTTACAAGTAGAATATCTTTCATTTAAGATTATTTAACTAGATTTTAGATATTTAGAAATATTATATGTTTTGTTAAATGAATAATATCTTAATAAAGTTTAACTTTATATATATAAATAAAAAATTATTTTTAATCATTAGTAAGATCAAATGAAAAAAATTGTTAGAAATTCAATTACTTTATTTTCTCCTAGTATTTTTTCAATTATCATTGGTTTTTTTACACTACCAATTTTTTTAAATTATTTAGGAGTATTTTATTATGGTCAATATGTAATTCAGATTCTTATCGTAAGTTTAGGCTATTTATTTAATCTTGGAGTAGAAAAGCTCGTAATAATTAACTCAATTAAATTGAGATCTTATAAAAAAAAATGTCAAATAATAATTGATTATTTTATTATACATCTTTTTTTTTCCTTAACTTTAATATTTTTTTATTATTCTATTCTATTTATTCTTAATCATTTTTATAGTTTTAGCACTTATAAGCTAATAAATAATTTTTTTATTTATTCCGGAATTTATTTAACATCCTTTTTTTTTTTTTTAGAAAGT
>Ga0007787_10000378_pt1 | contig 13719 bp, 16 predicted proteins | sample LauGreFa1BDMLBSN_2_FD_59500 | JGI IMG/M metagenome (GOLD analysis project Ga0007787, IMG submission 59500) | Freshwater lake microbial communities from Lake Michigan, USA - Fa13.BD.MLB.SN | ecosystem: Environmental > Aquatic > Freshwater > Lake | place: Lake Michigan, USA | collected 2013-09-23 | reverse complement strand
TATATTTGTCTATATATATCTATCTATTATTTACAATAGATTATATTTATTAATTTTACTTTCCTGGCAACCTATTAATTGATTGATTTTATTTAATGGTTCCTGTATATTATTACAAGAAGACCCTTTTAATTCCAAGAATAGTTTGTTTATATTCACACGGTTCTCTTCCAACTCGTTAATATACCTTTGCATCTCTATGATACGCGAGTTCATTTTCGTATTCACGCTCGCGATATTATCGCTTAATTTATCCACGATGTCGTCCTTGTTTATCCACTCGTTATTATTGTCGTTGCTTATATCCGTTATATCGATGGAACTTACTACCCACTTATTCTTTGTATTATCCGCATAAAAATAAATACCGTGATACTCTATTTCAACATTTATGATACACTTTTTAAAATGGTTGTTATCGCGGAGAATAGCGATCACCTTATCTACCGTCTCTACATCCTTATTATTATAGACTAATTTTGGATACTTGGTGTTTGTAAAGATTACGGACAACGTCTTTGTTTGCGAGCAAAAACTCTTGTGATACATCTCTATCAATTCGTCTTGTGTGATCTCCTTGTTAAACCATTTAAGGGAAGAACGGACGATTTCTTTCATAATCGTATCATCCAACCGGTTCATATAGCATATTCCTTCGTTGTTTATCGTTTCAGGTATATAAAGCGTTATCGTATAACCCTTGCTATCTACCAAGCGTCGTATGGACTTTAGTTTCACGTCCGTGAAGAGAATTTTAATCGGTTCTATTGTTTTCGCGACAAACTTATCATCTTTTTTCTCGGGTTTTTTAAGAATAATAGCGGACTGCGAGGGCATTATTTATCTATTTTAAACGATATCTTATAAATGATATTTGATAGACGCGCCTAGATTTATACTTTCGCGAATCTTATATTCTATTTAATTATATGATGTTTAATAAAAAAATAACGAAAGATGACGCGGATACCGGCGATACTTGCGAGACAGACAACGAAAGTTTGGCAAATATATTAATAGACTTTGTAAAGGACGAACTGCTAAAATCCAATATACGGTATGAGATTGTGAAACCGATCCTCATCTATATATTGTATTACCTCATACCGTTCATATTATTACTGATGGTATTAAATTTTATAACAACGATTATAGCAGTATATATCGTATTCAAATATTTATTATAAGATAAAAAATTAATTTATTCTAATTATAATAGAAATAAAGATGCCCGTTAAGAAACCGAAACAACCCTCGTCCCGTAAAAAAACAGGCGGTGTTAATCTCGCCCCGCTACTATCTGCCGCATTATTAGCATTCGTCAAGGTAGGTTTAGATGATATCAAAAAAAAGAAAGGCGATCGTGCAACTAAGTCTCGCTCTCGCACCCAAACGAGGACGAAGTAAACCAACATAACTATTATATATCAAATACCATCCCTTTATTTTTATAAATTTCTATTAGTGATATTGATTGTAGTTTCAATGCGTCGGGAACCCGCTCCTTATTGCGAATCATAAACCACCCTCGTTTATAGACATCCATATTGGTTTCAAAAGGTTCTCTATGGATCACGTGGATTTTCCCGCTATGATAAAGTGTTATATAGTCTATTTGAGTCATCTGTATTATATACATAAAGGAATGCGAGTTTTTATATCAATTTTTTATAATTCGTAAATACAAATATGGACGAAGAGACATTGAAGGACTTTGAGGAGTTGTTTGATTTTGATGTATCCAAAAAGCAATTGATCCTGAATAAAATCATCACCGACGACATCATTACAGGCGTAAAGATTGATATATCGCCTGACGTTTATAAAGATACGTGTATAGACAATTGGATATCCAAGCTGCCTGTGTTGGAAGGAAGTCAGATATTAATAGAAAAACTCATACGACACCCAATAAATGACAAGGAATTGTTGGTAAAACGACAAAACACCATAATCACATATGATATAGACATTGAGATCTTGAAAGAGTATGAAAACGACATATTATGGATTTATAAAATCGCCGAGGAAATCAATAATAACTCCTCTATTGAGATATTATTCCCTTCAACCTTCATAATCAATTACATCAACTACATTGAGCAAATATTGGATCTCTATCATCTATATAAAATCTATTTTATTCCTGCGACATCCATATTGTATCCACTAAGCACCTTTATTGCCCCTTACATATATCTTAAAAATTATTTAAAAATGAATATTTCATTCACATCGTATCTAGAGATATTTTATAATATCTTACTGCTTCTCTTCAAAACGACTGGAAACTTTCGCGCCGACATTATGAAATTCGTATCCATCTTTCTGTATGTTGGCGTATATCTCTATAATATGTATCAAACTTACGAGATCGCCTTGTTCTTACATAATACAAAATACAAGTTACACGCGAAGATGCAAGGACTCGTTCATTTCGTGAGACATTCGCAAAATATCATGAAAAACCTGCCAAGTAATATTATTGCGCCTTATTTTAACATCAAGGAAACCTATCAGCGGATCAGTATCCATAATTCAATGACCGATATTTACAGGATATGGAAGGACGACGCATTAAAGAACGATCTATCGTCTCTGCTAAAAACCATCTATGCGGTAGATGCCATTGATACCGTCAATAAACTATTGCTATCTGGTGAATGGTCAAAGGTATCGTATTCCACCCAAACTCTCTTTTGGGATGCAAAGAACCCGATATTAAAGAATGACCAAGTGGCGAACCCGGTGAATTTAAATCGTAATATAATCGTCACGGGACCGAATGCCGGAGGGAAGACTACCTATGTGAAAACCATACTGGCGAATGTCATACTAGGACATACGATAGGTATCACATATAGTTTGCGATCGCAAATGATACTCTATGATACGATCAATTCGTTTATGCGGGTGTCTGATATACTAGGGACTCGCTCCTATTTTGAAGCGGAAGCGGAGTATTGTTTAAATATGATTAAAAAGGCGGTAGATATAAGCGCGGTGAATAAGAAGGGATTGTTTTTGATGGATGAACCGATGCACTCTACGCCACCGACGGAAGGGATGGCGACAGCTTACGCGGTGATTGAATATCTTAGCAAATTGGAAGGTATTACACTGATCATCACGACACATTTTCACAAGTTGGTAAAGTTGGAGGAGTTATACCCGGAGAAGTTTATTAATTTATCGGTGGATGCGATAGCGAAGAACAACCGCTATATATTTCCGTATAAGATAAAACGCGGATATTCGTATTTATGTATTGCAATTGAATTATTAGATATAAAGGAGTTTCCTTCTGTAATTATAGAGAACGCGATTAAAATGAAAAACAAAATATGTAATGATTTTAATAAATAATGTATAGTTTTTTGTTTGACCAAACATATCTTAATTTGTTGATATTGGTAATCATTGTGTCGCTGGTAATGTTTTTATGGAGGAAACTAATCATACTAGAAGGAAACTTTTTTGTTCTAGAGAAGCGGGTGAATTTAATCAAGAAGGACGCACGAGAAGATAGTATATCGCGCAATATTGAAAAGTCGGATTCTATAATGAATGAGATATTTAAAGATTATTCACCGTCCAATGCGTGTAAGCAATCAATGTGTGGTGCTGGAATGTCCGTTTGCGTCCCTCCGGAGAATTGTCCCTATATTGTTAATGATGATGAAGATATGGTTCAGTTTGTCCCCGAGATAATCACGTTTGCGAATGGTGGTAATATCGTGGTTGATTCTTCAGGTAGTGAAGATAGCGAAGTGAGCGCGGAAGGCAGAGATGTTGGCGAAGGCGATGTGGACGCAAAAGGCGACATTGATAGAATGGTGGATACGATTATAAGTTCCAGCGAGGAGTATGAAAATAAGAATCGCGATGATGCCGACAATGACAATGACACGATGTCGGTTAGTTCGGAAATAACATTCACAAGCGACGAAAAGAAGAATGAGAAGAAGAAGTATTCAAAGATGTCATTGGATAAATTAAAAGATATATGTAATCAACATAAAATTAATAGCGAGGGAACGAGAAATCAGTTGATTACTCGTATTATAGAGGTTAAGAAATAAAATAAAAATATTGTGTTTGTATAGATATATTAATAATGAGTTTTAGTTCCTCAAAAGAATTGACTCCGCATTGTCCTATCAAAATGGCGGACGGACGCGCATTCACCGATTACAGACCGCGTTGTATGGTGAACTCTGAACTATTAGCAGACGTATATAATAACTCTATGGTGCGAAGCAGTTATGAGAGCAGGATGTTTTTACAAGAGAACGCTGAGAAATTAATGGAGCGCAACCGAACCACGATGTTAGGAAATCTCGCCCCTTGTGCTCCTTGCGCTCGTCCATTCGCCGATCAAGGCACGATGTATCCTCAACAATACGTGGTGAAATGTGATGGTGTCAGTTGTGAGAAGATTGAGGTGAATCCGAATGGTCTCGGGACAAGCACTCGTATTTATTAGTTTTAGTGTTATTAATTCTTTTTTACAAAATTATTTAAAAAATGATTAAAATAATTAAGGATTGTAGAATCACCTATAATTGAGGAGATGCTCTTTTGCAACTATACAATCGACAAAATTCCTGCGATTAAGATGATTTGTAAAACGATACTGGAGGGTTTTCTGGCGACACGCGACAATTTCACGATGAACGACGAATCCAATTTGCTCACCGACTATATAAAGGAGGTTATGAAAAACAAAAGTAAGGCGGAGAAGGATAATGCGATGAAATCAATGAGTAATATAATATGCGACGATGCCTATTATAGGAGTTTGATGGAACAGATGGGTGACTACTATGATATTGCGGATCCGTTGCTAGTCATTTGCGACAATATTTGTAGATACCACTATAATGAATTAGTAATTCACGGATGGGATGATAACGGTATGGGTATCTGGGAGCGTGAAAAGATGATGGATGACAAACTGTCTGAAAGGGTTTCTGTGAAAATGTCTATATTGTTAGGTAGGAGGATGCCTGGTCATACCTTGTAATTCTAGATATTTATAGCAGGAAAGGATATTGTCCCATAAGGTATTGTAATATGTATATTTAACTCTATTTTTTATACACCATTCTTGAACGATTGGTTTTATTTTGTGATAATGGACGTGTGATATGCGAGGGAATAGATGATGTTCAATTTGATAATTGAGTCCACCGTGAAAGAAACCAAGCATACGCCCGCCAACAGTTGAAGAACTCTCTATCTGCGAAATCGCCCAGTCATCTGGTGTTGTAAGCGTTGTCGTAACCCGATTATTCTTTACACCTACGAAGTTATGCGAAATAATAAAGTTAATTCCTAAATATATGCCACCTGTCGCCAAGGATATGCCAATGTTGAGGAGGGTATATAAGGAAGGATATAGGTATAGTGGGATGGTATAAAAGCGGATGTAAAAGGCGAGGCGTAGGAATAATGCGATTCTTTGTTCGTTTGTGGCGAGCGAGGATATACGATGTGACATATGGTTCATCTTCAAGAGGTCACCGAGTTCCGCAAAATGCCAGTTGAAGGGTAGGAGTAAGAAGAGGAACCATATGTATATTTTTTGCCAATAATGATGTGCCTTATATTTTATATCTTTGTGAAGTCGTAGTATATCTGTGGTTATGTCGGGGTCGTGTTCTATAACGTTTGTATATGCGTGGTGTAGTAATACGTGATGGTGCTTCCATAGAAGCGAACTACCCCCGATCCAATCTTGTGTATAACCCCATAACCGATTTATGATTTCTTTGCGAGAAACGGCACCGTGATTCGCGTCGTGCTGAATACATAACCCGATCATCGCCATTAAAACCCCAAGTGCTACTGACTTGCGGATTGTATATCCGTATAGATAGTTATGGTATTCAATGTATGTCTCGGCGAACATAATGGCGATCGCTTTCATCCACCATTCGCTTGTTGCATATGGATAGGGGACTGCCTTTGCGACACTCGCTTTCAATTCATTAAATAGTGCTGAATTTAATGAATAGATAGTATCATTTGCGATGCTCGCGATACCAGTGATGCCCGCGATGCTCCTTACTTTGTATTTATCCAGCGTATGTGTGCGAATACGATGATGAGGATGTAGCATATAGTAGTGAATTGTTGCGTCTTTGCCTCCGAATATGGCGAGACTATTCGCACCTCCAGGATGGACTTTAGAGAACTCGCGTAAATCATATACGATACCTTCTAATAAAACTTGGTGGTCAGGTATCGTATCCGTCATATTATATAATCATATAAAGGTATTATTTATGTATTTTTATTTGGGGATAGATACACTGTCAAATGATGATAATCCATCGCGTCTCCTAATAAACGTTCTATAGAGATCTTCAATCTTTGCCAATGTTTTTTTAGGGTTTAGATTGGGGAAGTTGCTTTTCACCTTGGGTCGCATTTCTTTTACAAACTTTTTATATTCCGCTAATCTCTTCTTCGCAGCGGCGACTATGTTTGCTTCAGTGGAGGAAACAAGAGGAACCGGCGTATGAACCATCGCCTTCGGTTTAGCATTCGGTTTTGCCTTTGTGTTTGCCGCGTTTGTGGAAATATAAAATGGGGTGGTATTAATGACATTAGGTGGGCGTTTCGTGATGAACATTCCCATCGGAGCATATTTTAAAAACTCTTGGATGATACATTCAAAGATGTGATTTTCAAAGTGTTTTTCGCCGTTCTTCGCGTTGTTTTTTGCGAATTCCTCTGTTACCAAATTTTGTAATGTATTGTGAATGGATAATGCGCTTTTATGAGTGGGTTCGGGATGTATATTAGGGTAATTCTCAATGCTGTGCAACTTACTATTAAAAAAACTATGAATGATATTTGTATAATCATATGAAATCATCCTGACCTGACTATTCACAATCCCTGGTAATACAGTCTTCTTATATTCTACAATCGGACTCGCGAATCCATAATCATAAATGATGATATTGTATTTACACGCCTTTAAGTAATAACTGGTTCCATTAAAGATGTAATGGTAATACCCCTTGTCATTATTGTCCTGATACAAGAAGTTTCCATAATGAGGGTCTCTATGAATGTGTCCAAGAACGTTATGGAATGTAGCGATGGATATAAAGGTTTGTATTAAGATGTTAAAGGTCAAGTCGGAATCACTTACGACATTGCGTTTAAATATAAGCGTTTTAAGGTCACCGTCGGCAAGTTCGTTTACACTTACTAATTTTAATCTATCAGCGATCTGTTTCGTACATACGCAACTGCCGTATATCATAAGGAAATGTCTTGATCTCTTCTTTAAAAGTATTTCATCTGTTATCTTTGTCATTAGTTTCACTTCTTTTGCGTTATCGGCATCTGCTTTCATAACTTTTGAGGCGATTGGATAGATGCCTAAGAAATCTGGAATACTTGTTAAATAAATAGCTCCATATTTACTTGGAGTTCCTATTTGTTTTTCAAGATTTATAACGTTTCGTATCGTGTATCCGTTAACACCATTAAATACCTTCTTTTCTAAACAATCGTTTGAATTTAAAGATGCTATTCTTTTTGACACTAATTTATAAGTATTTACGCGATTATTTATATTATTCTTATTTGCGATAAGTTTATCACGAAGAAACTTTTGAATCTTCGTAGCTTTTTGGTTTTTATAAAAATCACTTGAAAACGCATGAGACTCTGAACTATTTAATGGTTTATTGGAAAGCGACATCGGTGTAAATCGTTCTTTCGCAGGTTTTGCGATCAATCGTCTTTTTATCGCCGCTTGTAATACTCTTATACGTTTATTTTTCTCTACCAGGTCTTCTTTGCTACTGGATTTTGACTTTTGAATACTGGAGATCTTTTTCATCATACTACGTATTTTCAAATAATCTACGGAACCTTTGCGAGGGATACACCATTTATCGCTTCCCTCATTGTATTTCCGCAACGCATCCATATACTTCATTTTACCTGTCTATTCCTATATATTACATATATTTAATTTAAAAAAATAATAAAAAAGTATTTATTTATCAATACGAAAAGGAGACGCGTTGATAACATTTCGGGGTCGCGAAGTGATAAACATTCCAGGTGGCGCGTGCTTTAAAAACATATGTTCAAGAATAAATCCGAATAGAGAGAACGCGTAAGTATTCACTGTATGTTTAATGTTGTAATCTAATTCATGAACTATATTGTGATATAAGGAGTGTTTAAATTCAATCATTGTGTCGCTCAAACGTTTATCAAGTATTGCCAATGTCCACCCATTGTTATTCTTCCTAATAAACGCGTTAATTATTTTTGCGTAGTCTTTGTAAACATATATCTTACTATTTTTTTGGGTATTGTTGCCTGTATATGAATTTATTTCTCTCGCAAAACCAAAATCGTAAATAAGAATATTATATGCACATGATTTCAAGTAATAATCTTTCCCGTTAAAAATATAATGATAATATCCTTTTTCAGTATTCGTTTGATATAGAAAGTTCCCGTAATGTGTGTCACGATGCACATATCCCACAAGGTTATGAAAGGTTGCGATGGATATAAAGGTTTGTATGAATATGTTAAACATTAATTCGCTGTTCCCGACGACATCTTTCATATTGGTAAGCATTTTAAGGTCGCCATCCGCCAGCTCATTTATGCTTATTAATTTTAATTTTTCGGCGATTTGCTTTGAACACGTACAACCTCCATAAATCATAAGGAAATGTCGCGATAATTTTTTTAAAAGTATTTCTTGTGTGATTAATGACATAATATTAACCTCGTATATATTGCTCATATTATAAGACATAACCTTTGTAGCGATCGGGTATGTGTTCGCTAAAGATGGAATAGCGGTCAAATAGATGATACCGTATTTACTTTTCGTTCCAATTCTTTTTTTAAGATTTATAATATTACGTATTGTGTATCCAGAGGTGCCGTCTGCGAATTTCTTAGTTTCTAAGCAATCGTCGTCTTTTAGCAAAGACAGTTTATCCTCAAGATAATGATACTGTTTTATGCGATTTGTCATAGTATGATTATGTGGTCGCAAGGGTTTTGCGGATATAGGTAAGTCTTTTGAGAATACTCGCATACACGATTCATATGAAGGGTCTGCTTTATCACACGCTTTTTTATGATTCATTCTATATAATACGTATTATTATATAAATAATAATCTATAATAATTATGAATAACGGATATGGATATAAATATAGATAATATAGATATAATTGAGGAAATCATACAATATACCACGAAACCCACGGTTATGTCTTTCTCGGTGATAGGATATTTTAGTATGATCTATGGACTCATAAGGTATATGAAGAACAGGGAACCGTATTCGTTAAAAGTCCCTATGTTGTTCTATAATAATGCGCAGATCGCACTGAATATCTATATGGTATATGGATTATCTGCCGTTATTTCGTATCCAAACATATACGGGATTAATATACCTTATACGCGCGATTTACGGTATTACGTATATATTCATTATTTATCAAAGTATTTTGATTATTTTGATACACTTTTTATTATTTTACGCGGGAAAGAAAAGCAACAGTTGTCGTATCTCCACGTATATCATCATAGCACGATAGGGGTCATATGGGGTTTTTTATTGTATCGCGGACACGGAAACGGCACCGCTGCGTTCGGGTGTTTTATAAATAGTGTAATTCATTTAATTATGTATAGTCATTACCTATGTACGTCTCTGGGATACCGCAACCCATTTAAAAAATATATTACCCGCACGCAATTGCTACAGTTTGCGGTATGCTTGCTACATTCGCTTATTGTGATTTGCGTTGAGGATATTGTTCCTCGCCGGTATGCGCTAATAGAGTTGGTATATCAAACGAGTATGCTTGCGCTATTTAGCAACTTTTATATCAAGTCTTATTCATTGCCAAATACAAAAAGGATATAAAAATAAGATGCTATATACATATAGCTTAAGGCGAACAAAAAATGCAACAACAACAATACCGATTCAATAGACGTTCATCAAACTTCGACGAACTCAGGAAGAACGAGACAACATCAAGGGCGGGTCTTGGATGGGAGACGGGCGAAGAAGAGCGAGTTCTTTCTATGCGATTGAACAAGGCGTCTTTTGATGAGATTGCGAGCGAACTCAAGAGGACTTCGCGTAGTATTCAAACGCGTATCTATCAATCGGTATGTAAATCAGTAGAGACTGAGAATGAGGATGAATCGTCGCTTATCGCAAAGTATGATCTTGATGGCGAGGATTTCATTCTGTTTAAGACCCAGAGACAGGAGAAACTCAATAAGTTTGAAAGTAGAAAAAATGGGGGTGAAGGTGGTGATACGAAACCCTATAGGAAACCGAGACAATTTGACGGTGGAGCGAAGTCTCAATATACGACACCGTATGAAAATAAAACGTATAGTTTGAGGAATGAATTGAATACACTACGTCAAGAAGTGTATGAACTGCGAAGGATCGTGAATGACTTGAAGTGAGTATATGGTAAATAGTGTAATTTATTTTTGTGGTTATGGGTTTAATTGATATTGACGAGTTTCATTAACAATGAGATGGAACTTAAGAAATTATCAATCTTGCCAATGTCATACATATTATTTTTATCCAATTCAACAACCAAAGTATCGTTCTTTGTTGAAATTTGAATGTATTTTACGGCGCTAACATCAATATAGATGTTAGAGAGTATCAAGGTCTTCGCGATTTTATCGGTATTGTTAATATGCATTGGATTCCCAGAGTTATTGTCATTCATAACCTGCGTATTATTGAGGTAGTTGAGGATATTCAAGATATTGATTGCGTTCTGTATATCCGCGAAATGATTGTCTTTGATGATGCGATACACCCGCTTAAAGTTGCGTATACCGATTAAATACTTCATATACATATATTTCTCGTTACATACAAGTAGATTCGTATTACTATTCCTCAACTGCAAAGAGGGATGTTTGTTGATTTTAGAGAATAGAAAACCGTCTGCGAATATCGCGAGAGTCACAAGAATCGTGATGAAACACATAAACTTCATTTGTGCCCCTTCCTTTGTTTATCTATAAAAAAGAACATACCACTATCATTTTTTATATAAGAATAAAATCATATAAAAAATGATTATTACCATATATTAATATCTACTTGCTTATATCCTAACCGAATGGAGTATGATGATGATATTTGGAATATATTAACGAATATAAAGAATGACGATCAGGCTACTGTCACGGGAACTTCGTCCGCTTCTGTATTGGATATAAGCAAATTAGATATTAATAGTAATTCTTGTGGTTGTGGTTGTAGCGAGGTGATTAGCGAAGATCACATGCAAATATGTAAAAATTGTTCGGCAATTGTCTCTAAAATGATAGAGAATACGGCGGAATGGCGTTTTTACGGGAATGACGATAATCGCGATGGTGACCCTTCGCGTTGCGGATTACCTACCAATAATTTACTACCGAAATCATCCATTGGTTCTATGATTGGGTGTGGATACAAGGACAACATTGATATTCGTCGTATCCGGATGTTCCAAATGTGGAATAGTATGCCTTATGACGAACGAACGCTATGGAATGTATTTGATAAGATGACAGGAAATACGATTAACAATGGGATACCACAAAAGGTCATTGACGATGCCAAGGTTCTCTACAAAAAAGCGTCAGAAAAGAAAATATCGCGAGGAGATAACAAAGAGGGATTGATTGCGTCGTGTATCTATCACGCGTGTCTTATCAACAAGATACCAAAAAGTTCAAAAGATATTGCGGCAATGTTTAATATATCCCATGTAACCCTAAATAAGGGGAATTCGCGTTTTCAAACGCTTTTACAGATTAACGTATCTTCGCCAGAACCTATGGATTTTATAGCACAATATGGCAACAACCTGAATATGCCTATCAAAGACATTGAGAAATGCAAGTTGCTCGTCCGTTTGATTGAAGATAACGATATTATGAATGATAATTCTCCTACATCCTCTGCTGCGGGTATTCTGTATTATTATGCGAATGTCAAAAACCTCGGATATACGAAAAAGATGTTTGCGAAAGCATGTAATGTATCCGAGGTTACGATTATAAAATGCTACAAAATCATCAACAATCACCACGATTTTATAATATCACATAAAAGCAATCTGTTTGAATAACTCGTTCATATAGATAGATATATAATCCTTTAATAAGTAATATAAGTTATACTGTGTAATACTTAGAATGGAAAATGAATTATACACTTCCATAAGTAACGGGGATATACAGAACAGCATAATGCTAAGCACGAAGATAATTTTTTTATATGAAACAATTGATATTTTGGAAAACGTGTTTATAAACATTTGCGCGTATATTGGTTCGTTTATTTCATTGTATGATATAAGTAAATTGACAGATATTTATAGTTCTCTCAAAAAAATTATAGAAGACGAAAAGTTGGTGATCAAGGATATCTATGTCATTATCTCTAAAATGTGTATCGTATGTGATATATACAATAAGCACCCAAGTGCGAAATGTGGGAATATGTCTATCAAAGTTTTAAAAGACAAAATATCCGCACAGTTTAACAATAACGACTTGAAGTTGTCGCATAACGGTATTATGCGGTTTGACGGGGTATTACCACCACACGATCACGAGAATTATGGGTTGGCGATAAAAATTGTTGCGATCATCATTAAAACAATTAAATCTACGGACGATATCTCCGTAGATGATGGGAATACGCTGGTAGATATAGCGAATAAACTTCGGCATATCATAGATTATATATTGAGGACGAAGTATAAATTTGAAACGAAATTTTATAATAGTGACAACGATAATGCGTGGTTTTTATGGGGCGTATTCTGTATATTATATAAGGGCGATATATTTAATGACGCGTTCTGGTTGTATAACTACGAGTATAAGAAGAAGTATCGCGCAAAACGCGTAGGTATCTTATGGTCTCTACCGATTATTAGCATCTACACGCATAAAAGCGATATATCCAAGGGATGGAACACAAAAGAAGCAATGGTGATCGCTAAGATTGAAGAGATATCCATACATTTATATAATGAACTGCGAAGAAAGATAATTAATGAAAACCCAGATAAATTTGAAAAAAAAAGCAAGGAACCTGATGATAAATATGATGGTTTAAAATATATCCTAAGTTATGTTCCTGTGATCAGTAATGGGGGTAGCGGAGGTAGTTATGGAGGATACAGCGGTAGCGAGACAACCGCAAAATTCAAGGAAGAAATAAGGCATATCTCGTATTGATTTTTATTTATTTTTATAAAAATTGCTTTTATTTTTTAAACGTATTAGAATACCATATAATGACCGATTATAAGAAAATGTTGTGCGAAGATATGAAATTGTTTATCTTTGAATGGGTTATCCTAAATCCAGAAGCAGGGAAGGGTATCAAGTATGTTCGCAATTTGAACAAACAGGAATTAATAAAGGTATGTTTATACATTGAGGGTAAATTGAGCAGGGATGAGATGATGGAGGTTATTATTGCGAAACAAGAATATTACAGGCGATACGCGAGAAGGAAAAAAGATGGTTGTTCATCCAGTGAATCCAGTGAATCTAGCGAATCTAGCGAATCCAGTGAATCCAGTGAATCTAGCGAATCTAGCGAATCTAGCGAATCTAGTGAATCTAGCGAATCTAGCGAATCTAGCGAATCT
>Ga0007787_10000376_pt1 | contig 13757 bp, 10 predicted proteins | sample LauGreFa1BDMLBSN_2_FD_59500 | JGI IMG/M metagenome (GOLD analysis project Ga0007787, IMG submission 59500) | Freshwater lake microbial communities from Lake Michigan, USA - Fa13.BD.MLB.SN | ecosystem: Environmental > Aquatic > Freshwater > Lake | place: Lake Michigan, USA | collected 2013-09-23 | reverse complement strand
CAGCCGGTCCAGCCGGTCCAGCACCGCCGAGCGGTGGACAGGTTCCTCGCGCGCGTCCACCATGTGGGGACCCGGCATTACCGCGTCAGCCCTTGGCGGCGGCTACGGTCGCATCGACCAGTGCCTTGCCCTTGGGGCCTGTCTTGGCGACGAAGTCGGTCAGTACGGGCCCCATCTTGGAACGGAAGCTGTCAATGTCAGGTGTGGCGTTGGCCTTCACTCGGCCTGCCAGCTCGTTCCAGGCGGCAGTCTGCTCTGCGATGTTGGCATCCCACATGTCCTTCTGGACCGCCCGCACGGATTCATCACGGATCACCTTCTGCACATTGGCAGGCAGTGTTGCCATGCGTTTGGCGCTGGCCATCATCGATACTTCGGTGAAGATGTGGTGGGTCTTGGTGGCAAAACCGGCCACCTCGTAGATCTTGGCGGAGACGATGTAGTCGGCCGGCACCTCGATGGCGTCAATAACACCAGTTTGGAGTGCGGTGTACATCTCGCCGGCCGGGATCGGCGTGGGGTTGGCGCCCATCGCCTTGGCCATGGCGACCCAGGTGGGGATCTCCGGAACCCGTAGCTTGATGCCACGCACGTCGTCGGCCTTATTGATCGGCTTGCGCGACAGGAACACCCGAAAGCCCGATGCGCCAAGAGAGAGGATCTCGACACCTAGCGACTCCTTGGCCATATCGGTGACCTGCCGCCCCGTTGGGCCGTACATGACGCGCTTAACGTGGTCGAAATCGTTGAACAGGAAAGGCAGCGAGATGAAACCCAGTTGCGGTTGCCAGTTGGCCAGTGTGCCCAGGTCGCTCCAGCACATGTCGAGTGTGCCGAGTTGTAGTGCCTCTGCCGAGGTGCGCAGGTTGAACAACTGCGATGCCGGCCGGATGTCGATCGTGACCTGCCCGCCGGTGGCATCCTTGACACGCGAGGCAAAGGTCTCGGTGATCTTGTGCCCCAGGTGGGTGGTCGGGAGGTGGTGCGAAAAAACCAAACGGATCGGGGCGCCTTGTGCCCGGGTGATTGCCGGAGAGGCAATGAAGCTGGCTGCGCCAGCGCCATAAGCTAAAACGGCACGTCTAGATATCGCCATGGTGTCTCCTGTGTGTCGGCAATCGCCAACGGTTGTTGTAGTTCGGGTCTTGTAGTTACGCTTTATCACCAAGCATTGCTGAGGCGGCAAGCTGATAACATAATAATACAATGTTATCGATGGGTCAATTGAGATTGCCCATGCTGTAACTCACTGAACTGGCACGCCGCCGAGGAGACAAAATGATCACAGACCAGGATGTCGCGCGCTATGAGCGCGATGGTTACATCGTCGTGCCCGACGTGCTGTCGGCGCAGGACATCGCCGATTTGCGGCGTGTTACCGATGAGTTCGTGGAGCGCTCCCGCAGCACCCAGCAGCACACCGATGTGTTCGACCTCGAACCGGGCCACAACGCTGAGCAGCCGCGCCTGCGCCGTATCAAGACCCCGCACCAGCACCATCCGGTGTATGAGCGCATGGTCCGCCACCCTGGCATCGTGGCCGTGCTAAACAAGCTTTGGGGCCAGAACGTCCGCTTTGACATTTCCAAGCTCAACCTGAAGGCGGCGGGCTTCGGGTCCCCGATCGAGTGGCACCAGGACTGGGCCTTCTACCCGCACACCAATGATGACCTGGCCGCGGTGGGCATCATGATTGATGACTTCACGGCTGACAATGGCTCGATGCTCGTGATCCCCGGTAGTCACAAGGGCAAGATTTACGACCACAACGCCAACGGCCATTTTGTCGGTGGCATCGATCCCGCTACCAGCGGGATCGACTTTTCGAAAGCAGTCATGTGCACGGGCCGTGCGGGCTCGATCACCGTGCACCACGTGCGCCTGCTGCATGGGTCGTCCGCCAACACCTCGGGCAAGCCGCGCCGCTTCCTGCTGCACCAATACCGCGCGGCGGATGCCTGGCCGCTGGTCCATCCGCCCACAGACTGGAAGGCATGGGGGGAATTGCTGGTGAGCGGCGCCGAGACGGTGGAGCCGCGCATGGCCGCTGTGCCGGTGCGCCTGCCCTACCCGGCGGCGCCTAAACAAGGGTCGATCTACGAGAACCAGCGTGACCTGGGCACGCGCTTCTTCAAGGACGCTGGCGAAATCGCGACCAAAGCATCCTGATGCAGCAACTTCGGGTGTACCAATCAATGTGGGCCATGGAGCGGCGGCGCCCCGACGGCGAAGAGTGGTCGCTGGCGACCAAGCTCGACATGATCCACGCCGCCGGCTTCGACGGAGCGGGGGTGCGTTTCTTCGATCGCGACTACGTGCGTGAGGTCACCGGGCAGCTGCGTGACTGGGGCTTGACCTGGCAGGCACAGTGTTACCCCAGGACGGTCGACGACTTGGCGCCTATCCTGGCGAATGTTGCCGAATTCGGTGCCGACCATCTTAATCTACAGGCCGATGTTCGTCCGCATACGGTGGCCGAATGCATCCCGTTGATCGACGGCTGGCGAGCAATGGCCGCTCGGGCAGGAGTGGCCCTGCACCTGGAGACTCACCGCGACCGCATGACCACGGACCTATTCTTTACGCTGCGCCTGCTCGATCGTTTTCCGGACATGCGATTGACCGGCGACCTGTCGCACTACGTTGTGGGGCGCGAATTCGCCTGGCCGATCTCCGAGGAGAACCACCGCCTGATGCACCGCATCCTCGACAACTGCTGGGGCTTCCACGGAAGGGTGGCCAGCCGCGAGCAGGTCCAGGTGCAGATCAGCTTCGCCCACCAGAAGGACTGGCTCGACCTTTTCATGGGCTGGTGGGAGTACGGCTTTCGCAGTTGGCGCCGGCGCGCACCCCAGGATGCAGTACTGACCTTCCTGTGCGAGCTCGGGCCGCGCGAGTACGCGATGACCGGCGCCGATGGCTACGAACTTTCCGATCGATGGGAAGAAGCCCAAATGCTGATGCGTATGGTGCGCGCCCTCTGGCAGAAGCTCGAGGATGAAGACGGCAGCCAGGTGCGCGCCCCGGCTGCCCACGCCGAGGCTCAGCCATGAAACCCAATACGATCAAGACACAACTGCTTGGCGGCCAGACGGTTGCTGGCGCGATGGTGTTCGAATTCTTCTCGCCCGGCATGAGCGCAATTCTCGCCAACGCCGGCTGCCGCTTCGTGCTGTATGACATGGAGCACGCGGGCCTGGGTTTCGAGACGCTCAAGTGGTTGTTCTCCACCTGCCGCGGCTTGCCGATCGAGCCCATGGTGCGGGTTCCGCGTGGCGAATACACGTGGCTGGCGCGGGCGCTCGATCTTGGCGCCACCGGCGTCATGATTCCGATGGTCGAATCTCGCGCGCATGCCGAGTCCATCGTCCAGGCCTGCCGCTATCCACCCGTCGGGCGGCGTGGCGCGGCCTTCGGCTTTGCACAGTGCGACTACCTGGGGGGTGACGTTGACGAGAAGATCCGCATCGCCCACGAGCGCACCCTGGTCATCGCGCAGATCGAGACCGAACATGGGCTGGCCAACGTGGAGGAGATCGCTGCCGTGGACGGCATCGACGTGTTGTGGGTGGGCCATTTCGACTTGTCCAATTTCATGGGCATACCGGGGCGCTTCGACGATCCACGTTTCGACGCCGCGATGCGCAAGGTGGTCGAGGCCTGCCGGCGCCATGGCAAGGTGCCGGGCTTTATGGCCACGGACCCTGCCTGGGTGCGGCGGGCTCAGGACATGGGTTACACCATGATCGCCGCCGGCACGGACAACGGGTTACTGCAACAGGCGTTCGCCGGCCTGGTACGGCAGATCGACGGGCAGCCGGAATGAACCCGACACGGCCAGTCGAACCTGCCCCTGCGAGGAGTACAAGCCTATGTTCGACCTGACCGGCAAGGTGGCGCTTGTGACAGGAGCCTCGCGCGGGCTCGGTTGGGCCATGGCCGAATCACTGGCGCGGGCGGGTGCCCATGTGGTGCTGAACTCGCGGGACGGTGCCGCACTGGCAGCGCGGGTTGCCGAATTGCAGGCACAGGGCCTGTCCGGCGAGGCACTGGCTTTCGACGTCAGCGACACCACCGCGGCGGAACACGCTGTGGCTGACATCGCCGGACGGCACGGCCGCTTCGATATCTTGGTCGCCAACGCCGGCATCAACCACCGGGCGCCGATCGGCGAGTTTGCGCTGGCAGATTTCCAGCGAGTACTGGCCACGAACCTCACAGCGGTCTGGGTGTTGTGCAAGGCTGCCGCCGGCCAGATGGTGCCACACCGGCGTGGGCGCATCATCGTCACGGGGTCGATCACCGCTTTTGCCGCGCGGCCCACTGTCTCGGCCTATGTGGCGAGTAAGGGCGCCGTGCATGCGCTGACCCGGCAACTCGCAGTCGAGCTGGCGCCTGCAGGTGTTACGGTCAACTGCATCGCGCCGGGTTACTTCGCGACGGAGCTCAATACACCCTTGCTGGGCAACCAGGAGTTCAACGACTGGGTCTGCAAACGCACACCGGCTGGGCGCTGGGGCGACCCGAGGGAGATCGGGCCGGCCGCCGTGTTTCTGGCGTCGGACGAGGCCGCCTATGTCAACGGCCTGGTCATGACGGTGGACGGCGGTTTCACGGCAGCGATGTAACCGGCCAGCGCACTTCGCTATTTCAGACAAGGAGACACCTATGCAAGGCTGCAGAGTACAAGGGCAGGAAGTGCCCGACAACATGGTCGGTGAGCTGCCCGATAGCGCAGCCTTGCTCGAGCGTCCGCAGGCCTTGCGCGAGCGCATGGCCGCCGACGGATTTGTCTATTTGAAGAACGTGCTGGACAAAGCCCTGGTGGCAGCCGCGCGCCAGGAGGTCTTCGAAAACTTGGTGGCGGTTGGCGAGGTGGCCGAGCCCGCCAGCGCGGGCATTGCCACTGGCACCAGCCGGCGCGACGAACTGATTGCCGACCGCGGGAAGTTTTGGCAGTCTGTGTGCGAGGGCCCCAGGCTGCGCGCACTGAGTCATGGTGAAGCGTTGCACGGCATCATGGCGAGCCTGTTGGGAGTGCCGGCGCGGCCACAGGACTACATGTTTCTCCGTGCCGGAGCTGTCGGCCGTGCAACCGGGCTACATTTCGATTACCCATTCTTCACCCGCGCACACGACCAGGTCTACACGGTGTGGCTGCCGATCGGTGACGTGCCGGTGTGTGATGGCCCGCTCATTATGGTGGAGGGCTCCCACCACTTCCGCGATCTGATCGATCCGATGATCGGCTTTGACGTGGCGCGGGACACCACACGCAAAGCTACGCTGGCGCAGGACGCTCTGACCCTGGCGCGCGAGCGCGGCACCCGCTTGATGACGCGCAATTTCGAAGCCGGCGATGTGGTCATTTTCGGCATGTACATACTGCACGGATCGCTGGAAAACCATTCCCCGCTCCAGCGGGTGCGCCTGTCCTGCGACGTGCGCTGGCAACCGGCGGACCTGCCCTTGGACGAGCGATACTTCGGTGCCCACCCGAGCGGCACGACGGGCGTGGGTTACGCTGAGCTGATCGGCGCCAAGCCTCTGACGCAGGAGTGGCACGTGCGCTGACTGGTGCGCTCCAAAGTCCAGGCGATGCGGCTCTGGTAGCGTGCAGTGGATAAATAAGAGTTACTGCGGTGACGTAACTGCCTGCTTTTTGCGCGAGTTCGGACACTACAGTATTGCGCCGGAACCACAGAACCTGCCATACTTGACATAACCCAGTTGAATTTACTATCCGTCCAACTACAGAGAATTCTCATGCTAATAGCTTCAAGAAAAATGGCTTGGAAAACCTTCAGTTATGTGGCGCTGGTTCTGTGCTCTTTGGCAACCGTATTTGCTCATTTTCCGGCTGCTGCGCAAAGTTTCCCGAGCAAGACGGTGCGGATTGTTGTACCGTTTGCTGCTGGTACTGGGGCGGATATTTTTGCGCGTACGCTTAGCGTGAAGTTCTCGGAAACATGGGGCCAACCCGTTGTCGTTGAAAACATAACTGGTGCAGGTGGTTTACTTGGTAGCCAGACGGTGGGTAGCGCAGCGCCCGATGGGCATACTTTGCTGCTCGCCGCAACATCTTGGGCGGTGGCGCCCAGCCTGTATGCAAAGCCTCCCTACGACGCCCTGCGTGATTTCGTAGCAATTGGGCGTATTGGCTTCATTCCCAGCGTTATCGTGGTCAATCCGTCTCTTCCTGTTACAGACCTCAAGCAGCTCATTGAGTTGGCCAAAAGCAAACCCGGTCAACTGAGCTATTCGTCATCTGGCAAGGGATCGCCTAGTCACTTGTTCGTCGAATACCTGAAGGCGGTGGCAAAAATAGATATTGTAGAAGTGCCATACAAAATCTCTTCACAGGCTCTCACAGATGTTATCGGTGGCCAGGTTACGCTGAACCAACCCATTCTTTCTGCTGCGCTGCCGCAAATAAAAGCCGGGCGTCTTAAGGCCCTTGCAGTGACCACAAGCACACGCTCGGCGGCTGCGCCTGAGATCCCGACTGTTGCAGAGGCAGGAGGTTTGCCTGGTTTTGAGGCCGCACAATGGCAAGGATTGGTAGCGCCAGCTGGAACGCCACAGCAGGTCGTGGCGCGAATCAATGCAGACCTTAACCGCATATTGCAGATGCCAGACGTCAAACAGCGCATTGGGGGATTGGGGGTTGAGTTTGCGCTGACGACCCCGGCCGAGTTCTCAATAGATATAAAGGCCGACATAAGCAAGTGGAGTCAGCTCATCAAGTCGCTTGCTGTACCGCTCGACTGAGATAAAGCCGAACGGCCAGCTTGCTATCGACTGGCCTTAGTAACCCTTCACACTGGCAGTTTTTTTGTGGCCACACTTCCTAGCCCCAACCTGCTTTCCGGAGCAACCAGTTTTCGACCAACATTGGTCGGCCGCCATCAGGCGGTTTCGACGGGACACTATTTGGCAAGCCTGGCAGCGATGCGCGTTCTGGATAGGGGTGGTAACGCAGTCGACGCAGGCGTAACGGCGGCGATGACGCTTGCAGTAGTTCAGCCTGACATCGTCAGTTTCGCTGGCGTCGCTCCCACGCTGATTTACGTCAAGTCTGAAGATCGGATTATCAGTTTGGCCGGCCTTGGTTGGTGGCCAAAGGCCGCCAACCAAGAGGCTTTGCGCAAGGCTAGCATGGACGGGCACATGCCCGATGGTTTGCTGCGCACGGTCATGCCTGCAGCACCGGCCACCCACATACTGGCCTTGAGGCGGTTCGGTACTATTTCATTTGAAGAAGCGGCTACGCCTGCCCTTGAGCTTGCCCGCGATGGCTTTCCTGTCTACCCGTTGTTAGCCGACAATTTGAAGTCAGTAGCTGAACGAAATGCTCAGTGGAAATCCAATGCTGAAGTCTATTTGCCCAATGGAGCCGCTCCAATGGTGGGCGACTTGTTTAGCCAAAACGACTTAGCCCGCAGTATTGCGGGAATGATTGCAGCGGAACGCGCAAGCAGAGGGGATAGGGACAACAAACTACAGGCCGTGCACGACTATTTTTACCGCGGTTCAATCGCCAACGCGATAGCGGACTACCACGCTGAGAATGGGGGGTTCGTCACAAGGCAGGACCTTGCCGAATTCGAGACACCCCTAGAGGAAAGTATCTATGCGGACTATCGCGACTACCGCGTTCATACGTGTGACGTGTGGTGCCAAGGCATCGTGCTACCCCAGACCTTGAAGACACTTGAAGGTTTCAATATCCGCTCGATGGGACACAACACGGCGGACTACCTACACACCATAGCGGAGGCGATGAACCTTGCATTCGCAGACCGCGAAGCCTATATGGGTGACCCGGCTTTCGTGAAGGTCCCTACCCAGGCGCTGCTCTCAGCGGACTATGCGGCTCTTCAACAGGCGCGCATAGACCCGCAACGCGCTTTCGGCAAGATGCCAGACGCTGGAAACCCAACTGCCGCGCCAACATGCGCTCCTACACTTTCGCCTCCCGCTGCGGCCAGCGGCAGTGCAGCGGGCATGTCGCCGGACACCATCTACGCATGCGCCGTAGATCGCTGGGGCAATGCCTACTCCGCAACGCTGTCCGACACCTCTTTCGACACGCCCACGATCCCTGGCACTGGGCTCGCTGTGTCTTCTCGGGGATCTCAGAGCCGGCTCGACCCCAACCACCCGAGCGTGGTAGCTCCTGGCAAGCGACCTCGCCTCACGCCGGCTCCGGCCATGGCATTTCGCGATGGCAAGTTTTTCATGGCATGGGGCACCCCTGGCGGAGACGTGCAAATGCAGGCCATGCTCCAAGTGTTTTTGAATGTCACCGAGTTTGACAAACGGTTGCAGGAGGCTATTGAAGCGCCCCGAATATGCACCAAGAATTTTCCTGACTCCTTCGCTCCACACGCCTACTTTCCTGGCAGACTGCTGTTGGAAAAAAATCTGCCAGATGGTATTGCGGAAGAACTGAAGCAAAGAGGACACGATGTCGAAACCATACCCGAACTTCCGGGTGTCAGCGGGGCTGTGTGCGCCATAGTCCGAGACCCTAAGTCCGGCCTCCTCAACGCGGGCGCAGACCCAAGACGCGAGGCCTATGCGCTTGCTTGGTAAAGAGAAAACATCGATTTGCTTGCGCTAGGTATGGTGGTAGTTCTGTCTCATCAGGATGTCAAAACAGGTGTCCAGCGTGACGATGTTGATTTTCTCAGGGGCATCTTGCAGCTTGGTGGCGCACCCCAAGAAGCGCCGCACCGCAGCAGCGCTTAGCGCAGGCCAGGGACTATGCGCAAAATGCGGATGTCTTCTGGCGGCTCCGTGCCCCGGGCCAACTGCAGCATGCGCGGCAGCAGGCCCGTCTTGTCGACCACCCAGAGGCCTTGCGCCACGGGTTCGACTTGTCCCGGCAAATGGGCCACTTGTGCCAGCTGTGCCGCCCGGATTACCAGGTAGTAGGGCCGTCCCACCGTAGGCAAGCGCGGGCGCTCACTGACAGAGACGGAGAGCGCCTGGTTGTAAAGCCCCAGCTCTCGGGCTACCAGGTCCATTTGCCAAACATAAATGGCACCGGGGGGTTGCGTGGCCAGCACCCGGTTCGCGTTGTAGGCCAGCCCGACCGACAGGTAGGTCAGGGTCATCAATACAGTGATAAAGCTGTACAGCAAGGCCACGCCCCACATTGGCAGCAACAATAAGGCCCTGGCACGCCAAGGTGCACGCCACAGCTTGCCGAGCGCCAGTCCGACCAGCAAGAACAGCAACACCAAGCAGGTCACCATTGGCTGGCCGACATACAGGGCCAGCGCCAGTGCCAGCCCGGCCGTCAGCGCGGCCATGCCGAGTTGGGCCAATTCCAGTCCGCGCCGGCCGTCGGGCTGGGCCAGCACCGGGGCCAGGTACTGGCCGCACAGGATGGCGGCGAACGGGAACACGATCACCGTGTAGTAATCGAGCTGGAAGCTGGTCAGGCTGAACAAGCCAAATGTCACGGCGAAGGAGGCGCCGAGGTACACCAGCTGGCCCCGTGCGCGCCCGTAGCTGTTACGCCAGTCGCGCCAGGCCTGCCCCAGCGCTGCAACAGCCACGGCTACCCAGGGCAAGAAGGCCCACAGGAACACATGCAGAAAAAAGGCTGGGTTGCCGTCGGTGTTGCGGATCGGGCCGGTATTGAAAAACCGGCCGAACTGACTGTCCCACACAAAAAAACGGATGCCCGAGACGCCGGTACGCTCAAACACCATCTTCTCCGGCTGGGCGTCAAACTGCAGGTACAGCGCCAGCAACTCCGGCGTGGTGAACAGCAGCGTCAGCGCCAGCGCCAGACACCATTTACCCCGCCACAGCTCGCGCCAGCGGCCCTGGTAGAACCACAGCGCCACCAGGCCGCTGCTGATGGTGATCAGGGTAAAGATGCCCTTGGTCATTACCGCTACCGCGCTGAACAGCGCACCCAGTAGCAGGTACTTCAGCCTTGGGGTGGCGTCGTGGCGTAACCAGTAGTAACAGGCGCCCATGATGCTGCCGGTGAGGTAAGTCTCGGCACGCACGTCGGTTGAGGTCAGCATCACCTGGAACGCCGACACAAACACCAGCACAGCTAGCCAGGCGGCGTCCCGCCCGTAGAAAAGGCGAGCCAAGCGGTAGGTGTAGTAGGCCCCGAGCAGGTGGAACAGGAAGCCCGGCAGGTTGTAGCTGATGGCGTTGACACCGCCCAGCTTGAAAAACAGCGCTGTGACCCAGAACGGAAAATGCGGCTTGTCCAGCCAGTCTTGCCCGTCCAGCACCAGGTTGACCCAGTCGCCGTGGCGCACCATGTGCTGCGACAGCGCGGCGTAGGTGACGGAGTCGCCGGCGTTGATGATGGGCGTGACCAGGCCGATGGCATTGACCAACAGCGTGATGAGAACCAGCCAGCGGACGAGGGGGAGGGTGTTCAAGATGTGAGGGGCATAGGCCCGCGCGGTTGCTGTTAACGCAAGGATAGTCGACCAGCTTACCGATTGACCCTAGGACGCGCCCTTCATTCTGTATGCGTTGCTTCAGAACTTCTCCAATTTGAGCCCAAATTCTCTGCATGCAAATACCCATCGCCAATCGACAACCTTCTTCTGCCTGGCATGCGCGTCGGTAATTAAACTGATGCTGCGCATCAGGCGCTGATCCGTACAGATTATCCGCAGCGTATACAACTCGCACTGGCTATTCAAACCGGTGCACTGGCGCCCTCCGCAGTCTTGGCCAAGGTCAATAGCAACAGAACCAGAAATCGCTTCGCTCTTGCCTTGAAGGAGCTTGCAAAGTCGGCTCGCACGACACACCTGCTGGAATGGGTCATTGACGAGTCCCTTCGTCGAACCGCCCACAGAGGAACTAACCGGATTGAGCAGCATGACAAATTTTGCAAGCACCTAGCATTCGGTGCTAGGGGTCACCCCGCCCGTCAGAATGACCCGCGTTGGCAAGTGCATGCTAGGTCTTTAACGGTCGGCTACGGTTTGGTACAGCAGCGTGCGTACAGGATAGCGCGGGTTGTAGAGCTTGTGTTTGGCCAACACAAATACTATGCAAATACACAGTACTCTGCGACGATGGATTGATTACGGCAAGCACAAAGCCCGATCCGTTACCAGTTCGGGCTTTATCAGGGCACCGTGGAGCTTGGAGACTTACTGCCTCGTCCATTTCAACAGCCAGGGCGATTTCGTCAACCATGTCACCGGCGTGCGTGCAGACCATGCCGCCTCCAACGTCCTCTACACCGTCATCGACGCCTGTTACCTGCGCCGGCGGCCAACCGTCGTCACCACCAGTAATCCCTGCGGCAGTGGGGTTCCGGCCACTACGAAAACGACCTCGTCGAGGGGCGCTCCTCGACCGGATACTGAAGAATGGACGGCACGTCGAACTCTGCGGCAAGTCTTGGCGCACCGGCTGGCGGCGGGATCACTTGCCTTGTTCGTCGTACCCAAGCCCTTCACATCCATCCCGGCAAGCTGTTAGGGTTTCCGGAAGTCACGATTGCCACTCGTTGGAATCGCCATCCATGTTGCGAAAGCGAGTCTTCAAATTTACTTATGTCCCAGTTCGCCGGAGGTGCTACTTCCCCGAAGATGCCGTGACCGGCGGCCCTAGGTCGTGGGTGGCATGCGCCGTTATCTCGTCATCAAGGACTTGGCTCAGTCGCGCAAGCACACCAACGTTAGCGGCATCATGTGCATGGTTACGGCTCTCGCCGGGATCTGTGTACAGGTCGTACAGTTGCTCGGCGTGCGCGCCGCCGTCGTAGCGCACATATTTCCAGCGCTGCTCGACGAGCATGCAGCTCACCAGATTCTCACCGAAGACTTGGCTACGTTGGCTGGCTTCACTGCGATTCTCGGCGACGCCCCGCTGACTGACCCCGCGGCAGTGCCCGGGCAGGGATGCTCCGGCGTAGTCGCAGCACGTCGCCATCAGATCTAGGCCGGTGGCGACAAGGCAGCCGTCCTCGACCCGGCCGGCAGGGATGCGCCCTGGCAGGCGCATCAACCACGGTACACGTGCGGCTTCCTCGTAGAAGAAGGTCTTGTGCTCTAACCGATGCGAGCCGTCGTGGTCGCCATGGTCGCTGGTCATCAGCACTAGGGTGTCCTTGGCCTGGCCGCTGGCCTCCAGTGCATCAAGGACGACGCCGATCTGGCGGTCCACCCGCTCCATCAGACGGGCGTAGGCCCAGCGGTGCAGGCGCCAGTCGCGCTCAACCCATTCCTGGCGGGCGGCCAGCTTGAACGGGCGCTGCGCCAGCACCTCTCGGATCAGCGCCGGCTCGTCGGTCTGCACTTCATGGTTCGCTGGAAGGGGTGGAAGGTGGTCGCGCAGGAAAGTGTCGTAATCAACGCCGAGCGGAGGCAGTAGCGCCTCGTCAAGGCAACCGAGTTCGATCGCGCCGGTGCGCAGAAGTTGCTGATTGAAGGCGCTGTCGTCAGGGAAGGCGCGGATTGCCTGGTAACAGATGTCATGCGGATTGATCAGGCTGACCACCATCGCCCAGGGTTGGCCGGACTGCCGGTGGATGTGATCAGCGGCCTCAACCGCTAATCGTTCGCGCTCATCGGTGCAGAATCCTGTGAAACCCAGCCGTTCCGGGGTCAGACCGATCGGCCAGTGCGTTTTGCCGCCATACCAAGTCGCATAGCCGGTGGCGCGCAGCAGGTGTCCGAGACTCGCATGCTCATGCGCCGGGCTGAAAGCGTGCAGGCCGCTGCTGTCATTCCCGCGCAGGCCTATAGCAGAGGGCATGCGACCGGTGAACATGCTGAAACGCGAGGGCACGCACACCGGATTGCTGCAGTAGGCCCGGGTGAAACGCGTCCCACCCGCCGCTAGCCTATCTAGGTGTGGGGTCTTCAGCCAAGGCGTGCCAGCGCATGACATTAGGTGGTGGCTCTGCTGGTCGGTGAGCAGGACTAGGATGTTCGGCTTGGGTGCCATACGGTCATGGTAGCACCATCTGAACGGAGCTTTCAGTGCTCAATACCGGGTCGACTGTGTAGAGGCGTGCATCCCTTTCGTATGGTCGTCAGCGTGGTCCCTGGTGCGACAACTGCTTGCTTGCTGAGCCTTGTCAAGTCACTCACCAACGAAGCATCCTCACAAAGCGACTATCAAACCATCGTCAGTGGTTCCCCGAGCTTCGACAGTTTCTACGATCACTTTCCAAGAAGCCACGGACCCTGCCCCTATCGCGGCGTATGCTGCCGCGCGCAGTTGGGGAGATGGTGCCGACAGGCTCGGCCGTGCGGTAAAGAAGGCGCTTGACCAACAGGAAAATTCTCTAGATGCCGCCGTGGGCACCAATGACCGGGGATACCTGCAGCGAGGAAAAAATGGGCTGCTAGTGGTATCGCGGCTGCGCGGCCTAATAACGCCCGAGTTGTACTCGACCTTGTCTATCGAGATAGATCCTTTGCCTGCATCTCGAACACTCGTTGTAAGGGCACACGCTTTGGCAAACCGTTGTCCTGGATCAGGATATCGGCCATGTATTTTTGCCATCGCTGCCAGGCCGGGTGTTGCGGCAGGTGGTCCATGGTGTGGTCTTTGCGGCGAACCATGATCGCGAACAGCAGCAGTGACTGGGGCTCGAGATGTATCTCGTAGTGCTGCACGCCGGCATCCAGCAGGGCCTGCCGCATGTCTGGCCAGAGTGCATCATGGCGACGTTGGTATTCGGACGCGTAACCTTCACGCAGTTGCAGACAGAAAGCCACCGACTCACTGTCTGGCAATGGCCC
>Ga0007787_10000375_pt1 | contig 13783 bp, 9 predicted proteins | sample LauGreFa1BDMLBSN_2_FD_59500 | JGI IMG/M metagenome (GOLD analysis project Ga0007787, IMG submission 59500) | Freshwater lake microbial communities from Lake Michigan, USA - Fa13.BD.MLB.SN | ecosystem: Environmental > Aquatic > Freshwater > Lake | place: Lake Michigan, USA | collected 2013-09-23 | reverse complement strand
TTCAATGATGAAACGGCGCTTGCTCCTTCAGTTGCTCGGCACGGCTTTGCCGGCCAGTGGCGTTTTCGCTCAATCCGCGTCGGGTCGCCCGCTGCGGATCATCGTGCCGCTGTCGGCCGCCACGCCCACCGACTCCATCACGCGATTGATTGCGCCAGGCTTGAGCGCCCTGCTGGGGCAGCCTGTCATCGTAGAGAACAAGCCAGGTGCCAACAGCGTTATCGCAGTCCAGGAATTGATGCGGGCCGCACCGGATGGCAACACCCTGATGATGAGTTCGGTGTCTGGCCTTGCGATGAACATGGCGCTGGTCAAGAACCTCCCGTACGATTCGAAGCGCGACTTCACGCCGATCGCCGGTGCCTATTCCGCCAACCACGCGTGGCTGGTCAAGACGAATTTCCCCGCGCGCACGATTCCGGAACTGATCGCCCACCTCAAGAAGAACCCTGGAAAGGTCAGCGTCGGATCCTCCAGCGCCCTACAACAACTCCAGCTTGCGGCATTCGACAAGATGGCTGGCACGCAGATGCTGGTCGTTCCGTACAAGTCCACCGCCACATCCTTTACCGATTTTCTGGGAGGGACTCTCGATCTCTGCCTCTACGACATGGCCACGGCGCTCGCCCAGGTCAAGGGGGGCCAGGTACGGGCCCTGGGAGTCGCCACGCTCAAGCGCAATCCGCTGGCACCGGATTGGCCGGCAATTTCCGAGACACTGCCCGGTTTCGACTTCGCCTCCTGGAGTGCACTGGTGGGCCCCGCCGGCATGCCGCCCGAGGTGGCGAACCGGATCAGTGCGGCAGTGGCGCAGGTACTGAAACAGAAGGAGATGGTCGACAAGTTCACAGAAGGTGGAACCGTGCCCATGATCATGAATCCGGGCGAACTCAAGGCATTCATTTCCTCCGAGGTCGACAAGTCGATCAGGGTGGCGCGCGAAGCCAATATCCAGCCTGAGTAAGTGCCACGCTGTGCTGTCGCGTTGTCGGCTGCACAAGCACGACGACTTGCGGATGGTGCCGGCGAGTGCGCCGACTGGTCCTGATGGGTGCGCATGATCGTTGACACCAATCAGGGCAAGTTGCGCGGAATCCGTGCTGGCGCCGTCTGTTCCTTCAAGGGCATTCCCTATGCGGCGGATACCGGTGGTGCCAACCGGTTCCTGCCACCGCAGCCGTTTCCAGGCTGGGTCGGTGTGCGTGATGCTTTGTCGGTGGGCGACCGCTGCATCCAGGAGCGGGATACTCTTGCCGAAATGCCGGCGTGGGACTGGTATGGGCACGACGGCCCCTCGAGCGAGAACTGTTGTGGTTTGAACGTATTCACCCCACGGCCGGACGCCGCCCGGCGGCCGGTGATGGTGTACATCCATGGAGGCGGATATGTCACCGGTGGGGGAGGCGGCGCGATTTTCGACGGAAGCAATCTGGCCCGGTTCGGCGACGTGGTGGTGGTCACCGTCAACCATCGGCTCAATGTGTTCGGGTATACCGACCTCACGCACCTTGACGCCGAGCGGTTTGGAGACGCCGCCAACGTGGGACAGCTGGACATCATCGCCGCACTGGCATGGATACGGGACAACATTGCATCCTTTGGCGGAGATCCGGGCAATGTGACCCTGTTCGGTCAATCCGGCGGTGGATCCAAGATTACAGTGCTGATGGGCATGCCGGCCGCAAAAGGCCTGTTTCACCGGGCGATCAACATGAGTGGCGTCTCGGGGATTCAGGTGGCTGCCCCGTCTGCCACGCAGAGTTACGTGGCGGAGTTTCTGAAGGCGCTGGGCATCAATGTTCGCACCTTGCACAAGCTACGGGAACTGCCTGTCGAGGCCCTGCTCCAGGCCCGCGCTGCTGCGGTCAAGGCAAGCGGCGAGGGTGCGCGGCCGGTACTGGACGGCCGCCATATTCCCTATACAGCCATGTCAGGTGCCGGTCTGGCGCTGCATGCCAATGTGCCGCTGCTGATGGGCACGACCGAAACCGAGGCGACGATCTACTTCCGCGGTGACATGCGGAATTTCAGCCTCACGGACCGTCAGTTGCGTGAACGGGTCCAGGCGCAGTTCGGGCTGGATGGATCTGCCGCCCGCGCGGTCCTTGATGCCTACAGGATCCAGAGCCCCGATCGGACACCGGCCGACATCCTCGTGGCGCTGTGCACTGACACCCTGTTTCGTGTGCCGATGATCAAGGCCGCCGAGGCCAAGTCGGCAGCCGGTGCGGCCCCTGTCTATCTCTACAACTTCACCTGGCGCGCACCCGCGGATGCGGGTGTCTGGCGTTCACCGCACACTGTTGACATACCGTTTGTGTTTGGCAACACGGACCAGGCCCGGTCCTTGCTGGGCGTGGGCCCGGCGATTGGGGAGGTATCTGGCCACCTCATGTCGGCATTTGTCGCATTTGCCCGAACGGGTGATCCGAACAATTCGCGCATGCCGCATTGGACACCGTTCGTTAAGAGCACCCGGGTGACGATGACCATCAATCAGGAGTGCCGGCCAGTGGAAGACTACCTGGGCGCGGACCGACGGGCGGCAGCCGCGCTGCACATGGACCCGTTGCATCGGGATGCCATGATTCGCTATCGGGATTGACTGCTCCCGCGTGCGCGAGCGGGCTGCGCTGAATCTGGCGGCAGGCCGTCGTCAGCGTCAACCCTGGGGGCTGTAACCGGTTTTCGTCACACTTGTTCAGTGGCGTGGAGCGTCCTGCAACAGGATCATTTCGGCAGCGTGCCACGCCATCGCTGAGACGGGTACATAGGTGTTGCCTGCGGTCAGGATCGGGAAAACCGAGAGATCGACGACGTGGAGGTTCTGCACGCCGCGGACGCGTGTCTGCGGATCGACCACCGACTCGCTGTCCTTACCCATCCGGCAGGTTCCAGCGGCGTGGAACCCCGGACCGCCCAGAGTGCGGATGGCGTCCAGGATGTCTTCATCCGTTTGCACATGCGGACCGGGAAGGATTTCTTCCAATGCGTAGTCGGATAGCGGAGGCGTTGCCGCAAGGCGACGCGCAAACCGGACTCCGTCGATCAATTCACGGCAGTCTTGCGGATCTGACAGCGGATCAAAGATGACCTTCGGCAGGACGGCTGGATCCCTCGATGTGATCACCACCTGTCCTTTGGCGCGCGGGCGCAGCGGAAACGGCGCAAGCATGAATCCCGGCGCCTTTTCTGGACTGCGCGTCGACTTCAGCCAGTCGGCAAAAGAGTGGGGTCCAAAGTGGATCTGGCCGTCCGGTTGGGTCAGCCCGGGCCGGGACTTGTAGAGGCCGGTGATTTCCAGTGTCGCATTGGCGAGCGGGCCTGAGCGGGTCAGGTAGTACTGCATGCCACTCAGGATGGCTCCCCATCCGCGGTAGCGCCAGTTGTTGGAGTGGCCTTTGGCACGCCATTGGAGTGTAAGGATGGTGTGCTCGATGAGGTTTTCGCCGACCTGGGGATTCGCTGCCACGACAGGGATACCTAGCCCGTCCAGCAGATCAGGAGAGCCGATGCCTGATCGTTGCAGGATGGCGGGTGAGCCCAGCGTACCGCCGCAAAGAATGATCCTGTTTCCTGCGAACCGCAGTGTCTCCCCCCTATCCAGGCACGTGACCGCGACAGCGCGCAGCCCTTCGAAAACTACACGGTCAACGGTCACACCCGTATGAATGGTCAGGTTCTGGCGGTGTTCAACCGGGCGCAAGAAGGCCACGGCAGCGCTCTGCCGACGCCCCTTGTGGATGGTGCGCATCGTGTAGGCAATCTTGGCGCGCCCGTCCGGCAAGTTGATGTCGACCTGACGCTCCAGGCCCAGCGCCTGTGCGGATTGCATCGCGGCAGCCATCAATGGCTCTGCTCCTCCGTCTCCCGGATAGACGCTCACCTTCAGCGGGCCGGTGGATCCCCGTGTCGGCGTGGGCTCAATGTCGTGGCCCTCGATGGCCTTGAAGGCGGCGCTCATGTGGGCCCAGTTCCAATCGTCGCTTGTCAGCGCGGCCATGTCGTCATAGTCACTGGGCTGGCCGCGCGTGTAGATGCTGCCATTCACCGACGAACTGCCGCCCAGTGTGCGGCCGCGCATCCAGTGTTTTGTGGGCGCTGCACTGGATGCGGTCGGGTACACGTCGTAAGACCACATGTAGCGGGAGTCTTTGCGCAACTTGCCCACGCCCTTGGGCATGTGAATCAGGGGGTTGTCATCCTTCGGGCCGCTTTCGATCAAGAGGACATGTGTGTTCGGGTTCTCAGACAGCCGGTTCGCCAGAACGCACCCGGCTGAACCAGCCCCGACGATCACGTAATCGTATTTTTGCATCGCGTTAACAGTTTCTTGAACCGCAGGCTACGCCCGTTACGCTTTTGCATGCCGCAGAGGCATTGACGGTAGTCGCGGCGCGGCATTCCTTGATCCCGGTCGTCGGTCTTCGTGGGGTAGATCGAATTGCCAGGCGAGTTGTATCGCGCAGATCATTCGAGCACGATCTTCTTGTCGGCCGCGATCTTTTTCCACCCGTTGTACTCGTCCCGCATGCGCACGCGGAGGTCTTCCATCGTCAGGGCCAACGGGGGGAGTCCGCTCTGGTTCAGTATCGCGCTCACCTCCCGTCCTGCCGCAATCTCGTTTAACTCGCGATTCAAGCGCTGTGCCAGTGCGACCGGTATGCCCGCCTGGGCAAATACCGAGATCCAGACACTGCCTGCGTAGGCGGGAGCCACCGAAGCCATGGTGGGCAGACCGGGGAACGCTGGATTGGGCTGACGGGTTGTCACGGCGATGGGAACCACGCGACCCGCCTGGATATGGGGAGCAAAGGTCGAATGGGTGGCGAACATGATGTCTATGGTGCCGGCTGCAAGGTCAATCACGGCAGCGCCACCACCCTTGTAGGGAATGTGCTTGAGCTGTATTTTGGCGGCGTCCGAGAACAGCTCGGTCGACAGATGCGGGAGCGATCCGACGCCTGAAGTTCCATAGGTGATCGTGTCCGGTTTGGCGCGCGCCGTGTTCAGCAGATCGGCAGGCGTCTTGATACCGGACTTGGACGACGCGCCCACCATCATGGGTCCGTCACCGATCAAGGCAATGGGGATCAGATCGCGGTTCAGGTCGAACGGGGTGTTCTGCAAGGTCGCCGCCGCACTTACTGTGCTGTTGGTTGTCATGAGCAGCAGGGCGCCGTCCTTGGGCCCGTTGGCGACGGCGCCGGCGCCGATCATGGTTGACCCGCCACCACGCAGTTCCACCACCACAGTGTTGCCGAGTCGTGTCGCCAACTGGGCGGCAACCCCGCGTGCGACCAGATCCGTCGAAGATCCGGACGCGAACGGGACGATGATCTTCATGACCGGCGGTATGGTGACCGTCTGCCCCGATGCTTGCGGAGTGGTGCCCCAAAGGGCAAGGGTTGTCAGCAGGGAAATCGCAATCTTGTGCATGGTGTCTTTCAGGCTATGGGTAGTTTGCGAACGCGATCTGTCAAGTGACGGCCAAACCACCGTCAACAGGTATCACGGCTCCTGTCACATACGAGGCGCCGGGGGACGCCAGGAACAGCGCCATCTGCGCAATCTCTTCTGGCTCCGCAAAACGCCCCATGGGTGTCTTCTGCATGTACATGCGTGTGACTTCCGCCGGGTCATGGACGTCGGAATCTCGGCCCACGAACGAGGGCCACAAAGGGGTATCCACAGCGCCGGGACAGATGCAGTTGATGCGGATGTTGTCCTTCGAGTAGTGCAGTGCGAGGCATTTGGTGAGCATGACGAGGCTCGACTTTGCGAGCGAGTACACCGGCGAGCTCCTGGAGGCCTTGAGTCCTGCCAGCGAACTCGTGAACAGGATGGCACCTCCCCCGGCCTTCTTGAGCTCCGGCATGGCGAACTTGGCGCCGAAGAATCCGCCTTTGACATGCAGAGCCATCGTGAAGTCGTACTCTTCTTCACTGGTGCGCTCCAGGCTGCCGGGCCCCGCATTGCCGGCGTTGTGCCAGAAGATGTCCAGGCGCCCAAAGGTACGGACAGTCTCCTGCACCATGCGCTCCATCTCCGGTACCTTGGACACATCAGCGTGGATATAGGTCGCCTTTCCGCCCTCGCCGTGAATCTGACGCACGACTTCGTGGCCGAGCGCGTCATTGATGTCGACGACACTGACACTGGCGCCTTCCCTGGCAAACAGGAGGGCAGATGCCTTTCCCATGCCGGAGGCAGCGCCCGTGATCAATGCGACTTTGCCGTTCAGTATTCCCATGGTGTTGAATTCCTCAGAAGTGATGGATGGGGTGAAATGGTCGGTGCGCGTTGCGTTGAAGCCGGTGAAGTCCCGGCCTGCTCAGGCCTTGCCGGGCGGGTAGGCCTTGGGCGCACGGCTCATGGCTGTGAGCGAGACGCCACCGTCCACCTGGATCTCCTGCCCGTCCACGTAGCTGGAGCGTTCGCTGGCCAGGAAAAGAATCACGTTGGCGAGGTCGACCGGGTCCGCAATGCGCCGGGCCGGGACCATTTCACGCCGCACTTGGGTGATGGCGGGATCCTGGTAAGACGCTGCATTCGCAGGTGTGACTACGAAGCCGGGCGATACCACGTTGCTGCGGATCTGGTGTGGCCCCAGCTCGAGCGCCAAGGTACGTGACAGCATGTTCAGCCCAGCCTTGCTGGCGCTGTAGGCGCCGCCGTCGAACTGTGGATGGTGCGAAACCAGGGACGACACGTGGATGATGCTCCCGCCACGGCCCTCGGACACCATCTGGGCGCTGAAGGCCTGGGTGCACAACAATGCGCCCGTCAGGTTGACGGACAGGATGCGGTTCCAGTCTTCCAGGCGGATGTCGGACAGGCCGGCCCGGTGGCGGATGGCCGCATTGTTCACGAGGACCCGGCACGGCCCCAGGTGCTCCAGTACTTCGGACGCCGCCGCCGCTACGCTGTCGGGTGAAGCAACATCCGTGTGGATCGCTCGTGCAATGCCGCCCTCACGGGTGATTGTTATCGCGACTGCCACAGCGGCTTCGTGGTACTGGTCGAGGATGGCGACCCGCGCGCCGGCAGCAGCGAACTGGCGCGCAGTCTCCGCGCCAATGCCACTGCCCGCACCCGTCACGGCGCAGACAGTCCCCTTGAGTGACAGCCAGTCGTAGGTGCCTGGCGGGTCGGTGTGTGTCATGGTTGGAATCGGTCTCAGTCCACCTTCAGGTTGAGGTCCTTGGCGAGCTTGCTCCAGCGCGCGGTGTCCTTGGCCACCATGGCCGCAAACTCGTCCGGCGATCCGGTGCCGGGGTCGATGCCCATTGCCGAGAAGCGGGCGACCATTTCGGGCGTGTGTAGAACCTTGTTGACCTCTTCGTTGATCTTGCGAGCCAGTTGGGGCGGGAGCCCACGCGGTGCATACAGGCCGAACCAGGACAACACGGAGAACCCGGGCACGCCAGACTCGGCGACGGTCGCGATCTCAGGCGCCAGTGTCGAACGGCGCGCGCCCGTCACAGCTGCCCCGCGGAGGCGACCGTCCTTGACATAGGGCAGGGCGGACGGGACGGCGTCGACTGCCATCTGGATGGTTCCACCCATCAGGTCCGCCATGGCGGCAGCGGTGCCCTTGTAGGGGACATGGGTGAATTTGACACCTGCCAGTGCCCCGAGCGCCTCGAATGCCAGGTGTCCGAACGAACCGACGCCACTGCTGGCGTAGTTGAGCGAACCGGGCTTCTGCCTGGCAACTGCGAGCAGTTCCTTCATGTCCTTGACGCCGACCGATGGCGAGACCAGCAGCAAGTTGTTGGCTTCGGCCAGCAAGGCGATGGGCGTGAAGTCTTCCACCGCGTTGTATTTGAGGTTCGTCGAAATGGCGGGATTGACCGAGTGTGTGCTGGAGGTGCCGGCCAACAGGGTGTAGCCATCATTCGGTGCACGGGCCACTTCGAGCGAACCGATCGAGCCGGCAGCTCCTGGCTTGCTGTCCACGACGAACGGCTGGCCCAGGCTTTTGGTCAGTGCTTCACCGACAGCCCGCGCCAACAGGTCGGTGGTTCCACCGGGCGAGACAGGCACAACGATCCGCACCGGCCGGGTTGGCCAGGACTGTGCATGCGACAGTCCTGCGAGCGCCAGCGCGATGACCGGCAGGCAGCGCAAGGTCTTGCGCAGGACGTTCTTGCAGCCCGTCGTGGCAAGGGATTCAGGTTGGGGAAATTTCAGGTTCAAGGGTGTCTCCGTGGGCCGATGCATGTCGGCGAAGTGGTGTGAATGAATCTCGGGGTGGGGGCGGCCGTGTCGGAGTGCACGGCCGCCCTGTCGGCAGAAAGCGGGTGGTCAGTTGATGCTGGCTCCTTGGTGGGCAGGGGACAGGGCTCGTGAACGAATAGGTCCTGGCGAAGTACGAGTCACTGTTGTTTCGGGATACCGAGCGCGAGGACCTTCTGCGTATCTTGCGCAATCCGGCTGGCAAACTGTTCCGACGAGATGGGCATGGGTGTGAGGCCGTCGACACGGCACTGCTCCTCAAAGCCAGGACTCGCCACCAGTGCCCGGATCGCCGTGTCGAGCTTGTCGACGATGGCCTTGGGAGTACCAGCCTTTGCCAGCAGTCCGTTGTAGACCGTGTAGCTGTAGCCGGGGAGTCCTTGTTCAGCGATCGTTGGCACGTTCGGATATGCGGCCAGGCGCGTCGTCGATGTGACGCCATAGGCGCGCAGCCTGCCTTCCTGGACATGCTGCAGCGGGCCGGCGGGGGTGTCGAACAGGATGTTCAGCCGCCCACCCAGCAGGTCAGGCCGGGCGGCTGCCACGCCCTTGTACGGAATGTGCAGCAGTTTCACGCCGGCCATGTGCGCCATCATCGAGGCCGACAGCCAGGCGGCCGTTCCCACGCCACCGGAGCCGAAGCTCACCGTCTCGGGTTGGGCCTTGGCCCGTGCCAGCACCTGGGCGAGTTTGGTTTCCGGATTCGTGCTTGGCCCGCTCACGACCAGTGGCGCGTCGCTCATCCCGGTGACCGCGACAAAGTCCTTTGCGTCATAACCCGGGTCTGCCTTCAGCGCCAATGCCTGCGAGTAGAGGCTGGAAACCGCCATCAGCGTATATCCGTCGGCGGGCGCATCCTTGACGGCACGCATCGCGATCAATCCTTCCCCGCCTGGTCGGTTCTCCACGATCACGGGCTGCCCCAGCACGGGGGCGAGGCGCGAAGCGATCCAGCGCGCACTGATGTCGATCGACCCGCCCGCTGCGAAGGGGACGATGATGCGTACGGGCCGACTAGGGAACGGTTCCTGGGCCCATGCGGTCGTGCTGGCAACAAGTGCCAGACCGCATACGGCCACGCTGGCGGCGATGTGCTTCAATGGGGTGAACAGCATCCTGGGTGTCATGGTTGTCTCCTTGTGGTGTGGTCGAAATAGTCGTGCTTGAGGCAGAGGCAAGGTCGTGCAATGGCGGCAGTCATCGGTCACCGCCCCAAACATGCAGGGCCGCCCGACCAACGTCAGGCGCGGTCTGTATCTGCCAGCAGATCCCGGCCAATTCCCGCGCCCGCGCGGGACCGATGACGGCCTCAACCTGCTCCAGGAACTTGGCCTCCAGGCGCCCGTCGTCCAATGGGCGCTTTGCCGAGCCGATATGGGGCCGCACCTCGGCATGGAGTTGCCGGCCGTCGCGCAGCACGAGTGTTGCGCGCGCCTCGTCGGCCTGCAGATCTTCTGCGACATGCCCATGGATGCGAGAACTCAGGGCGACGACCGCTGGATCGGCCACGCAGGCGTCCGTGGCTTCGTGCAGGCCTGCCCGACCGCGGACCAGTGCCGCAGCGGCCCAGTGGTACAGGCTCACCTGGGCTTCGAACGCGTCGCGGGGATCGCGTTTGCCGGTCAGGCTCAGGCTCAGAGGGTGGACATGGATGTCGACCCTTGCGATGTCGCCAGGCACGAAGTCGGCAGTACGGACAAGTTCAAGGCAAACATCGGTTGCAGCATGGATCAGGCACCCGTTGGGGAACGGTTTGATCGCCACATTCATGCATTCCCAATGCAGGCCCAGGTTGTCAGTCAGAACAGCCGGGTTGGCAGGTGCCCCAACGACGGACAACAGACCGTTGGGCGAGGTTAGCGGCTCCTCCTGGCAGGTGAATCCCTGGGCGGCAAGATGGGCGGCGAGCAGCCCGCTGCGGCCCGCGTTGGCGGGAATCAGGGGTGCTGCCATCGTGGCGTGCGAGGAGCGGAACCCTGCACCTTGCATGGCTGCCAGGCCCATGGCCCAGACCAACTGCTGTTCCGACAAGCCCATCAGCCTGCCCAGCCCTGCTGCCACGCCGATTGCGCCGATCAAACCCGTCATGTAGTGCCCGACATGGCTTTTGGCTGGCGCCACCGCCAGTGCGCAACTCAGCCGGCTCTGGATCTCATGGGACAGGACCAGCGCATGCAGGAAGTCTGCTCCGGTCACCGGATGCCGTTCCGCATGGGTCAGCAAGGCGGCAACGGTGGGCGCTGCCGGGTGGATGACTGTCTGGACATGGGCATCGTCGTACGCATGCAAGCCAACGCTCAACCCATTGATCAATGATGCGCCCATCGGGTCCAGACGCGTGTTGCGACCGATGACCTGGCAGGATCCGGAGGTTGCCAAGGCTGCGAGAGCTGCCAGCGCCTGATCGACACAGCCGTGGGACGCGCCGCCGTGTGCGCAGCCGACCCAATTGAGAAACGAGCGTGTGGCTTCGTGGCGCACCAAGGCTGGTACCCCGGCCCAGGACGACTGGGCGACGAAGCGCGCGAGTGTCCTGGTGGGCGCGAGGCTGTCGGACTGGAGCTTGTCGATGAGGCTGATACCCATGGTGTCTCGCTACAACGCCGGCTTGATACTGACCCTCTGCGGGGCTTATGTGTTCGCTAATACGAACGATCTGGCGTATTTGAGAACAGTATAGATGGCGAAGCGCCGTCGTGTCAACGCTGGATTCCATGCAGGATGTGTGTTGCCGGGTATTCATCCCTGTCGGCACAGACAGGACGCAGTTCATGGCCCTGCAGGGCATCCGGGAATGGCGTGGTGCGAGGTTCTGTAACCGTCAGTGCGTCGAACCGGGGGCGTGACATCAGTTGGCAAAGGGCCCGTGGCACAGCAGTACGGCCAGCGGCGCTGGCGTGCCGATTCAGACCATTCCCATCGTGGCCGGGTGCACCCCGATACGCCTTTGCGGGGACCCGAAAGCACCTGAGGAAGAGGGGGGCGTCCCATGGTAAACCCTGATACCGGTCATGAAGCCCGGAGGGCTATACTATTCATTATTGCGATGTCTTGTTCGTAATAACGAACTTTAAGGTGCCAAACCATGGTTGAAAACAAACCCGACACACCGGATGATGGTGTCACCCGGGAATTGGCCCGCGGAAAATTCAGCGACAAGATGCTGGCGGACATGCGGGCCCTCATCGGCACCCAGTTGCGCACGGATGGATCGGTGAACAACGAGTACGCGACACGGCTGGCGATCCTGCGGTTTGCAGAGGGCATTGGCGATGACAATCCCTTGTGGATGGACCCGGCCTACGGGGCGGGTACTGTCCACGGGGTCCAGATTGCGCCGCCCAGTTTCATCTTTGCCTGCCTGGGCTCCATCCAGGTCGGATGGCCCGGCCTGGGCGGGTTCCACGCCGAGACCCGGTTGAAGTTCAACCGCACGATCCGTTCGGGCGACAAGATCGCCGCCACCGTCGTGTTTGATGGATTCGATGGTCCGATCGAGGGCAGCAACTTCGGCGGGCGACGCATCAAGGACTATCTCCGCCAGGAGTATCGCAACCAGGATGGCGAACTCGTCGCGACTTTCATCTGTTCGCGCATGCGATTCGAGCGCTCGGAAATGCAGAAGCGGATCGAGTCGCGCAAGATCGAGTTGCCGCATCCCTGGACCGATGCCCAACTGGCGGCCATCGAAGAGGACATCCTCGCCGAGCAACCCCGTGGCGCCGCACCGCGGTACTGGGAAGACGTGCAAGTGGGTGATGCCATTGACGTGATCACCAAAGGTCCGATCGGCCTCACCGACGAGATTGCCTATATCGCCGCAGGCGCTGCTCCGATCCCGCGCATCGCGGCACACGGCGTTGCCTTGAAGCGTTACCGCAAGCATCCGAAGTGGGCCTTCCGCGATCCGGCGACCCATGCCCTGGAGCCGGTCTACTCCGTGCACTACAACGACTACGCGGCGCGCCTGCAAGGCGCCCAGGCGGCGTACGACGTCGGCATTCAGCGGACCTGCTGGGGTATTCATGGTTTGACCAACTGGATGGGTGACGCCGGCTTTCTGAAGTCGTTCGACTGCCAGTACCGATCCCATGTCTACCTGTCGGACGTGATCCGATTGGGTGGCACCGTCGAAGCCCTGGAAATCGATGCAGATGGTGATCCGGTAGTCCGTATCGCCACCTGGGCCACCAACCAGCGAGACCAGCAGGTGATGCCCGGTACGGCTGTCGTCCGGCTGCCGCGACGTCCGGCGAGCTGATCGATCAGAGAGATGTACGCTCAAACGTGGGGCGACCAGGTCGCCGTGGAGGTGGTTGGCAATGTGCCGTATCGCATGTACACCGCCCGTCCGCGCCAGGTGGGGGCATTACTCGATCTGATGGTTCCATGGGCTGACCGGCCCCATGTTGTCCACGGGGACCAAGTGTTTTCCTTCGATCAGGTGCATCGGGCGGTGGTTGCGAAATCCCGGGCCATTCGAAGCGCGGGTGTCAATCCAGGAGCACATGTTTTTCTGCTGGGTTGGAACAGCCCGGAGTGGATCGTCAACTTCTGGGCTTGCGTGCATGCCCGGGTCGTTCCCGTGTTGGCGAATGCCTGGTGGAGCGCTGCGGAAATCGCAAATGCCCTGACCTTGATGCAGCCTGCGCTCACGCTGGCAGATGCACACTGTGCCGAGCGCATGCCTTCTGGTGCCGCACAGGGCCTCTGGCCGATCGGCAGCGAAGGTGGTGGCGTGCCTGATGCGGCGCCAGAGCCATTTCCCCACGGACATGAGAACGATGCCGCGGTCGTGATTTTCACGTCCGGTACGTCGGGCCAGCCCAAGGCAGTGGTGCTGTCTCACCGCGCCCTGCTTGCACGTCTGCAGATGACCTTGCATGTGACCCGCAAGTTGCCCCACCAGGTGGATCGCGCGTCCCATGACCAAAACCTTGTGACCGGGCCGTTGTTTCATGTCGGCACCATGCAAGGCTTGCTGCGTGCGGTCGTGGTGGGAGACACCTTGATTCTTCCGAAGGGTCGTTTTGATCCGGGCGAGGTACTTGAATTGATGGAGCGCCACCGCGTCAAGCGATGGACCGCTGTGCCCACCATGGTGTCGCGTCTGCTCGACCATCCCGATCTGCAACGGCGGGACCTGAGCAGCCTGAAATCCATCAGCATCGGCGGGGCGCAGGTCCATGCCGACCTGATGCGCCGGATCCGTTCGCAACTGCCCAGCGTCAGCCCGCGCATCCCCACCGGTTATGGGCTCACGGAGAACGGCGGCCAGTCCACGGCCTCCGGGGGAACGGAGGACGTCGAGAAGCTGGGATCCAGTGGCAAGGCCCTGCCGTGTGTGGAGATTCGTTTTCTGGAGCATCCTGGCCTGCCCGACGGCGAAATCCTGCTGCGATCGCCGACCCAGATGTCGGGCTACTTCGGGCTGGAAGAATCGCCCATCGACCCTGACGGTTGGCTGCATACCGGTGATCTGGGTCGGCTCGACGAACAAGGCAACCTGTGGATCACCGGCCGATGCAAGGACATGGTGATC